>Ga0066376_10004634_pt1 | contig 11908 bp, 10 predicted proteins | sample Knorr_S15_td_Bot_FD_77009 | JGI IMG/M metagenome (GOLD analysis project Ga0066376, IMG submission 77009) | Marine microbial communities from Southern Atlantic Ocean transect - Knorr_S15_td_Bottom_ad_5009_LV_A | ecosystem: Environmental > Aquatic > Marine > Oceanic | place: Southern Atlantic... | reverse complement strand
TCATCTCGATGCCCTGCTCGCCGGTGGACATCGGCGTCTTTTTATCTCGTATGCAGGTAACCAGATGAGCAATTTCAGCCGCGATGCAATCCGCCCAGGCGCGGGGTGTATAAGCCGGTGTAATATCAACTTGCTGTCCGTATATTTCAGTGTATATCGTCAGCTTGTCGCCGATAATTTCCGCACCGCCTTTGGTGCCTATCAGTTTGACGTAAGCGCCTTCCGACGGGACATGGGAAGCCCAACTGGTCTCTGCGATCAAAGAGATGCCGCCTTCTAATTTTATAAAGGCCGTGGCCAGGTCTTCCACGTCGATGACACCCTGTTCCGTATCGCTGAACTTCGCGTAGGTGGCGCCTAATACAGACTGGGGTTTCGGATTGCCGATGAGCCAGCGTGTCAGATCAATCATATGCACGCCCAGATCAATCAATGGGCCGCCGCCAGACCTGGCTTTCTGGGTGAACCAGGTACCGGCGCCCGGGATGCCGCGTCGCCGCATCCACCCTGTTTTTGCGTAATATATCTCCCCCAGCACATCCTCTTCAATGAGTTTTTTCAACACCTGCGCTTCCGTCCGAAATCGATTGTTGAGGGCGATCATCAAAACCCGCTTGTTGCGATTCGCCGCATTCACCATACGTTGTGCTTCCGCCGCGTTCATAGCCATTGGTTTTTCACACAAGACATGCACACCAGCTTTCAACGCGTCTATGGTCGCCGGCGCGTGTAGATAATTCGGCAGGGCAATGCTGACCAGATCCGGCTGACTCTTCAACAAATCCCTGTAGGATGTGTACGTATTGGGAATATGATATTCCTGAGCCATCGTTCTGAGCAGTTCCGCATTAACATCGGCGATGCCGACCACGTTGACCTCGTCATTGCCTACATACCCGGCCAGGTGATGACGCCCGAGACCCAATCCGATTACGCCGACGCGAAGCTTCTTTTTCATAGAACCTCTAAAAATGGTGATCGGTTATTGGTGATTGTATATTGAATACGACCTCTGAGATCCTTTCAATCATACCAGGAATCCAGTCGGAAATATCACGAATTCGTGGAGGAATATCCGGTGCAGAAATAAATAAAATTAGAATATACCTGTCAATCGTTTTTGCGCTTTCAGCATCTCCAAAACATCCTCTACATCGAACACGAAGCCGAACGCCAGGGCGACACGCCAGAGGCCGATTTCTTTCGCCAGTTCCTGCCGGGCGGTCTCTTTATTCTCCACGGCCGTCACGGCCTGCCGGATTGCAGAACACAGGACGCCGTAGCGACTCATGTCAGCCATCCCGCCTGGTGACAGCAGGAGGCACCAGTTGATGGCAAAGCCCATATAAATCAGATGATTTACCTCATGATTACGGCATAGCGCCGCCAGTTGATGGCCGTTTTCGGCAATGCCCTCGTGGCCAACCGGTTTTGCTTCGGATGCGAAATCAAGCCGGGCGAAACCACGCTGAACATCCGGCGCGTTTTCCGGTCCCGTGAAGACATGGTCTGCTCGAAACTGACGAAGTTTTTCCAGCGAGGGATCAGGATCAATTTTTGAGACGTCGTTGTCGAGTGGTCCGGCCAGTTCAACCGCCTGTTTATAACCGGGATACGCCTTGTAGTAATCACCGCCACCAACCACATGAAACAACGGCATCCGGGTCGACCGAATCGCAGACAGTAACGGCGGGAACACGGTTCGGCAGATCTTCTTTGCCCTCGGAATATATTCTACGGCGCGATGCCATCCGGGAAATTCTTGGCGCGTCCCGGCATCCCACGCATGCATGACCACAAAGGCTGTTCTACCGGTATCAATTTCTATCTCCGTCTTCTGCCAACCCTCATAACCCTCACCGGGCACATCAAGCGTAAAATCCGCATCAAACTGCTGGTAGTAATTAGCAAAAATGGAGGTTACAGGCATTGAAGACTCCAGGTAGGCAAGTGGGCAGGTGGGCAAATAGGCCGTATACTCCGCGCTCCGCACTTCACTCTTCAACCGGATTATACCGATACAACCGCTGTGCCCGCTCCGACAGCATATCCTTTGCCGCCTGAGTTATCGGAGACAAATGGGTCAGATGGTTCGGGAACCGATGCAACTGGCGGAAGTAGACGATGGAGAGCATGGTGCGGATGTCATTGGTTCGATTCGGCATCCCACGGTGCCAGATGCGCATGTCACGCACCAGGACGGACCCGGCAGGCATATGGGTACATACCGACGGCATCAGGGCCGCTCGTTCGGCTAATTGTTCCGGTCTGGTATCCTCCGGAGCCATATCCGTGATCAGATGGGTCCCGGGCCATACTTCGGTGCTGCCGTTCTCCTCGGTGAAATCAATCAGAGGGATATGGATGACCATCAGGGTCGGCGGCAGGGCGACAGGATAACCGGGAAAGAGGTGTTGCGTATCCCGATGAATATGCTGAGTATCAGCGCCCGGCCAGGAGGTGTTGGTATGGTACGGCATGATCGTCCAGATATCTTCGCCCATCATGGTTTCGATGATTTGCAGTCCCCATGGATTCTCAACCGCAAGCGGGTCAAGAAACGGCATCCGCAGCGGCGCCTGGCAGCCGCCTCGCTTATCGTCTCCATCCTTGTGGGGTTTATACAGCTCTGTCTCTTCATCGAATGCGGTCCGCATCATCGATACCCACTCATCCGGCAGTACCCGCTCCAGGACCACAAATCCACTCTCCCGGACCTGCCGGATCGCCTCAGCCAGATTCGACCTCGTCAACCGCCCTTTTTTCCGCTCTCTTCTGGTTATTTTCAATGTGTAATCCGGGAAGATGTACATTTACCAAAATGCAACAGGTATGTGTTTGGCGTTATTTCTGTAGCCTAAAACGGCAGAGCCTGTTTACAGTTAGTGTTATTTGGAAACTTTCATAGGATCCTGTATTGATATTAGTATCCCTATCGTCCCGAATCAAGGAAATTGTACGCTACAGATACACGCACATCTGTTTAGACCATTTGATGTGGTCCAACTGGCCGATTCGAGGGGGCCTGCCACCCTCTATTTGCCATCTTTCGCATTCCATATAAGATAAAGTTGATGCCTGGGTTCGATAAGAGATTGACCTGACCGTCGTCGTTATATATTTTATCAGGCTTATGGTAGTACATCCTGCCGACGTATCATCTCCGTTTATTTGTAAATGGCCATATACACTATTAAATGATCACTTTTAGATATCATTTCAGGAGGACATTCGCATGTCCGATACATTGACGATCATCGACAATCGTACCGGTAAGAGATATGAAGTACCTATTGAGTACGGCACCTATCCCACCTACGGCGCCGCAATCCCCACTTCGGACCTTCGAAAGATCAAGGTTTCCGATGACGACTTCGGTCTACTTGGGTATGATCCGGCCTTTAATAATACGGCTTCCTGTAAGAGCGCCATTACGCATATTGACGGGGAGCGAGGTATATTGAGGTATCGCGGATATCCGATTGAGGATCTGGCGGCAAACAGTTCTTTTCTCGAGACCGCCTATCTGATTGTGCATGGCGAGCTGCCGACAGCGGACGCCCTTGAGACGTGGTCCTGGGACATCCTTCATCATTCCATCGTCCATGAGAATATAAAGAAATTCATGGACGGTTTTCGATATGATGCCCACCCGATGGGCATTCTGATCAGTACCGTGGCCGCCTTATCCACGTTCTATCCGGAATCGAAAAATATCCATGATGAGGCCGTTCGTCATGAACAGATGCACCGCCTGATCGCCAAGATGCCGACGATTGCGGCGCTGGCTTACCGGCATAGTGAAGGATATCCGTATACCTATCCGGATAACGATCTCAGCTATTGCGGGAATTTTCTGCGGATGATGTTCAAAATGACGGAGCGAAATTACAAACCCGATCCGATTCTGGAAAAGGTACTGGACGTGGTGTTTATCCTGCATGTGGATCATGAGCAGAATTGCAGCGCCAATGCCATGCGCAGCGTAGGAAGTTCCTTTCCCGACCCGTATGTCTCTGTCGCCGCCGCTGCTGCGGGCTTATACGGACCGCTCCACGGCGGGGCCAATGAGCAGGTCTTACGTATGCTTCATGAAATCGGCCATATTGATCACGTACCGGCTTATATCAAGAAGGTCAAAAACGGGGATTTTCGCCTGATGGGCTTCGGCCATCGGGTCTATAAGAATTACGATCCGCGGGCCAGGATTTTGAAAGAAATGACGCCGCAAGTTCTGGACGTTACAGGTAAGAGTCCATTACTGGAGATCGCAGTGGAACTGGAACGGATCGCGTTGGAAGATGAGTATTTCATCGATCGGAACCTTTACCCGAATGTCGATTTCTATTCCGGGATTATCTACCAGGCGATGGGCTTTCCGGCCGATATGTTTTCGGTCCTGTTCGCCATCCCACGTACGCCCGGCTGGCTGGCGCAATGGGCGGAGATGCTCGATGACCCCGACCAGAAAATCGCCCGCCCCCGGCAGGTCTATATCGGCGAAGATGAACGGGCGTATGTACCGGTGGATAAGCGGGGATAGAACAGCAGGTGGGAAGATGGGCAGAAAAACCACCTTCACCATTTTCTTTCTCCCCCCTCGCCCCATCCATACGCCGTCTGACTGTTCTTCCACATCACCTTCTCCAGCACCTCCACGCCCTTCTGCTCAAAATAGGTCGTAGCCAGCTTTTGAACCTGGGCGTATTCCGCATAGCGCCATGAGACGGGCCAGTTGCCGCCATATACCAGCCGTTCTTCTCCAAACGCATTCCAGAGCGCATCGAGCGTTGGCGCATAATAGGCCGGATCATCCGGCGCCGGATCGTCCTGTGCTGATTCCACCAGGCCGGAGACCTTGCAAAATACGTTCGAAAAGGCAGCGGTCTTGTGGATACCGGCCAGCCATTCGGTATCGGGCTGCCCGCCGGTTATCGGCACATGAGCCACATGATTCAAGACAATACGCAGATCGGGATAACGTTCCGCCCAGACGGCTGTATTGTCAAGCCACTCGGCCCCTACGAGTAAATCCAGCTCCAGATTAAGTCCCATCAACTGGGCCAGCGCCTTTTCGTAGTCTATATTATCTATCGGCGCCCGCCCCAATCGGATGCCGTAAAAACAAGGATGGGCGCCGAATCGATCGAGGGCGACTTCGAATTCAGGCCAGGCAGGTTCCAGATGACCGACCAGACCGATAATAAATGGATCCTCATCCGCCATATCGAGTATCCACTGATTGTCTTCCAACCAGGCACTGGCTTCAACGACGATCGTCCCTGTAACCCCCTCCGGTATCGCCACCTTCTTATAATCGTCCGGCATGATACGACGATACAGAAACGGATCATCAGAACTGGGCCATGGCACACCGGCCGGCCGGGTGGGATCATAAAAATGAGTGTGCGTATCGATAATCATGTCCTACTCCTTTGAATCCGCAATCCGTAATCGATTCTAACTTCCCTTCCTCTCCAGCACCGCGTTAACCGCATCGGCCAATTTTTCCATGCGATACGGTTTGACGACACGGGATAGAAAACCATAGGATTGATAATTAGCCATCACCGGATCGTACCCAGGTGGCGTATCCCCTTCCGTGATCTGTGTATTGGACATGTGAATGGTGATCTTTCCACCATCCCGCATGGCCTGGTGGGCGTTGATGATCAGATTTTGAAACACCTGCGTGATCTGACTTACATCCAGATCCGCCGCCCATAGATCCTCTTCTACATCCCAAACCCGCGCGATGCCCGTTTCTTGCGGTACCAGCGCTTCCGCATGGGTGATCACATCGGCGACCGATATGGTTTCTTTCAGCGGATCGCCCCCCTTGGCGAAGGTCATGAGCTGTCGGATCAGGTTCTTGGCGTGCACAGCCGCTTCTTCGGCCAGAGAAAGGTATCCGCTGCTCTCATAAATTTTCCCTATGTTTTATATTCAACGACTGATGTTACGCAATGACTGATTCATCATCCTATCTCTTTGTGTATATGATCTGCTATACACCACCCGCTACACGCACTGGTGCGTAACATCGGTCAACTATACTTCTCCCGCAATATCGCCGCTGCTTCCGCTTCATTTGATAATTTGGCATACGCCTCGTCAATAGGTATGTCGGCGGCATTGCCAGGGGCAAAACCGCAGTCGGGGTTCAGGCCGATACGTTCCGGTGGAAGATACTGCAACGCCTGCTCCACGCGGGTGACGATTTCATCGGGTGTATCAATATGTTCGCCGCGACAATCCACACAACCCAGACCTACCGTCGTCTCTTCCGGTAATTCTTTAAGTACATCCAGATCACCTGCAGCCGGTATGGTAAACTCCATCACATACTGGTTGACGTGGAGACGCTTCAGCGCGTCGATTATGGGACCATAGCCCCCTTCTCCCACCCAGCCGGCACGGGCTTTATTCCGGCGGCAAAGGTGTATGGCCAGCGTCACCCCCTCTACCCCGGCAAAGATATCATTGAGTAATCCCACACAATAATCGGCTTCCCGGTCCGGGTCATCAAATTGCGCGCGGACCTCTTCGTCGACAAACAGGCAGAGATGCGGATCATCGAACTGAACGACATCCACGCCGACATCCCGAATGGCGACCAGTTCCTCATGGAGCACCGGCGCCAGCGCTTCCATGAACGCTTCCCGCGTAGGATAGGCTTTTTTCGATTTTTCCGGATCCCACATACGCCGGCCGAGCAGATACGGGGATGGCAGGGCGACTTTTGTGAGACGGTCTGTGTGGGCTTTTAAAAATTGGGCTTCCCGGGCCACAAGGCCAGGGGATCGCGGGGTCATGGGCTCCACCACCGTATGCCAGTACAGGCCATCCACCAGCGTGCGCTCAAACCCGTTCATTATTTCAGCAATGATCCCGATATAGGACAGCCGGCGCCATTCCCCATCGGAGATAATATCTACTCCCGCAGATTCCTGGACACTGATGATGTAAGCGACGGCCGTGTCCAGCCGGCGTTCGAACGCCTCATCCGATAACGACGACCGCATACCCGGCGCCAGCAGATCCCGCACGAACTGAGACCGGGGCATGCTGCCGACAACACTGGTTGGGAAAAGCATGTAAAAAACTCCATTCAGTTGATTTTATCAAAGCACAAAATATCTAAATCATCTTTCCACTTCCCTTAAAGCCATCTCCTCAACACGTATCCGACGCCTTAAGACCATCGCGTTGATAATCGTGGCGGCCACCGCAGTAAAATACGCGCCGAACATCATGGGAATGACGATCAGCTCGGTAACGACGGCCACGTAGTTGGGGTGGGGAATAAATCGATAGGGCCCTCGCCGTATATGCTCCATACGGGGCGCTACGATAATCCGCGTGTTCCAGTATCGTCCCAGAGAAAAGATCGCCCAGTATCTGAGCAGCTGGGCCAGGATGAACAGGCCAAACCACAAAGGAAATCCGGCGCCATACCCGTCAAAACGCCCGATCACCTCGACGAGCAAACCGACGAAAAAGACGACGTGCGTGCCTACAATCCATTTATAATGGTCCTGCCCGACTTCATACCCGCCTTCAGCTATCACCAGCACCGCATGTCGCCGGGCTACCCACAACTCCAATAACCGTTGGATAATAAGCAATCCAAAGAACACCAAAAAAAATGTCACGCCAATGCCAATCCCGTTTTCACCCTTCACCCTCCACCTTTCACTTACCCCCATTTCAACATCAACATCTCCGACGTAAACCCCGGCCCCATCGCCGTCGCCAGGCCATATTCGTCCTTCTGATCTTTCAGTTGTTCCAGAAACCGTTTCATAATAAACAGGACAGTCGGCGACGACATATTCCCATAAGCCCGGAGCACATCCCACGTGTGCTGAACCTGATCATCGGTGAGGGTCAGCGCCTGCTTATAGGCTTCGATCACTTTCGGGCCACCCGGATGGGTAATATAATGCGCGATGCTGTCTTGTGGCAAATCCAACTGGTCTAAAAATGAAGTGACCAGGGTACCGATATGATCCCGGACGATCAATGGAATGTCTTTAGACAGCACGACCCGGAACCCGCCGTCACCGAAATCCCATCCCATGACGTCCAGCGTATCGGGCCAGGTGGTGGCGGTATGGCCGATGACCGACGGTCCCGTACCCTCCTGATCATCGCCGGCCACCAGCACGGCGGCGGCGCCGTCACCAAAGAGGGCCGTCGCGATCAAATTCTGCTTGGAGAAATCATTACGCATCAAAGTCAACGTGCACAGCTCAACGGCCACAACCACGATCCGGCTGTCCGGCCTGGCTTTTGCAAATTCCACCGCGCGGGCCAGACCGCCAATGCCCCCTGCACAGCCCAACCCCCAGATGGGGGTGCGGATCACGTCGTCCCGCATATCGAGCTGGTTGATCAACATCGCATCCAGGCTCGGCGTGGAGATGCCGGTGGTGGATACTATGATCAAATGATCGATGTCCCGGGGCGATAGATCCTGTGATGATAAACAGTCCATAATCGCTTCACCGCAAAGCGTGCGCGCGGACTCGATATAGAGATTATTCTTTTCGGCCAAGGAATGCGATTCCTTAAACCAGGCCAGTGGCGCCGCACTATAACGGCATTGCACCCCGGCATGATCAAATACTTTAATCAGCGCTTCCAGCCTGCCGATCGCATCGCTGAACAGATGCCGCGCCACCGTCCGCGCTTCCTCCTGCTCAATCCGATGCGCCGGCACCGCCGTCCCGATAGATATAATTCTTGGCATGAATAACTCCTAAAAGGAAATGTTGATTGGGTGATTGGGTGATTGGGTGATTGAAAACCCAGATCAACAAATCAACAAACCAACAAACCAGTCAATATCCTCACACCCTCCCCACGTCCCGCCGTATTAACCTTGCCCAACCCCCATCATGTATATATAATCACCAATTCACCAACTCATGCTCTGGCCCCAACGCATCGGTCATCACATCTCCGTCCGATTACACGACGGTCGCTCTTCCTCCGTATTCCTGCTCAACGTCGACGACCAAACCATGGAAGTCCGTGAATCCTCTCCCGGCGACTGGAACAGCCTTGACGGCGCCCATTTCCATTTTACCCTGGACGACATGCGGTCTGCCTTTGACAACACAGTGGAGGAAATAGTTGAATGGTGATTGGTGATTGGGTCAATCAGTCAATCACCAATCAGTCAATCACCAATTTCTTCACGATCTCCTCCACATCATACACGCATCCTCCCCACGTGCCCCCGCTGGCTTGCTGTAATGCCGCCCACAACCGGGTATCGTCCGGCAGGTTCGGGTCAGGCGCCAGGTCGGGCCGGGGATCGCGGGCGGTCAGTATGCGCCGACCTTCTTCAGATCCCCAGGTCGTATCGCCGTGGCCGACCAGATTGATCGTGCCTTCCAGGATGTTTCTATCAATGATAATTTCAATCTGATCGTCGTCGATGATCTTACCGATTGGACCGCCTGCCAGGGCTTCGGGACCAATATGACCGATGCACGCGCCTGTGGATACACCTGAAAATCGAGCGTCTGTTAATACCGTGACCTGTTTGCCGAAGGACAGGTGCTTGAGGGCTGCCGTAATCTGATATATTTCCTCCATACCGGCGCCCATCGGTCCGCGGCAGATAAGCACGATCACATCGCCCGGTTTGATACAATCTTCCTCACGGCTTTTAATGGCCGATATCACGTCCCGCTCACGCGTAAATACTCGGGCAGGACCTACCTTTCTGTAGACCCCATCCTCATCGATTACACTCGGATCTATGGCCGTACTTTTTATCACAGAGCCCTCCGGCGCCAGGTTCCCGGTCGGAAAGGTCACGGTGCTCGTCATCCCCTTGCTGCGGGCTCTGTCGGCGTCCATGATGATGTCATCGGGATCCACACCATCCACTTTCTGCAACCGGTTTCGGACGGCCTGTCGTCGCTCAGAGTCCTGCCACCAGTCGAGAACCCGGCCGAGCGTTTCTCCGGACGCCGTCATCACCGATTCATGGATCAAGCCCATATCACGAAGATGCAACATGACCTCAGGCACCCCCCCGGCCAGGAAGGCCCGGATCGTCGGATGTTCATCCGCGCTGTTGGGCAGGACGTCTACCAGCCGGGGGACCTGGCGGTTGACCGCGATCCAGTCTTCTACCATCGGTCTCTTCAAGCCGGCAGCGTGGGCGATGGCCGGAATATGCAGCAGCAGGTTGGTTGAACCGCCGAACGCGGCGTGGACCATCATCGCATTATGCAACGATTCATTAGTTATGATATCCCGCGTGGTTATTCTCTCTCGCTCCAGCCGGATCAGGGCACGTGCGGAGCGGCGGGCCATATCCAGCCAGATCGGCTGGCCGGACGGTGCCAGGGCGCTGTGAGGCAGAGTAAGGCCAAGGGCCTCACCGACCACTTGCGCGGTCGCAGCCGTACCGAGAAACTGACATCCCCCGCCCGGTGTAGCGCACGCGCGGCAGCCCATTTCAGCCGCATAGTCGCGTGTGATTTCTCCGTGGGCGAACCGGGCGCCGATCGACTGGACCTTACCTGCATCTTCGCCCTCTTCGGCCGCCAGGGTGACCCCGCCGGGCACCAGTACGGTCGGCAGATCATGCATAGCCGCCAGGGCGATCATCATGGCCGGCAGGCCCTTGTCACACGTCGCCACGCCAAGGACACCACGTCGGGTCGGCAGGGACCTTATCAATCGCCGGAAGATCATCGCCGCATCATTACGGTACGGCAGGCTGTCCATCATGCCGGTCGTCCCCTGCGTGCGCCCGTCGCACGGATCGGTGCAGAATCCGGCAAACGGGATGCCTCCGAGCGTGGTCAGTTCTTCCGCCGCGGCCTGCATCAGCAGGCCGACCTCCCAGTGACCCGTGTGGTAACCCAGGGCTATGGGCGTACCATCTGTCGCACGGATACCACCCTGGGTGCTCAAGATGAGATACTGCTTCCGGTTCAATTCGGACGGGTTCCAGCCCATGCCGGCATTTTGTGACAGGCCGAACAGATCGCCGCTCGGGCTTTCCCTGAGCATCTCTTCCGTCAGCGGCAGGCTCCCCTCAGGTCCCGGCGCTGCCGTCTGGATGTTGTATATGGATGGATCTTCCGTATCCACAAGGGCATCAAAGGAAATGGCATCGGATGGGTTCATTTAATCAGGCCTCATTTCAGTCAATTAGAGATTTATCGTGCGCGCAATATAGTAAAATATCACAAATATAAAACAGTCCTTTTGGATGCGAATTCAATCCAATGACTATGTAAGATTACACCTCACGCACCAAGATAAATCCTACATATCCTTCCGTCAATCCGAACTGAAAAATATCCCCGACTGATAGTGAAAAATTTGGTTTTAAAATCACCATTCACCAATCACTATTCACCCATTGATTTCCCTTGACACACCACCCCTTCCGCCGTATCATTTCTCCGGAAATCACACCACGGGGTGTAGCGCAGTCCGGTTAGCGCACCTGCTTTGGGAGCAGGGGGTCGGGAGTTCGAATCTCCCCACCCCGACTTAGTTAACAATAACGAGCAGTTAGGCTTACAAGGATCACACTTGTAACCTGATTGCTCGTTTTTTCGTTCCATCTACCGTCTGTCTACCGCCAGACATTATAACGATGCCCGATAAGCCTCTACGTAATGGGATATCATCCTTGCGGTTTGCAGCCAGAAAGGGCCAGGCAACGAATAGTTAAATTGTAAAAACAAGATTTGCGGAGGGCAAATAAGACTTTCCGCCGCCGAAGCGCTGGGAGCTAACCGCGACCACATTACCCGTTACTTTGCACTTGGTGTTTCTTAAAGTTCTCAGCCTGTTCGAAGATCTCTTTATAGACCTCGTCGCGGTCGATCGGGGGGTATCCATGGTCCGCGAGCACGATGATGAG
>Ga0066376_10004633_pt1 | contig 11909 bp, 5 predicted proteins | sample Knorr_S15_td_Bot_FD_77009 | JGI IMG/M metagenome (GOLD analysis project Ga0066376, IMG submission 77009) | Marine microbial communities from Southern Atlantic Ocean transect - Knorr_S15_td_Bottom_ad_5009_LV_A | ecosystem: Environmental > Aquatic > Marine > Oceanic | place: Southern Atlantic... | reverse complement strand
TGGTGGTCTAATTCTGCTTGGAAAACTGCCCAAAGAGCACTCACTCCACCACAATCAGTTCATTTATGTCCTGACGAAGGTGATCAACGGACACCCGGTTTGCGTGCAATTATCATTTATCCTATGAATGCCCTCGTTGAAGATCAAATGCGCCGTTTACGTATGGCATTAGATAATGAGCAAATGCACGATTTGTATCGAACTGAATTCGGAGGTAGAAGGCCCCGTTTTGCAAGATATAATTCTGCAACAATTGGGGGTACTAAGGAGAAGGGGGATCAAAGTGATGAAGATAAAGTAATTTCAAACCCTAATTCGTTCGACCTTACCAAAATGGAAGCTGAGTTTAAGCAGACTGAATTTGGTTTACGAGGTGCTGCTCCGCCAGGTGTTCCAGCATTCTTTGATCTTAGGAATCCGGATGAGAAGAAGGGTGGCTTTTTCGCACAGAACCCTTACGGTTGTGAACAACGATGCCGCTGGGATATTCATGAAAGCCCACCAGACATATTGGTCACTAATTTCTCCATGTTGCAGACCTTGATAATGCGTCAGATGGATGACCCAATCTTCACCCAAACGGAGACTTATCTAAATCAACCAGATGCAAAGTTCTTCCTAGTAATAGATGAACTACACCTTTATCGTGGTACTGCTGGGACTGAAAATGCTTATTTGCTAAGATTGTTACTAAATCGTCTTGAACTTCTTCCAACTCAAACTAATCATTCAAAGTTGAGAATCTTGGCTTCTAGCGCTTCATTAGACCCGGTAAATTCACGTGATTTTCTTCAAGATTTCTTTGGCATTGACCCCCCATCAGTCACTCCACCACTCAGTAGAGATTATGATATTATAACAGGCAAGCATGCGGATATTGGGGGGGTTGACCCCCTCTCGACAGCACTACCTTCACCAGTGACATTACCAATTTCATATCAAGAATTCATAGATTTATCAGATATTCAAACGGAAATTGACACAACTAGTTTGTCTGTATCAGAGGCTACAGTAATTGATAATTTAGCAACATCACTCGGTGTTGCGCCAGGGCCTCTGCCTATGAATCGTTTATCAGATTCCTTGAGTTCTTCTTATCTAAATTTCAATCAGTTAATTTTGCATCTATGTCAAGAACCATTAGGGACGGGTTTTGAACTCCGCCCTAGAACAATGGAACGGATTGCATCAACAGTGTTCAATTTGAATTTACCACTTCCAACTGCAACGGATAACATCATTCAATCTGATGCTTGGAAGGCAGTAAAGGGTCTATTACGAGCTAGAGGCTTAGTTGATTTGATACCTAATGAACCTCTCCTTTCAATGAGAATCCATTCGCTGCTCCGAAATGTGAAAGGGATGGCTGCTTTGCCTGATGTTGCAACAACGCCGGCAGCATACATTCCTGCTACAGTACCACGGTTGATTGGGAAGATTGTACCAATGGGCTCAGGTGTTCAGACTGATGCAGTTAGTGGGATCACTAATCGTGCCCTTGAAACTCTTTACTGCGATAGATGTGGCACAACAATGTTTGGGGGGATTAGAGGAATCACCCAGCCGGTAGGACGCCCAGGAGTTGTGGCAAGATTTGCATTAATGGATAATGATATCGATCCTAACAAATCAATTCCTGGGAGAATTGATGAACGTTCTTACAGAGATTATGCCGTATTTTGGCCAAGTACTAATCCAATTCATTCAGATTTGATTAGCAGGATGGGCGGTAGCAACGACGAACCAGTTCAGCATCCATTTGGTTACGAACCGGCTAGTCCAGTGCCATTTCCAAACAGGGGCCCAAGAGGTCGCAGATTATGGGCACATGCTTACCTTAATCCGGTTTCAGGAGAGGTTACCGTTTCACCCACCCGTCCCGCGGGCCCAACCACAATTGAAGGATGGACAATGAGAATTTCATATATCCAAAGATTTGATATTGCAACCGGACAATATGTTAGATTTAATGGTGCAGGAGGTGTTCAAGTTTCAGTTGATGAGAATAATGATGATCATTTGAAGGAATTAGGTAAGATACGCGCACTCCCCCACGACTGTCCGTGTTGTGGCGAAGATTTTACTGCCCGTTTTAACACAGGAACGAAATTTGGTCGACTGAACCCAATTAGATCATTTGGAACGGGTTTTTCTGAAGTTAGTCAACTAATGGTTCGGGGCATTACTGATTTGATGCCTATGACTGATCGAAAATTGATGGCTTTCTCCGATTCAAGAGATGGGGCTGCAAGGTTGGCTTTTACAGTTGAAGGACGGCAACGGGATGAACTAATCTATGAATTGGCATACCGTAGATTGAAGGACATTGCTGTAATTGAACCAGAAATTGCAAGTGCAATGTCTGCCTCCCCACCAGTACCTATTCCTGCTGGTGGAGCTACTGAGATGCAAGATCGGTACAACAAAGCGGTGCCAAATCTCTATTACCACCAAAATATTGATATTTCTGCTGAATGGTCTGCAGTCCCAGCAGGAACTCTACTACTTAATGCTGCAATTGATAGGGGAGTTCCAGGAAACCCCGCATATCGAGTTGCCAAATTAGAATGGATATTGACACCTAATACTCGTGGCATATTTCCAACAATGACTGTATCGCCGACTTCATCTTTATCTCCATTATTTCTTGATTTGTTGAAGAGAGGCAATAATCCCGGGGGCCTAAATGATACCGCCTCTTTCCCTGGGCCTGGAAGCTTCCCACGCCCTCCGTGGTTGGATTCAATAGATACTAGGGCCAATCCTCCATCAATTAGATCAGGTAGCACAAGCCAAGTTGACACGCTTGATGTATTTTTGAAAGGCGATTTAATGAATGCAATGATGGCAGGTAGAAGCACCTTGGAATCAGCTGCCTTGGGAAGTTTTTGTATAGATGTCCCAGTAGGAAGCCCCCCAACTGGTTGTCAATCATTAACTGACATGGCAACAGCTCTCGGAATTACAGAACCACAACTCATTCAAGTGGCCAACGGGATATTGCGACTTCTCGGGCGTAGATATCGATATAGTAAGCAGGGTAGATCAGAGTTTGCCACCACTATTAGGGAAAAATACGGGATGGAATACTTGAGAATAATCGCTACTTCACTTGGTGTTACCTTGGGAGGTTTCTCAACTGCCGCGAAACACTTGGCAGAAGTTCTGTTTAACCGACCAATAGGTACTACTGTTAGTCCGGCTGGCTCTTTATTGGAAACATTATCCGAGTCCTTTAATCCAGATTTATACATTAGGCCCGAGAAGATTTCAGTTCGAATAGCAGAATCAGGAGATGTAACCATCAGTTGTCCTAATTGTAATGAAGTGCATTTGGAAAGTAGTGTTGATTTGATTCTCATTTGTACTAGATGTTATAGTGATATGTCATCCGGTTCGAGGCAAACAGCTCAGTGGCATTGGTCGAGAGATCAAAAGGGTTCCCGCCTCAATATTCCTGGTTATCAGCGCCCGTCTCTTAGATTGCACACAGAGGAACTTACCGGCCAGACCGACAACCCCGCGCGAAATCAACGATTATTCAGGGGTATTTTTGGGCCAGATGATAACGAAGATATTGATGAGATTGACGCTCTTTGTGTCACCACTACAACAGAAGTAGGAGTAGACATGGGTTCTCTTAGTTCAATATATCTTGCCAATATGCCTCCCCAGAGATTCAATTACCAGCAAAGAGTTGGGAGAGCAGGAAGAAGAAACCAATCATTCGCATATGCTTGGACAATGTGCCGCGATCTTTCTCACGATGCTCACTACTACAAATATCCTGAGAAAATCACTGGGGATCCTTGTCCACCACCTGTATTAATCACCCAAAAGAAGACAATAGCAAAACGCCTGTTTGCGAAGGAGTGTTTGAGAGAGGCATTCAAAACACAACGAGCATCAATTACTCACAGGCACCCAGTGGATAAAAACACAGATACGCATGGTGAATTCGGTCTAATGGTAAATAATGACGATAAAAAAAGGAGTGGTAGTTATAATCCAGCGAATGATTTCTACACTTTACCTGCTTTCCCTACACGTAGTCCTTGTGTGCCTGGCACGGTAGCACTGGCTGTTGAACTGTGGTTGCGTACTTCCCCAGATGTGACATCAATTGCTCAAGCCATTGCTACGCATTGGCGCCATGGCAGCCCTGCGAGATTCCAAGCCGACTTGGAAAATTATGCAAGATCGGGCGATTTGTATAGTGGAATCTGTGAAGTTGTGGACGAGGTTCTGGATGTATCTACTACATCAAGGTCTAGTTCAGATGACGAGGCTCGGTTAGCCCAGAAGTTGGCCGAACACGGTATTCTCCCAATGTTTGGAATGCCCACAAATGTCAGGGTTCTATACCATCGCAGTAAGGACATGAGAGGCAATCTCGTTCTTGGTGATGTTGATAGGCCGTTAGGCCAAGCAATTTCCTTATTAGCTCCAGGTGCTAAAATCATCAAGGACAAACAGGTGATTGAATGCATTGGAATTACATCGCAGTTAATTGAGAGGCCCAGCGGTTGGCCCCGATTTTCAAACCCCCGTAGAGATTCAGTGGCTTGGTCTTCAAAACAAACACTACACATTGATTTTGCATCAAAGGAATTAGTATACGTGGGGCCAGGTCCTGCTCCCGCCCACCCAAGATTGGTGAAGGCAATTACTGGTATTGTCCCCGCCGCTTTCCGTTCAATATTACATAAGGGTAGCACCGATGATTGGGATTCGATTTCTAGAGGTAGTGGTGGTTCCGCATTGCTTCATCACAATGCCAATCCAACTGCAGGGTTAGTTCCTACTTTACCTAGCGGACCATCTCTCAATTTACGTGCTGATGTAGATGGTGGCATGGTTTATCTAATTAATGATAATCAAGAAAATCTTTTCAACTTCAAGGCCCTTCATGAAAGAGGTGGGGGTGCTACTGGTCTTGGAGCAAGCCCACTATCACAACAAGCACGCAATCAATTGGTCGCAAGTAAATATGTAGCCCAACTCGGTGGGCGAGAAACATTGGATCCCCCAAATGATTTTGAAGCGGCACTAATTGCTCCAAAGAAAACAGATGTGATGTGGTTTTTCCCCCAAACCCATTCTAGTAACATCAAATTAGATGGGGTATTCATGGGTGCTAGTGTAATGGGTGCTTATCGTTCTGCTGCAAATATTCTAAGGAATTGGTACTTGATTCAGGAAGATTTAGATGTAGGTGAACTAGAACTTAGTTTGGTTACACCGGTAGATGTTGTTGATTCGTTGGGTAACTCTGTTAGAGTAGGTAAAATCATTCTCAGTGATAGCACCCCTAATGGGGCAGGTTTTGCTCAAGGTTGTTACGATGAACTGCCAGAATTGATTGAACAGTTATTTGTTTCTCCTGCAACGCGGACCTCATGGCTAAGTTCTTTGCTTGACCCATTACATACTTCAAATTGCGCCACCTCTTGTACAGAATGTCTTCGTAATTATGGCAACATGAGGGAGCACGGGTTGTTGGATTGGCGTCTAGGTATGAGTTTGCTAAGGGTAATGCATGATCCTGCGCATGACATATGCTGTAATTCCCCAGCAGGAACTTTGGCTACAAATATGGCTAGTTATGAAGAATTAGAGGATTGGTTATCTCAAGCATCACAAGTTCAAGCAACTCTTTGTGAATCTAGGGCAAACATTAGTCCGCGCATATATGGCGACCTTCCAGGTGTATATGATAGTGCAAATGATGTTGCTTACCTAATTATTCATCCTCTTTGGAATGATAGAATTGGACCCGGGACTGTGATTAGGGACTCTATTGCTGATATAGCGACCCAAGATCCTACTGCTAGCATAGGATACATCAATACTTTCAATGGAGTTCGTAGCCCAAGTTCTTGCCTAATCTAGGTGAAATTGATGACACTCCGTAATCTACCAACCTTGAACCCTGCAGTAACTTTGAGTCCAAGTGGTTTAGGTCCGGTTCTAAGTGGAACGGGCTGTAAATTGAAATTGTTACTTGATGCGAGAGATAACAGGAACCAAACTAATCACCTACCGTCTTCAGGGGCTGGTCCTTGGGGCACGGTCATCCACAATGTTTTGGAATTAGCTAGAACATCAGATGGGGGTAGGTTTAGTGATCCAAGTTGGGTTTGGCGTTCTGCAGGTGAAGAGTTTGATAGCGAGATTGCTGATATGAATGCAAATTGTAGTGGGAAACTACTAGAGGATCATCTCGAGCCAATAGAAAATATTCGTCGGGATTTCTATGAAGACCGCGAGAAATTAATCGCGCGGGCGGAACGAGAACGTGCAAATTTTCTCGCTTTGTCGGGGACTAGTTCGAGTAGTGTAGGTAATCCTCCGTTGTTAGGGGCGGAAGTTAGAGTTGGAGATGATTTTTCGGGCAGTTCGAAAATTTATGGTTTAATAGATAAGGTTGAGATTAATCCGCTCGGTGGAGTTCAGATTGTTGACTATAAAACAGGGAAAATAGTAGATGATGTTGGGAATGTGTTGGATAAGCATAGGACACAAATGCTTCTATACGCCGGTTTATGGGAAATGCGAACCACTAGCGAGGGTCGTAGAATGAGGGGGTATCCGACTGCTGCTTTTCTAGAGTCACCTTTAATTTCTGGTAGTGAGGTAACAGTTTCTCTTGACTCCTCTGAATCTAATCGTCTCATCGCTTTGGCTCTTACGGAGCATGCCAATATTGAGGCGGCTAGAGTTGCAGCAATTGCATCAGGTACCCCTTCAGATATTTTTCAACTTGCTACACCATCTCTAGAGAATTGCAGATATTGTTCTGCAAGGCCTGCTTGCGAGAGTTATATCGATTTTTTGGAGCAAAAAATGATTGATATTGATACTGAAATTTTCGATGTAGTTGGTGAATTGGTTCGGGTTGATTATCTAGACTTCTCACCAAAATGCAAAGTAATAATTCGTGATTCTGGGCCTGAACCAAAAGAATGGGCAATTCACGATATTCTTTGGAAGCAACTCAGAAATCAAGAAGTCCAGCAGATGATTACAGTAGGTAATGGAGTTAAGGTTGGAGTTTTCGGATGCCGTTTCGAATTGATTTCAGGAGATGTAATCAACTTTAATGCCAATCGTAGTGAGCATATTGCTATAATTGATAATACCTAGGCAAATATCATTCGTACGCACGATTCCAATAGGGGCTGATTCCCTTCTGATTGCAGAGGCGGATAATTCGTTCTAGATGTTGATTCACCCACGGCTCAGAATCTCCAGAGCAATCACTGTACACAAACTCGCTGAAGTCATTGCGAATCTTACGCCCGTTGCCCGAGCCGGAAATTGGTGGCATGAGCACCATTTTGCTGGCAACGAACGATGGGAGGTATTGGGGTTCGGCAACGGTTTGGAAAGCCTCGACGAGGCTGGCCCCAGCACCTATTTCATTCGCACAGCGCTCAAAGTAGAGCATGAAGAAGTCACGAGGAACAGCGTTGGCCAACTGTTCATTTGTCATGTCTGGGTAGCCAAAGTGGGTGCGAAGTTGGAAACTGTGTATCCCCCAGTTGACTTCTTGTTCTATGAAAGAGCACTGAATCTCACAAGCAAGAGACAAGGCCTCATCGTCCAATCCAAGTTCGCATGGGTCATGTCCGTGGTACACATGCCTCACAGCCTCGATGGGCACGACTCCTAGACTTCTTTCCAGCAACTTTGAGTGTTCCATCTTCCCGGAAGAGTTCATTATTTTGAAGTCCAGAATGCCGCAATGGTGACGATCATGATGCCAGTTCTTGCGGTAACTTTGGTACGCCTTGCGCGCCATCTTTCCGCCGTATTCCAGAACCGGCTCAAGATGGAGATTGCCCTGGATTCCAATCGACTCGCTGCTTCCTTCCTCATGCCGGGAGATTACTAGTTCGATTATTTCGTCAGCTCTCATTTTCACAACTCCAAGTGACTTCCGTGAATCCCTATTGTTCTACCATGTCGTTCCAAGGGGGCACCAATTGCATCTGCGATGAGGTCGATGAAAGCCTCGCGCTTGATGCAATACCCCCTCTTCTCGGCGAATCCCATTACTGGGTGAACTGCAAGTGATGACCTAGGCGATTCAAGTGGGGTGTTCTTGAGGTACCCGCCACCATGCTTTGGGCAAGTGGCGAAGAAGGAGTGATCTCCTTCTCGCAGGTTTTTTCCTGCCTCGATGTTCTTTCGCATGATGTCGTAATCATGTTGTATTTTTGAGGACTGCTCGTCAGTCGGACTCCATAGGAAGACCTTGGCCACCTTCCAGTCCCAGGCGTCAACAGACTTGTCATGTACATAGAGAACGAATAGTACCCTTCGCAACTTGTTGTGGACTTTGTTCTCGCCCCAGCGCGTCGTGCTAGCCAGTTCGTTGTAGTCGACCATCTTGATGACATTGCGCTCCTTGGTGGTGTAGAGGTCAACACGATCGACATACCTAAGAGGGCTCACCTTGAGCTCGATTCCGAGGTCCTCGAAGTCTGGAGCCTCGCTGCTGTTGCTGGGTATTCCGAAGTATTCGGTCTCAATCACTTTGGCGACAACTCCCTTGGTGTGCTTGCGATGCTCTGTGTCGAGACGCCCCACCAAGTCGCTGATTTCCGAGAATTTGAGGCCCTCCAATTTCTTGGCGCTGGCCATCAATTCGGCCTCGGTACGGAAGTTCACGGCCTCATGCTTGATGCGACCCCATTTAACCAAAGCGATTCCATTCTGTTCGCGTGGTGGGCAATAACCGATCGATCACTTTTTAGACTGTGAACGGACGAAGCGGATTGTGCCGATTCGAGTTGTCGAATTGTTCGCGGGTGTGGGCGGATTTCGGCTCGGTCTCGAGGGCCTCCCTGATCAGAGTCAAGATTCAGACTACAAGGTGGTTTGGAGCAATCAGTGGGAGCCAACGACGAAGAAGCAGCATGCTGCTGAGGTGTATGTCGAGAGGTGGAATTTGACACAGTCGGAAGATGACCCACTGGCATACTACGATGAGGAGAAGAGTGAGTGCTTCATCAACGAAGACATTGCAAAGGTTGACACCAAGGACATCCCGGACCACGATCTTCTGGTTGGAGGCTTCCCGTGCCAAGATTACTCAGTTGCTCGTACCGCTAATCAGGCGACTGGTTTGGAAGGAAAGAAAGGCGTGCTGTGGTGGGAGATTCTCCGGATTCTTGAGGAGAAGCGCCCACCCTTGGTGTTGCTCGAAAATGTCGACCGCCTGTTGAAGTCGCCCACCAGTCAGAGGGGCCGTGACTTTGCAATCATGCTAGCCTCTTTGAGTGAGTTGGACTATGTCGTCGAATGGCGTGTCATCAACGCTGCACATTACGGCATGCCCCAACGTCGCCGGCGTGTTTTCATCCTAGCATATGGGCCAGGAACTCCGGCCCATGACACACTATCTTCCGGAGGTGATGTACTGGATTGGATTCAAGAAAGTGGAACTCTTGCTGAAGCCTTTCCAATTAGGCCATTGGGGGTATTATTGCAACTTTCTAGTCCCATCAAGGGCCGGGAAGATGCTAATCTAGCAGACATCTCAGATGAGTTCAATGCAGGTGCAGCATCGACATCCAAGTCTCCGTTCAAGGAGTCTGGTGTGATGGTTGGTGACAACTTCTACACATACAAAGTAAACCCGAGGTATGGCAATGGCTGAGAAGGGATTTTCAAATCTTGGCGATGTCCTATTGCCGCCGGGAAAGGTACCGCTAGAATTCTGTATTGAGCCTGATTCGATACTGAAAGAAAAGGGTTGGATGTACCTCAAGGGTGCCAAGGCTGAGCCCCGCAAAGGAACTGATGGCTTCACCTACGAATACAAGGAAGGTCCAATGGTATTCCCCGACGCTATCGACAAACCATCTAGAACCATCGTCACTGGAGAAGGTGGCTCAAGCCCTTCAAGATTCAAGCATGTGGTTAAGTTTCGACCAACCAAGAAGATGCGTGAGCATTTTGATCTCGACGGTGAAGAGGCGCAGAGGGTCAGGGATGAACTCGGGCTGAAGAAAACCGAGTGGCTCCGACGCCTCATTCCAATCGAGCTTGAACGCCTCAACATGTTCCCTGATGACCATACGGTAGGGCAATCAGATGGTAAGAGAGCACATTTCATGGGCAACGCGTTGGTTGTTGGAGTTCCCAATCGAATAGGGAATGTATTGAAGATACAGATTAGTTCCACCACCACTATGAGAATCACTATTCCATGGGAAATTTTCCTCAGAGAATCGGAGAAACATCGGATGAAAGCCCGTGAAGAAACCCAAGACGCTTGTATGAGCTGGACAGGTAGCAAGACTGTCGAAGAATTGAGTGAAGTTCTAAAGAAGAGAAGAAAATCCAAGGCTCGCACTAACCCTACTTATGATAAAAAAATAGAGGAACTCCGAAAAATAATTCTGGAAGAGAGGGACTCTAACAAGAAGAAAAAAACCGGCCACCCATTGAATCCCAAGAAGGGATATCCCGGAGGTAGGCAAATCATATTTGTTAAACCGGGGAAGGAATCTCAAGAAATAAGGAAATTCAAGTCTAAGAAAAATGGTAGAGAATTTATTCGTCAGTACCAAAAAAACAAGTATGACATGCTTCCTATACTAGTACGAAAAAATAAAATCATCACACTCAAATCCCAAACCATCGATGATTCTGATGCTACATTTGGTGAAATAGCGCGTGAGTTGGCCAAAATAAGAAGACATTCGAATGATATATTTGATGAAATATGTGCTGTGTTATTCAGAATGGCTATGTATTGGGCTGATGATCATGAGGTGATTGATAATGTTCAATGTTGGTCACCTAGCAAGGAATTGAAGAAGAGAATCAATGAATTGGATACGAAATACAATTCCAATGACACAGAGTTGGTTGATTTGTGGAATGTTCTTCTAATCTGCCATGCAATATCTCTTCAAGAAGACGTAAAGTACAACGATGAGAATGAGAAGGTTAGGAAAAATGATTTGACTGCTACGGCGCTTCACTCGGCCGGCCGTTACAATTGCCTCACCTCTTTGATTGCTTATTCTGACATTCTTGGTTGTAATTCAGATAGGCGACTTGAGATTTGGAAGGGGACAATAGATAATTTGTTAGTGGGCATTCCGGCAAGAGGCTTGGAAAAAAAATTGGTTAAGAAACGATTTTCAGATATCTTGGAATATCAACTCCCGGACACAAAACTGCGTCTAGAATTGGAATCGAAAACCTACAAAATAGGGGTACTGAAGGGAATGTGCAAGGAGCGTGGTTCCCCTTATACCAAAAAGTGGGTCTTGGTCAGATGTCTAACCTCTCTTTTGGGGGTTAAAAAAATCACATTGGAAAAAAAGAAAATATCTGATTTGGAGGACATTCGCGAGAAGAATGGCCTTCTCAAGAGGGTTACTGAAGAAGATTATATTGAAATTCTACTTCCTTGTATGATGTGGGAAAAGAGAGTGAGGGAGGAAATGACCTTGGTGGAGTTGAAGGATGAATGCAGAAAGAAGGGACTCAAAGTCAGTGCGAATAAGCCGGATTTAATTAAGTGTTTACTTAAAGCCGGATTTAATTAAGCATTTACTTCAACTGTAAGAAGTTGGAAGCAGGAGTTCGACGCCGAACAATGGATCGGGATCCGTCGAGTCGTGGTAGGCGATGAACGCCCCACCATCAGGCAAGATTCCCATGCTGGCGAAGTCGAACCGGATGTCATTGCCCGCCCCACTAGTAGAGTCCAAGTCGCCCTGCCCGAGGAAGGTCATCTGGTCAGGCTCTAGGCTTTCCGAGTACTCTCTAACATGCCAGGCGACATCGACATCAGGCCCCTCCGCACTCTGGTAGCGCACATTTAGCACGAACAAGTCGTGGACCCCGCTGGAGTGGAACTCCCACTCCTCGATGTCACTGGC
>Ga0066376_10004632_pt1 | contig 11915 bp, 11 predicted proteins | sample Knorr_S15_td_Bot_FD_77009 | JGI IMG/M metagenome (GOLD analysis project Ga0066376, IMG submission 77009) | Marine microbial communities from Southern Atlantic Ocean transect - Knorr_S15_td_Bottom_ad_5009_LV_A | ecosystem: Environmental > Aquatic > Marine > Oceanic | place: Southern Atlantic... | reverse complement strand
GAACGCAGGGTAACGGCACTTGCAGATCCGGCGAGCATAGGCGGATCCCCTCGGGCGAGCTATTGAAATAACGGAATGGATTGATCATCCGAGGACGCTATGAAAAGCTCTTCCAGCGCTCAAGCGATTTTGCTCTGACAAGCCCCCCTCCGCCGTTCTCAGGTATAAGAGCAGACGCTAACAGGCAATTCGTCGAACGCCGTGCCCGGCGTCAACGGTCGAGGTAACCGAGCTGACGGGGAATGAACAGCGAGATTTCCGGCACATAGCTGATGACGAGCACCGTTGCGACCAGGATCAGGTAGAAGGGGATCAACGCCCGGACAACGGTTTCTATCGGCTGTTTGCTGAGACCGCAGGCAACGTATAGACAGACGCCGACCGGCGGCGTGATAAGCGAAAGGCCAATGTTGGCCTGCACCAGGATACCCAGGTGGATGGGATCCATGCCGAGCGACACGCCGACCGGCACCAGGATGGGCATCAGGATGATAATCGCCGGCAGGGCGTCCATGATCATGCCGAGGAGCAGGAAAAGGACGTTTACCAGCAAGACGAAGACGACCCAGTTGTCGGAGAACTCGGTGATGGCCTGGGCGATGGCGTGAGGGATGCGTTCGTAGGTGAGTATGAACGAGAAAACCGAGGCCATGCCGAGCACCAGCAGCACCATCCCCGTCAGTTCGCAGGTTCTCAATAGAACCTTCGGGATGTCCTCGATCTTGAGTTCCTTATAGACGAACACCGAAACCACGAAACCGTAAACCACGGCCACCGCCGACGCCTCCGTTGGGGTGAACACGCCGCTCATGATGCCGCCGAGGATGATCACCGCCATTAATACCGCGAGGCCGCCATCCCAGATCAGTCGCAGCTTTTCGTGGAATTCCATGCGCGGTTCCAGAGGAAGGTCCAGCTTGCGGGCGTAGTAGTAGACCAACCCCATGAGCGCTAAGCCGTTGACGGCGCCGGGCAGAATTCCGGCCGCGAACAGCCCGCCGATGGAAATGTTTGCCACGACACCGATGATGATGAGGTCGATCGACGGTGGCACCAGTTGCGAGGTGCCGCCGGCCGCGGCCACGATGGCCGTCGCGAACGCCGGCGGATACTTCTTGTCCTTCATGGCCGGAATGGTGATCGAGCCGATGGCTGCGGTATCCGCGCTGGCCGATCCGCAAACCCCGGAGAAGAACATGGTCGAAAGCACGGAAACCATGCCCAGCCCGCCCCGTAACCGCCCCACGAAAACCATCGATAGGTTGATGATTCGTCGGGCAATGCCGCCGTACCCCATGATGGTGCCGGCCAGGATGAACAGGGGAATGGCGAGCAATGTGAACGAATCGATGCCGGCGATGAATTTCTGAGGAATGAAAACCAGGAAATTCGGCGACAGGGTGAGGATGCCAGCCAGTGCCGCCATGCCGAGGCCCATGGCGATGGGCATGGATAGAACCAGGGTGACCGTGAGGACGATGGCGACAACGAGACCCGTTTCCATGATCACCTATTCTTGCCCGGCACCGGGTTGTTTCCCTTGTCCGCGTCCTTGTTCGCGGAAGTCCCGCCAGCCGGTCTGGAGCACGTAGTAAAGCATCAGAACACCACCGACGATGGTCGACGAATAGGGCACGGCCATGGAGATTTGCATTCCCGGGCTGATCCGGCCCACCGCGTTTTGCGTCACCGCGACCGCCTCGAAGATGAACACGCTCAGAAACAACGCCATCGCCACCACGATAAAGACGCCAACAGTCAGTTTCGCCTTTGCCCCGAAATGTTTGACGACGATGGTCAACGCAATGTGCGTGCGGACCTTGAAGCCGTATGCAGCGCTCAACATGGCGAGCCATATCAGCAGAAAGCGTGCCGCCTCCTCCGACCAGGAAAGCGAAACGTGGAAGACGTAGCGAGACACCACTTGGCTGAACGTGATCACCACCATTGCCACCAGGATACAGCAGAGAACCACCTCCAGCGGATGGCACAGCAGCTTTATTGCCAAATGCCTGCCCGAACGGTCCTGCAAACCGAATTCTCCTTGTCGATGCCCATCGGTACGGTGTTTCGCGCCCGTGGAATGATAGCGAGCCGCTGTGCCCCTTCACAAGTGTCTCTTGCGGGCCGCCGTAGGCGTCAAAAAAATCAGCCGTCACATGAACACCCCCGGAAAATTCCCGGGGGTGTTCTGTCGAACATTACGTCATCGTCGCCTAAGCAGGACGATAAAGACGGTTACTGATTAGCCACCTGTTCGATGGCCTTCAGGCCGCCGACCCGTTCGGCGTTCTTTACATAGACGCTCTCGACCGCTTCCTGGAAGGGGGCTTTGTCGACTTCGTAGAACTCGATGCCCTTTCCTTTCAGGAACGTTAGGGCTTCTTTCGTCTTAACGTCGACCATTTTGCGTTGATACGGCGTGGCGACGCGCGCCGCAGCGAAAATCGCCGTCTGTATGTCCTTCGGCAGCGAATCGTAAATCTTGCGGCTGAAGATAAAGGCGATCGGCAGATACATGTGGCCAGTCAGCGAAACGTATTTGGTCACTTCGTAGAACTTCTCCACCTGCAAATCGATATGGTCGGTCTCGGCACCGTCGATAACCCCTTGCTGTAACGAGGTATAGACCTCGCCGAAGGACATCGGCGTCGCCTGGGCGCCGAGGGCATTGAATGCATCGACCAGCACGGCGCTGCCCATGACGCGAATTTTCAAGCCCTCGAAATCAGCCGGCTTCAAGACGGGGCGCTTGTTGTTCCAAGCGTTGCGGTTGCCCGAGTACCACCAGCCGAGGAACACTGCGTCGAGTTTCTGTTCAATGTCGTCCGCGATGCGATCGCCAATGGGCCCGTCGAGAACCCGGTACATGTGGTCGACGTCGCGAAAAATGAACGGAAGGTTGAAAAGCTCTGCTTCGGGAACCCAGTTCGAAACCGCCGCCGAACCGGTGGCGTTGATTGAGACAGTGCCGAACTGGATCATTTCGTTGACCTGTTCCTCGCTGCCCAGTTGCTCGGCCGGAAAGATTTGCACTTCGACCCTGCCGTTGGTCGCCGCCTCTATGACCTCCTTGAATTTCTCGTACCCGTCCTGGAACGGATGTCCGGTGCTGCCGTTGTGCGCCGCCTTAAAGACGAACTCGGCGGCCGACACCGTAGCCCCACTGCTCGCAATGAGGGCCACTGCCGCTATTGCAATCATAATTTTCTTCATATCGAGCCTCCTTTACTTAGTTGTTTTCTTGCCTATCCGCTTGACGCATACACCCACTAGGGTTAGATGCCGGACACCACTCTCCGGACACTACTCTAGAGGGTAGTGGTACACGGCATGTAGTGGGTGTCTGCATTAATCAGATAGGCACGGTTGATCTCACTCCGGTCGTTATCAATCGATGGTATCGAGACGGTGGTTCCTTGGCAAAGCTGGTTTGTTCACCGGCAAAACTGCGGGTTACATGGTGATCTCGATCTCCTTGCCGAGCTCTGCGGATTTGTAGATCGCCTCCTTAATGATCATCGCCTTCATTCCCTCTTCGCCCGTTATCGCCGGCTGGCGCTCGGTCTTGATGGCGTCGACGATATCCATCAATTGAAAGCGGTGCCGCAATGTCGGGTAGAAGTGCGGATCCGTGATGTCGTTGAGCATGAAATCGGGGGGGAAATCGTTCTTCTCGTCCGATCCCGCCAGTTCCCAAAACAGCAAGTCGTCGTATTCACCGTTCATGATGGCGCTGCCGTCCTGGCCGTTGACCTCGATCTGATGCTTGTGCGCCGGGAAGATGCACGTCGAACTTGTGATGGAGCCGATAGCGCCGTTTCGAAAGGTGAGCATGGCGATTACCAGATCCTCGACCTCGATATCGTGAACGGCGGTTCGTTTCTTGGCAAAGACCTTATCGACAGGACCCATGAACCATTGCATAAGGTCGACCAAATGGGTCGACTGGAGCGTCAGACACCCGCCACCCGCCATTTTCATATCGCCGCGCCATGGATCCGCAGTATAGTAAGCGGGTTCCCGATACTCCTTGTCGATCACATCGCACAGGAGCAGCTTTCCGAACTGACCGCTCTCGATGGCGCCCTTGATCTTCTGCGCGGCCTCGCAGAACCGCATCTGGTAGATGACCGAGAGCATGACGCCCTGCTTGCGGCAGACGTCAACAATCTGTTGTGCCCGGTCGACCGTCGTTTCCAGCGGTTTTTCGACGATCACATGCTTACCGGCCTCGGCGGCAATGACCGCATAATCCAGATGCAACGCGTTGGGAGTCACGATGACGACGACATCGACATCCTTGTCTTCGACCATCCGCCGGTAATCGGTGTACCACCGCTTGGCTCCATGGGTTTCGGCAAACTGATTTGCCCGCGCTTCACTGCGTGAGGAAACGGCGACGAGTTCAGCGTCCGGGATATGCGGGATCTCGATTGCGTGGGTCACGGCGCCCATGCCCGATCCGGCAATGGCAAACCCCACTTTCCCGTTCGACATGTTCTGCTCCTCTCGTTTGTGAGCATTGTGGAACGCAACCCCCACAACCCACGTCGGATTGAAGCCAGGTAAGCGGACCCTCCGCAAACAAAATATATTATATATTATATTTTCCTGCAGGCAATAAGAAATATCCTGAATGGCAACAAAAAACTCCCGGAAGATCGTACGGCGGGTGGCGATATCGCGATTTCCGTACGTTGAATGCGAGCGACGCAGCCACCGTCAGGGGCGTTAATTTTTGTCGAAGAAACCCGCCGCCGATAGGCTGTCGACCAGCTTTTCGCCGGTAATCAGTATGTGCTTGCGAAGGGCCGTGGTGGCGCCGAGCGAGTCGTTCTTGCGAACTCGCTTGAGGATTTCAATGTGTTCCGCTTGGGCTTCCGACCGCCCCTCGTCAAGTTTGATCTGCAACATGATGTAGCGGTCGCAATTGATGTGCAGTCGTTCAATCACCTGAAATGCATACGGGCGCCTCGCTGGTTCGTAGAGCGCCCTGTGAAACGCCCAGTTGAGTTTCCCCCAGCTATACAGGTCCGTGCCGGGTGCCAGAAGTTTCTCGAACTGTGCAAGAATGTCCTCGGCCACCATAAAGTCGCTTTCGGTCAGTAAAGGCATCGCGCGCACGAGGATGTCGCATTCCAGAAGCGCCCGCAGGGTAAAGATTTCGTCTACCTCGTTGACGGTGATCTCTTTGGCTACGGCGCCCCTATGGGGATTGAATTCGACGAGGCCCTCGCCTTGCAGATTCAGCAGCGCCTCGCGGATAGGAATAAGGCTGCACCCGAATCGATCGGCCAACATTTCCTGGCGCAGGGGCTCGCCGCCCTTGATCTCGCCCGAAATTATCAACTTGCGTATCTCGTCGGCAACCGAAGCCGTGATGGTCTTGTGTTTGATGCGTAAGGTGCGGTTCGGTGCCGCGTTCGATTTTCCGGACATTCCGGTAAGACTTTCTGTGCTTCATAGGAGTTTGAGGATGCTCTTTAGGGCACCTTGATAAACAATAGCATCGAAAAAATGTGAAAAGCCATATCACATGTTCGGTATCGAACGTCGTCGTTGAACCGATTGCGCCAACAGGCAAAGTTCTTCGAACATCACGTTTGCTGCGACGATCGCGGTGGAGCCGCTCGGGTCGAATGGCGGCGACAATTCGGTCACGTCCGCACCGACCAATTGCAAATCCGCCAATCCGCGCAGCAAGTTCTGGGCGTCTCTGATACCGAGGCCGCCAGGCTCGGGACTGCCCGTTCCCGGCGCGCACGATGGATCGAGGGCGTCGATATCGAACGTGAGATAGGACGCGCGATCGCCGATCAGGTCGAAAACTCGGGCGATCACGCCCGAAACACCGAGCCGGTAGAATTCTTCGATACCGATGATCGTGATCCCCACGTCTTTTGCCCAGGCGTGTTCATCGGCATCGAAAAGAGTTCCGTGAATACCAATCTGGATCACCAAACGGGGATCGAGCAGACCTTCTTCGACGGCGCGCCGGAATGGGGTGCCGTTCGCATATTTTTCTCCCAGCATGATGTCCAACGTGTCGGAATGGGCGTCGATCTGGATGAGTGCGAGCGGCCCGTCCTTGGCCAGGGCGCGAAGAATCGGCAGGGTAATCGTATGGTCGCCCCCGACCGCCAGAGGCAGGGCGCCCGATGCCGCGACGCCCTCAAAAAATTCCTGAATGGAGGCGAGGCTTTCGTCGATGCTCAAAGGATTAACGGGGGCATCGCCGATATCCGCCACACGGCAAATGTCGAACGGTGCGACCTGCGTCGCGTAGTTCACCCTGCGGATAAGCCGCGACATGTCGCGCAGCTGGGCGGGGCCGTGGCGAGCCCCCGAGCGGAAAGAGGAGCCGCTATCGAACGGCACCCCGACCATGGCGATATCCAAGCCGGTTGGCTGATCCCGGTAAACGGAACGCATAAATGTCGCAAGATGGGAAAACCGCGGAACCGTGCCCACGTTTCGTTGTGTCAGGTCTTCACTCATTTCTTATGGCCTTGGTTCGGCTGGGTGCCGGGCTTGGCGATTGCCGCAGGCGGCTCTCGAAATCAGCCCGGCCGTTCAGGCGATCCTCTATCAGGTCCAGCGCCTTGCAAACCAGCGCGTCCCATCCCGCGCCGTTCAACTCACGCAGGGCCTGCTCATTGAGTCCTCTCGGGGTCGAGTGCTCGACGATGAGCTGCTCGAAACCACCATCGCCGACCTGTTTGCCGGTGACCGAAAGGGCGTGGAGCATGGATCCGACATAGCGCTGCGCCAGTTGCGGCTCTATATTTCGCGCCTCGAGCCACGCCGACATCTGTTGTAAAAACCCGAAATACGGCGCCATCATCGCGGTCACCGTCCATAACGCATAGAGTTGCTCTTCGGTATCAATTTCGGTCATGGTTCCAATGCCGCCGAACAGGGCCGCGATCTTCTTGTCGGGCGGATAGAGCGTGATCGGGCCTAAATGATCGGCAACGGGCGGCAGCGGCACCATGCGGCAGACATGCCTCGCCGGCGCAATCAGTTCGCGTATCCCGGCAATGGAAATCGTCGACACGAAACTGACGACGATGTGGTCCTCGCGGAAATTGAGCGCCTTCAGCACGTCGTTCGCGATTCCCGGGCCAACGGCAATACAGACCACATCACTGGCATCCAACACCGCTTGATTGTCGGGCGCGACAGTCACTTGAGCAAACCGCTGGGACAGCGATTCGGCGCGAGAGGCATTGCGCGGCGAAACCGTGATTCGGGCCGGCGGCTCGGCTAGCGTGCACAACCCCGATACCACGGCTTCCGTTATCGTTCCGGTGCCGACAAACCCGATACGGTCCATATTACAATTCTCACATCCGAGTGCGTTAAGAGCCGAAATTTTTCGGCGTCGGCCCGATTCGGAACCCGCGGGCCAGCGGATCTTCCGATTCTAGTACAAAATCATGGAACCCGGTTAAATAGGAATTCGCTGTAATTCGAGGCGTGATGAAGCAGACACCGTCTCGAATTTCGTGGGAAATCACCTCGCCCACCATGTAGGTGCCGAGCGGCCCCTCGAACTTACGGGGCTCATTGAGGCCGATCTCGCCACGGGCGAATAACAGCGCAGTCCGCGCACTGGTACCCGTACCGCACGGCGACCGGTCGAGCGCGCCCGGCGGGCAAAGAATCGTCTGCTTGTAATCGCCGATGGTTTTTTTGTCCGAGGTGAACAGCACTTGATAACAGGTGTTGATGAACGGCCTCTCGGGATGAACAATTTCCAGTTGTTCGGCGACGGCGCGCCGCACCTTCCCGGATACCTCTATGAGCTGGGATTCGTTGTCTGGGGCTAGTTCCACACCAATGGCATCGGCATCGACGAAGGTATACATATCGCCACCGTAGGCCACATCGACCGTGAGGCCGCCATAGGTTTCGACATCGAGGCGCACCTGGTCGTGCAGCAGGAAGCTTTCGACATTATTGAAGCTGACGGCGCCGACGCGGCCGTTCTCGACGACGACGTCGCAATCGACGAGTCCGGCCAGGGTTTCAAACCGGACATGCGTCACGGGTTCGGTTGCCTTCACCATGCCCGTGGCCACCACGGTCATGGCGGTGCCGATGATGTTGTGTCCGCTCATCGGGACATAGACGTCCTGCTCCGAAATAATCACCGCGAAATCCGACGCCTTATCGATCGGCGGCAGCAGCAGGACGGAGCACATCATCCCCGAACCGCGCGGCTCGAAGTTCAGCATCCGACGCAAGTCGTCGTCGTTGCGCTGCAGCCAGTCGCTCTGTTCCAACAGCGTTTCGCCCGGGGGCATCGGAACGCCGCCGACAATCACCCGCGTTGGATTGCCTTCCGTGTGGGAATCCACCGTCCTCACCATTCTTTTGTAAAGCATGCTCATCCGTTTCTCCCGTCGCGATGGGCCCCGCTCGAAGCCGCGTTAGTGATCCTTGACTCTATTGGGCCATGGTTGAATAATATATTATATAAAATTTTTTGCACGCACAATACCGCTTATTGACACGTATGGTGTCGCCCGGCTCGCGCCGCGTGCGGGCCGTAAGGAAAGATCAAGACGGGGAATCAAAGGATAAAATCATGACCAAAGAGTTGGCGGGCGTTTTAGTGGCGCTTTGCACACCGTTCGACGAGAGCGGCGAGAATGTGGATGAAACCACCATGCTTGACCACATCGACACCATGATCGAGGCCGGGGTTCACGGTATCGTGCTTTGCGCCGGCACCGGCGAATTCGCCTACCTTCGGGAACATGAGAAGCGACGCATCATCGAGGTTTGTACGCGCCACATTAACGACCGCGTGTCCGTCGTGGTGCAGACTTCGGCGATCGGCACGGGCGAAACCATCGAACGTTCGAAGCATGCCGAGGGCGTCGGCATTGACGCGCTGATGATCCTGCCACCCTATTTCGAAGGCCCCGGCGAAGCCGGCGTGATGCACCACTTCGAGCGTATCGCAGGGGCGGTGAACACGCCTATCGTACTCTACAATATCCCTCAGCACTCCGGTTTCGACGTGACGCCGGCACTGTTTTCCCGGCTACTCGAATTCGACAATATTGAATACATCAAGGACAGCAAGGGCGACATGATTGGGCTCCAGGAATTGGTGGCCACCGGCGGCAAGGTTCTGTCGGGAGCTGATCCACTCGCGCCCTACGCTCTCATGGCCGGTTGTGTCGGCTGGATATGGGGGGCGGCCAACGTCATGCCCCGAGAAACCGTCGCGCTGTACGATTTGTTGACCAGCGGACGCCACGATGAGGCGCTGGCGCTGTGGGCCAAGATGGCCCCGGCTAACATTCGTTTTTGGGCGGGCGTTTACAATTTGGAGATCAAGGCCGCGGCGAACTTGCGAGGTTATGCCCTTGGACCGTTGCGCGAACCTGGCATGCCGCCGACGAAAGACGAAATCGCGGCGCTGACGAAAGTGCTGGAGCCTCTCGGCGCCTGATACCATGGAGCGGTGATCCAGACCTATAGAGGCTGATCCAGACCTATAGAGATGGTGTCCGTTTTTTCCCGGGTGAGGTCGGACGCCGCGGACGATGTAGCGCATCGTCAAGGCGAACTCAAGCACTCCGGGGGTGAGCGGACACGACCAAAACGGCTGCTTCCCGTGGCTACGGCACGTCATTCCGCCCGTCTTGCGATGCCCCATCTTGCGAAACATGGGCATCGCGGTGACGGACGCGCCTAGCCGAAAACCACGGGAAGCCGTCTCTATAGGTCTTTATCAACGACCCTTGGTATAAGTGGGCGATGGGCGGGCGTTGGAGTAAATTGATGGGAGAAGAGTTCGATGCGAACACCGAAAGAATGCGCTGATGTCATGGCGCAGATTTATCGACAATCCTTTGGCAACGCATCAAGCGGCGCCTACAGAATCCGGCGCGAGGACCTGAAGAACATCACCGGCCGCCCGGTACTCCATCAGACCATCATCGAGGATGTCGCCGATTGGCTCGTCGAACAGGGCCTCGTTCTGATCGACAGGGACGACTATTTCATTGTCACGCCGCCGGCAATGCTGGACGGCATCCGCAAGGTTCCGAATGACGTGCTCGAGCCCTTTCATCACCCCGTCGAATTCGGCGATCCCGGAGAGGGCACGGGCAGACAATACTCGCTTGAGTCGGCGAAGCGCGTTCCGTAGCCATTTCGGATGCAAAAACCATTCCGATACCCCAAGACATCGCCCGCCGTGATCCGCCTTGCTGTGATGGTGAATATCCGTGTCCTTTCGCCTTTGCGGCAAGTCGAAGATCTTCTCGATAAGCGCGGTATCGACATCCGCCACGAGACAGCGCGGACCCGGCGGAACCTGTTCGGGCCGAAAACTTCCATCAGTCGTCGCCGCGACAGGCGAGCGAGCGATGGCAAAATTCAGAACTGCAAAGTCGCTTCAGATTTTCGCCTCGACCCAGTCTTCAATCCATACCCACTTCAACCAAGAACGTCATCTTGACAGCCGCAAAAACTCCCCGCGCCAACGCTCCACCGTCTTGGCGGATCAGCATCAACCTGCAGCCTGAAAGCCGCCGATTATGGGGTTGTGCAAAGCGACTTGTTTTCGCCTGACAACACCGGAGAAGATTACATGAATGCGGCTCTATTTGGCGGAATCTGCGCTGTTGGCTTGGGGTCGGCCGATTTCATGGGGCGGTCCTCAAGCCGCGCCATCGGTCATCATAACGCGCTGCTCGGCATGCTCCTTTCCAGTACTGTTCTGGTCAGCCTGTGGATTTGGGGTGCCGATACGCAGATCGTACGGGACACCGGTGGCCTATGGCTGGTGGCAATTAACGGCGCCGCTACCACCGTGATGACGTTACTGCTGTATTGGGGGCTGGCGCGGGGACCGGTCAGTATTGTTGCGCCTATCGTCGCCGCCCATCCGATGCTGGTGCTGTTGTTCTATTATGTCGTTGGTGGTGTTCGGCCGGGGATGATCGAATGGGCGGCGATGGTCGTAATCATTGTCGGCGTCGCCATTGTCGCGCAAAGTGCGGAGAGCGAAGACCCCGAGGACAGCAACAGCCGCCAAGCGTTCCGTGCAACGGTTCTCATTGCCGTACTATCCAGTTTTGCCTACGCGGTTTTGGTCGTTGCGGGCCAGGCCGCCGCGCCGATCTATGGCGAGATTCAGACGCTTTGGATGGGGCGTTTTGCGAGTCTCGCGACTCTCGTACTGATTTTTGCCGTGAGACGACGTGCGCCTGGGTTGCCTGTTCGGTGGTGGCCGTTCCTTGTCGCGCAGGGCTTGCTGGACGCCGGCGGCTACATAGCGCTGTTCGCCGGCAGTCAAGGAGACAACGCGGAAGTGGCCGCCGTAACCGCATCGACCTTCGGCGTTATTACGGTGCTGCTCGCCTGGTTCATCTTGCGTGAGCGAATCAACCGGCATCAATGGCTCGGGATCGCCCTTGTGTTCGGCGGCATCGTCATCCTGTCCGGAGTCTCTTGAGACACTGGTGGGCCGGGCGGGGTCTGTCAAATTAACTTGAGCTGGACCAGCCGAAATTCAGAGCAGGAGCGGTTTACGCTGCCGTCGTCACGGTTTGCCATTCCGCCATCGCCTGGTTGCGGAATAGCTATTCATACTCAAAGCAGGCAGAGATTGGATGACATCAACAGGCGGGTCGCCAACATTGTCGATGCGATCGCAAAGGGAAGATCCGGGACCGCCCTTCTCGACAAGCTTGAGATTCTGGAATCGGAAAAGGCTGAACTGGAAGCAATCCAATCTCACCCGGCATCTCCCCAATTTTGCCGCGATCGTACTCGCTGGACAAAATTCTAGGCTCGATACGAACCACGATCAAGCGCCGCGCGATGTGTAACTAGCGTTCAGCTAGGTCATTGATCTATAGAGGTGACGTCCCTGACCCGGTTCT
>Ga0066376_10004629_pt1 | contig 11918 bp, 11 predicted proteins | sample Knorr_S15_td_Bot_FD_77009 | JGI IMG/M metagenome (GOLD analysis project Ga0066376, IMG submission 77009) | Marine microbial communities from Southern Atlantic Ocean transect - Knorr_S15_td_Bottom_ad_5009_LV_A | ecosystem: Environmental > Aquatic > Marine > Oceanic | place: Southern Atlantic... | reverse complement strand
GATTGGGATGCCGCTTTGAAGCGGTTCAAAAAGATCATGCCCAGAGATTACCGCCGAGTTTTGGAAGAGCGGAAGCGCAGGGCCGAGGAGGGTACGGAACGGGAACTGGAAGCGGTTGGCAATGGGTAAACCGACAGGCTTCATGGATTCCGGCCGGCAACTCCCTGAAAAACGCCCGGCAGCGGACAGAAAAGGCGACTACCGCGAGATATACCTCAACTGGGGCGAAGAGAAGGCCAAGGAGCAGGGCGCGCGTTGCATGGACTGCGCCGTGCCCTTCTGCCACATGGGCTGCCCCCTGGGCAACGTCATCCCCGATTTCAATCACCAGGTCTATCTGGGCGATTGGCAAGGCGCTCTCGATACGCTGCTTGCCACCAACAATTTCCCGGAGTTCACCGGACGCGTCTGCCCCGCCCCCTGCGAGGCCAGTTGTGTCCTGAGCATCAACTCGGACCCGGTCACCATCGAGTACATCGAGAAAGAGATCGTCGAGCGTGGCTACGAGAACGGCTGGATCAAGGCCGAACCGCCCGCCAACCGGACCGGCAAAAAGGTTGCCGTAGTCGGTTCCGGCCCCGCCGGCCTGGCTGCTGCCCAGCAGTTGAACCGCGCCGGACACCTGGTGACAGTCATCGAGCGCGCCGGATATATTGGCGGACTGCTCGCCCTGGGCATCCCCGAATTCAAGCTCGAAAAAGGTGTTGTCCAGCGCCGAGTCGACATAATGGCCGAGGAAGGCATCACCTTCCTGACCAACACCAACGTTGGCGCCGATTTCCCAGTGGACCGCCTGCTCTCAGAATTCGACGCGGTCTGCTTGGCCTGCGGCTCTACTCAGGCTAGAGAACTGGACGTCCCTGGACGTGAACTTGATGGCGTCCACCTGGCCATGGACTACCTCTCGCAACAGAACCGGGTGTTGTCCGGTGAAGAGGTCTCCGACGCCGAGCGGATCAACGCCGAGGGCAAACGGGTGGTCATCCTGGGCGGCGGCGACACCGGCGCGGACTGTTTGGGCACGGCCCACCGCCAGGGCGCCGAAGTGGTCTACCAGATAGAACTGCTGGCTGAGCCCCCTGAAGAAAGGCCCGGCAACAACCCGTGGCCCCAGTGGCCCCAGGTCATCAGGTCGTCTCCGGCCCACGAAGAGGGCGGCATCCGGGACTATGCGGTGCTGACCAAGGCGTTCACCGGTAGCAACGGCAAACTGGAGAAACTGCACGCGGTGCGGGTCGAGTGGAAAGAAGGCGCGAACGGTGGGCGTCCGTCCATGGAAGAGATTCCCGGCAGCGAGTTTGAGATCGAGACTGAATTGACCCTGCTGGCCATGGGGTTCTTGCACCCCGAGCAGGACGGCATGCTGGCTCAGATCGGCGTCGACTTGGACGGCCGGGGCAACATCGCCATCGACGGCAACCGCATGAGCAGCGTCTCCAAAGTATTCGCGGCCGGCGATGCCGCCAGAGGCCAATCCCTGGTAGTCTGGGCCATAGCCGAAGGCCGGGAAACCGCCCGCTCCATGGACCTCTTCCTCATGGGAGAGACATCTCTGCCCCACTCACTTCCGGAGCACGGTTAGCGGCTTAGCAACAGCAGGCTCAGCAGTACCGGCCCTCATCTCCGACTACGTCGAGCCTAACCTTCTCCTACAGGGAGGAGGGACGATTATTTTCACCCCCACCTAGTTTCCAGTTCGAACTCACCCTATACGCATGTCACCCCGAGAGAAGCGAGGGGTCTCTTTGCTCTCGACCAGCGCTTGCGAACCAGGAACGAGATTCCTTAGCTGACGCCTCGGAATGACAGAGTTGAGGAGAGGTACTTTAGATACTCTCTCACCCAGTTCTCAGATTGAGCGACCTTATTCCTATGTCACCCCGAGAGAAGCGAGGGGTCTCTTTGTTCTCGGGCAGCATTGGTGGTCCAGCAACGAGATTCCTCGGCTGACGCTTCGGAATGACAGAGTTGAGGAGAGGTGCTTTCGCGGAGGAACAGGTGGCCGGAGCCCTCGATGCCGGGTGCCTAACTACCGGGGGAGAACAACCGGAACACTTCGGTGAACTTGGATACGTCTACAATCACTCTCACCCGCAAGTTACCGTCCTCCTGACGCACGCCCAAGTCCTCGAAATCGTGGGACTCGTTCTGGTCCTCCAACGCTTCGATCGCCTTTTGCATGGCGGATGCGGTCGCGTCTAGGCCGGTGAAGCCGATCAGGGAATGGAAGACCACCAAATCGCCGGGCAGAATGTCGGCGGTGACCACGACTCCGGTGCAGCCGGGCAACCCCTGGATGCCGGTGAACAACGGCAGCGTCTCGCATTCCGACAACGCCACGCCCGCGAACCCTGAAGGAACACCCCCCAGCAGACCGGCCAGGCCCGCAGTATCGAGTAGGGCGGCAGACCGGCCATCGAAGGCATCCAGAGAAGCCTCCACCAGCGCCCTCACCTCTTCGGGCGAGAGTCCTTGGCCCGATGCCGCAACCCCGGCCGACTCGTTGGCCGTTGCCATCGCCAGGCCAGTTCCCAGGGCGTTGATCTCCCAGACGTCGTGACCTTCATAGGTGGTTGGGCCGTCTCCTCCCAATTGCAGGCCGAACCCGCCGGCCAGCAAGAGCATGTCGCCAATGGCGAAGTTGCTTTGGAAGGGCGTGACCACGGTGCGGGCCTGAAAGTCCGCGGCCACCGCTATGGTATCGACCAGTCCGGTGGCGATGGAAGGCAATGCCACGTCCATCCCCAAGACCTCTGGGCTGACCAGCGAAGCTAGGGCCTCGTTGGACCGCAGGAAGTCCATGTCTAGGAAGATCGTAGAACTGAAGCTTTCCGGGACCAGCGAAAGCAGCATGGTCAGTTGGGCCAGGCGTTCCGGGTCTGCTGGAGGGACCACTGCGCTGGCGAAGTCTTCGTACGGTATGGGAGTGGGTGTTGGAACGGCGGTCGGTTCGGCCGTGGACTGCGAGACCGGCGTGGCGGGAATTGTCTCAGAGGCGCAGGCGGCCAGAATGAAGACCGCTACCACGGCCGCCAAGACTCCCGCGGTGCGTATCGGGTTCCGGATCTTGTTCATGTGGCTAACTTTGGGCGGTGGCGGTGCGTTCTTCTCTGATGTGGGCCAGGTACTCCCGCATGTCCAGCACCTGAACGGCGTTGGTGGTGCCCGATACCCCGGGCGAGAAGCCGTGGACGATGGTCACCACGTCGGTCTCGCCAATGGTCCCGCCGTCCAAACCCGCCTGGATGACCGAGGCCACCAGACCGGCAACGTCCCGTTGCGGCGGGATCACCCCGCCTGGGCGGATGCCCCAGCCCATGCACAGTTTCTGGAGCACGGCCCCGTCGTGGGAAAAAGCGATGATGTCGGCGTCGGGCCGGAACCTGGAGAGTTCGAAAGCGGCCCGGCCGGTGCTGGTCACGACCACCGGTTTGGAGCCCAGGGAACTCACCAGCCGCGCGGCGGCGGAGGCTATGGCCTGGGTCCGGTCGTTGGAAGGCAGGTCGCTGAAGTAAGGGTAGATGGTCTCAGTTTCCCTGACGGTGAGGTCGGCCATGTCGAAGGCTTCCAGAGGGAACTGTCCCACGGCCGTCTCGTCGGAGAGCATGACGGCGTCGCAGCGGTCCAGAACAGCGTTGGTCACGTCGGAGATCTCAGCCCTGGTCGGCGCTGGGGCAACCACCATGGACCAGAGCATCTGAGTGGCGATCACCGAGACCTTGCCGGCCTCGTTGGACTTGGCCACCAATTGTTTCTGAACGATGGGCACCCGTTGCATCGGAATCTCCACGCCCAAGTCGCCCCTGGCCACCATGATGCCGTCGACCTCGGGAAGGATGGAGTCGATATTATCGACGCCCTCACCTCGTTCCAGCTTGGCCATGACCAAAGCCTTGCTGCCGGCGGCGTTCAGGTGCTCCCGGGCATAGAGTATATCTTCGGCTGTGCGCACGAACGAGAGGCCCACCCAATCAACGCCATGCTCGACACCGAATTTGAGGGCAACTTTGTCCCGTTCGGTCAAGACCGGGTCGTCGATGGGCACGCCGGGAAGGTTCACGCCCTTGTACGACGAGACAACCCCGGATGAAAGGACGGTGCACTCCACCCTGGTAGGACTGGCTGCCGTGACGGCCAGGCGGACCGTGCCGTCGGCGATGAAGATGTTGTGGCCCGGAGCGATGTTCTTAAACGCCCCCGGCTGGGGGAAGGGCAACACGCCGGGTTCATCGGTTTCGGACTCCGGGACCAGGCTTATGTTGTCGCCGGGGTTCAGCAGTACCGGTTCTTTCAGAGTGCCCAGCCGCAACTTGATGCCGCCCAAGTCCTGGAGGATGGCCACAGGCCGTTTGTGCTTCTTGGAGATGCGCCTGATGTCGGAGATCACTTTGGCGTGCTCGTCCAACGTCCCGTGGGAGAAGTTCAGGCGGGCGCAGTCGATGCCCCTATGGATGAGCTGGTCCAGCATGTCCGGGCTGCTGGAGGCGGGGCCGATGGTGACCATTATCTTTGTCTTGCGCATGGTGACTGCCTCATTTAGCTTGGGCCGGGGCCCGTTCTAGGCCCAAACCACCACTCTTAAAGAGTCGAAATAATTACTTAATGAAAATATAACAGACCAACAAGTATTCTACGAACCGATAGCCACCAGAGATTCATACAAAAAAGGGCGTCCCAAATTACTGGGACACCCCTTTTCTGATTTCCAAGAAGCTGACTGCTGATCGCTGAAAGCTGTTAGCTATTTTCGACTGGCGTCGAACCGGTCGGTGGCCGCTTTGATGCCGACGTACCGGTTCGCTTGGAGGGCTTCGCGGTGCTCGCTGGCCCAGTCTCTGGATATCTCGATACCCTTTACGCTGCCCTGGAAATGGGGCATCACGTAGCGGGCCAGGAGTTCGTAACTGCGGTGAATCTTGTCCCGGGGAGCCCAGTCCTCAACCCGGATCATGAACTTGCCGAAGCCGCCGGTGAGCTCTTGCAGCCGCTCGATGCCGGCGATGCAGTCGTCCGGAGTGCCAACGATCCACTGGTTGTGGTCCACCATGTAGTCCACGATCTGGTCTCGGGGAACATCGGGAACCGGGTTGCCCAAGGTTTCGCCGAAGTACTCGGTGACGATGTTGCCGGAGCCCTCCCGAATGTCCTTGAAGGCCTGCTCTTTGCTGTCGGCCAGGTGCATCCCCATAACGATTCCCCAGTCCTCGCGGTGCATCTCCTTGCCATGCTCGGCCGCCGTCTCCTCGGCTATGGACCAGAGTTCGGCCAGAGATGTCTTGCGGATGGTGTCCCGGGGCACGCTAAGCGACAGTACCGAAGCTCCGTGCTTCCCGGCTAGGGTAACGCCGGCGGGGGATTCCACCGAGGCCACCGCCACGGGGACGATGGGGTCTTGGTAGGGCCGCAGTTGGAGCACGGCGTCGTTCATCTCGAACCAGTCGGTTTTCACGGTGTAGGGTTCGGAGCTGGTCATGAGCCGCATGATGGCGTCCAGTGACTCTTCCATCATCGCCCGCTGTCTCTCGGGTTTGATGCCCAGCATCAGGGCGTCCGACGCCAGAGCGCCGGGACCGCAACCCAGTATCACCCGGCCCCTGGTCAGGTGGTCGAGCAAGACCATGCGGTTGGCCACCATGAACGGGTGGTGGTAGGGAAGGCTGGTTACGCCGGTGCCCAACCGGATGTGGCGGGTGCGCTCGGCGGCGGTGGCCATGAACATCTCTGGCGACGCGATGGTCTCCCATCCGGCGCTGTGGTGCTCGCCGATATAGGCTTCGTCAAAGCCAAGAGTATCCAACCACTGAAGAAGCTCCAAGTCCCTTTCCAGGGCCAAGGTGGGGTTCTCGCCCACCCGGTGGAAGGGAGCCATGAAGACGCCGAATTTCATACGTTTGGCGAATGCCATGCTTACATCCTCCGTGAATGTTCTAGATCGTTTTTCGAAGCGCGCCTATTCTAACATGCAATCTGGTACCTGATAGAAGAAACTCGGTGCCAGCTTATCCGTTCGTCCTGAGCTCCGACTGGCAGTCGAGAGTCTCGATGCAATCGGACCTGTCGAAGGGCGCGCTTAAGTCATACCTAAGGTGGTAACCAGTCTTAACCCCAGCGGTGGTTCGACGGGCTCACCATGACCGGACGGGCTGCGGCGAGTAATCCAGTACCGGAAAAAGATCTAAGCGCCAGCTACATCGCTCCGGCGTTCCATGAGAACGGTGTCGCGCCAGCGGCCGTGCAGGCGGCCGATGCGCTCTCTGGTGCCGACCGTGCGGAACCCGCAGGCTGAGTGGAGGGCGATGCTGGCTTCATTCTCAACCAAGATACTGGCTTGGAGGGTCCAAACCCCCGCCGATTCCGACGCTGAAACCAAGGAACTCAACAGGGTCTTCCCCACGCCGGCGCCCCGGAAGCGCTCGGCGACGTAGACGCTGACTTCGGCCACTCCGGAGTAAGCTTCCCGGAACGAAACGGGGCTCAAAGCGGCCCAGCCAATCACCTGGCCGCCGTCTTTGGCCACCAGACGGCAGTCCCTCCGGTGATTGATGTCCCAGCGTTCCCAGGGCGGGGCGCCGGTTTCCACCGTGGCGTTACTGGTCGCGATGCCCTCTTCGTAGATCTCCTTCACCGCCTCCCAGTCATCCGCCCTCATGCTTTCGACGATGCATTGTGCTGTTTTCATTCTGGCTGGCAATTCCGTTTTTTAGGCGTCCCCGGGCCGCCGGCCGGCCAAGTCCGCGGGGGCAGAATATCGTTCAAGAAATCACTTGAAGAAAAGATATTGTAGGTTCAGCGGACGTTAGTGTAAACCGGCTGGAGGGACGAGCGATCATCTAGGCATCCTCCACGCCCCGGACCAAGCGCGGCGCAAAGTGACATAAAAGAGGCAAACGTGGTATCGTTGCTGGCACTGATCCCGGCCTCTGGGATTACCAAATCAAACACCGGCAGGAGGGTTTGCGAGATGCCCAAGATTAAGCACATCGCCATTGCCACCCAAGACGCGGCGAAGACCGCTGCGTTCTACAAGGAAGTCTTTGGACTTCGTGAGATCGCTCAGTTGGAGAGCGCCAACGCCAATGGCTACTTCCTCAGTGACGGCAACGTCAACATGGCCATTCTGGACTTCCAGAACGACGCCGTGGCCGGAGAGCGCGGCAAAGATTACAGCGGCATCCACCACATAGGCTTCGAGGTCGAGGACCTGGCGGACGTTGAAGCAAAGCTGTCTGCCCACAATTCCGCCCCGATGGATGAGGTTAACAAGGCCCTTGGCGTCGGCATGGGCGGCCCCCGCCACAACAACGTAGAGATCAAGTACACCGGCCCCAACGGCGAGATGATCGATGTCTCCGAGCACGGCTGGGTCGGCACCCGCGGCTTCGATTAAGCCAGCACAGTAAGACGAGACCTAAAAAGGCCGGTCCTTCCATCTGGAAGGACCGGCCTTTTGTTTTGTCCGTGATTTAAGTGTCCCGTTAAGCGGGTTTGAAGGCCAGGGCCGGTGACTCCTCGTCAAGGTCGTCGGCATCCAAGACCATTTCCATCCCGCTCTCGATGCTCTGGGGGTTCGTGCCGTCGACGCCGTTGATCATGGCGCTGATACGGGGGCCCTCTTCGAGGGCGACGATCCCAGTGCAATAGGGCTTGTCCCGTCCGTAGCCTTTGGCGGCCATCTTGACGGGGACTATGGAGATGCAAGTGAAGGTGCTGAGGGTGGCCTTGCCGCTGAACTGGTGCCACTCCATGTTGAACCCGTGGCACTCCGGGCACATGGGCCGGGCCTCCGGAGACAGATGGCCACAGTCCTGGCATTTCACGCCGATCAGTTTCTTTTCCTCTTTCAGCTTGTTGTAGAAGGCGGTTGAGGTGAATTCGCTGGCCATTGTTACGACTCCCGTCGCAGCACGTTGACCACGCAGGTCCCGCCGGTGCCGCCCACGTTGTGGGTCAAGCCGACGGTTGGATTGGCCTTCTTTACCTGGCGCTCCCCGGCCTCGCCCCGTAGCTGGTGGTAGATCTCTATGACCTGGCCAACGCCCGATGCGCCCACCGGATGGCCCTTGGCCTTTAGGCCGCCGGAGGTGTTGATGGGGTGGTCGCCGTCCCGTGCGGTGCGTCCTTCGTCCACGGCCCGCGGTCCCTCGCCCGGAGCGAAGAAGCCCAGGTCCTCGGTGGCCACGATCTCGGCGATGGTAAAGCAGTCGTGGACCTCAGCCAAGTCGATGTCGGCGACGGTGATGCCGGCCATGTCGTAGGCCTGCTGGGAAGCAGCCTTGGCGGCGGACAGCGAAGTCAGTTCGTCGGAATCATGGAGGGGCTTGCCTGAGGCCTGCCCGATCCCGGCGATGCTGATGGGTGTGTCGGTGAAATTATGCGCGATCTCGTCTGAGACCAGGAGCACACATGATGCGCCGTCGGTGATTGGGGCGCAGTCGTAGAGCCGCAAGGGCCAGGCGATCCAGGGATTGGCCCGTTCGTCGTTCAAGAAGTCCATGTCGGTCTTGTAGTTCGGCACGTCCTGTCCCCTTTCTTGGGCGCGGGAGATGCGGCGTTCCATCATTTCAGTGACGGTCTGCTGGAACTGGGCCTTGGGGTTGAGGGCGCCGTTGTTGTGGTTCTTGATGGCCACCTTCAAAAGGTGGTCCAGGTTCGTCTCGTATTTGTCCATGTGGGCTTTGGCGATGGCGCCGAAGATGCCGGGGAACGTCAGCCCGGCCGGCACCTCATAGAGGCCGTCCGCGGCCGATGCCAAGACGTCTGTTACGCCGTCGGTGGGTAGGTTGGTCATCTTCTCCATGCCGCCGACAAGCACGACATCGTACATGCCGCTGGCGATGGCCATGACGCCTTCCCTGAGGGCGCTGCCGCTGCTGGCGCAGGCGTTCTCGATGCGGGTGATGGGAATGGGCGTGATGCCCAGCCAGTCGGCCACGATGGGCGCCGTGTGGCCTTGGTGCTCAAACAAGTCGGAGGAGTAGTTGCCCACATAGGCGCATTCGATGTCCTGGATGTCGAACCCGCGGTCCATGCTCTGGATCATGTCCTGGAAGGCCTCCACGAAAAGGTCCCGGCTATCTTTGTCGGCGAACGCCCCAAATTGGGACAGTCCTGCGCCTACGATAGAGACCTGCCGGGCAAGTTGGCGCTTCTGGTTGATGGTGGCCATTGGAAAACTCCTTAACTTAGATGGACAACGGGTTTTTAAGAATCTATCGATTCGGATACCGGAATCGTTCGGACTAGGTAATCAGGCCAGCATGAGGCGGCGGCCCTTAGGTTCAGGGACAGTGTCGCCGAACTCGATCGCGGTGTCTATCCATAGTTGAACTGCTTCTTGGGCACTGGCCAACGCAATCTCTGGAGAATTTCCGTGAGCGATACAGCCAGATAACTCTGGCACCTCAGCCACGAAGACCTTGTCTTCTTCGGACCAGTAAAGGATTATTTCATATTTGTGCATTAGTCCTCGTCGGCCAACCGGCGATTGGACTTGATCATACCAAGCGAAACGACGCCTTTTGGTAGCAACGACTTCAGCTACGAAGGCCGGTCGATCCGCTCTTGTTCCCGTTCTTCTGCTTTGTCCCGGAGGGGCCGGCCTTTTTCGGGTTCGGGGTCCTTGATCACGCCGTACGATTCGAGCGCTTCGTGTCCTTCGGGTAGGTACTCGGTGATGGGGTACCCTTCCTTGTTCACGAACAATAGGCAATGACAGTATTTGTATATCTGCATGTCATCGCAGGCGCAGATCCAGGTGCGGTGTTTGATCTCTTCATTCTTGTCCGGGTAGAAGCGGCATGGGCATAGAGGCCGGCCGATCTCGTCTATATTCTGGGCCAGACCGAGTATGACTTGCTCCGTTACCCCTTCAACGGGAGAGACGTAAGTCCCGGATTTTTCGGTGAATTTCTCTACAAAGACCCGCATCCGCTGAATAGCTTTCTCGCTGGGCATCTCTGCCATGGGTTTATTCCTTCCGGCACAGTGGCCGTTAATTGTTTTAGTCGCCGTTGTTGGATGTTGTTAAAGGTCACGGGGTTCGAATTTGAGCAATATTATCCCATAGTAAGACTATGGTTCGCTGGCCAACCGGTCTTACTCACGCGGTTATGAGCCTCTGATGACGGCCTCGCACATCTGCGCGCCTTGGAGTACCTCGGCGATGACCGCCGTCTCCCAGGTGGTGTGGAAATCCCGGACGCCGATGCCCACCGGGATGGCCATTATGCCCTTTTCGATGAATACGTTCGCATCTGAGCCGCCGCCGGTGGTTTCCAGGACCGGCTCCAGGCCCATTCCCGCCAGCGCCCGGCCGATGACGGCGACGGCCTCACTTTTAGGGTCGATGTTGTACGCCTGGTAGGAGTTCACGATGTCCAGATCGATCTTGGCCTCGGGGTATCTTGAAGCAACCTCTTCAAATACTCCCCTGAACTTACGCTCCACGTCGGCCAGTTTCTCGTTGCTGCGGCTCCGGAATTCGCCGTCGAGAACAGCCTGCTCGGGGATGATGTTCCGCTTCAGGCCCCCTTCCAACCGGCCGATATTGGCGGTTGTCTCTTCGTCGATGCGGCCCAGCGGCAGCCGGCCTAGGATGTCGGCGGCGATGAGCAGGGCGGAGATGCCCTTTTCCGGCTCCAGGCCGGCGTGGGCGGCGCGCCCGGTGATATGCGCGGTGACCACGTTCTGGGACGGGGCTGAAAGGATGATCCGGTTGGGCGGGCCTTCGCCGTCGAAGACGACTCCCTCTTTGGCCGAGACCATGCTGAAATCCAGGTGATGGGCCCCGACCAAACCCCCTTCTTCGTGGCGGGTGAACACGACCTCAATGGCCCGGTTGCCGTCGTTCGATTCCATCGCAGCGGCCAGGCCCTCCAACACAATGGCCACGCCAGCCTTGCAATCCCCGCCCAGGATCGTGCTGCCGTCGGACCGTAGCACTCCGCCGTCGACCAAGGGTTTGATGCCCCGGCCCGGCTCCACCGTATCCAGATGAGCGGAGAGCATGATGGGCGCGCCTTCCCCGGCTAGGCGCGCGATGACGTTGTTAAAGGAGTCGTGGGACACCTTCAGCCCCAGTGATTCGAGGCGCGAGCTGACCTCTGCGTCCATGGCGTCTTCTTCGCCACTGGGACTGTCGATCCGGATCAGCTCCATCAGGGTTTTTACCAGCCGTTCTTGATCGGCCAAATCATGCCTCCGGGTTTAATAGATGACGGTGTTTGAATGAGAGATTAAGTATTTTATTGTCCGTTCGTCCTGAGCTCCGTCGAAGGATCCAGACTTCTCCGCTATCATGGTTCGACGGAGCTCACCACGAACGGCTGGCGCCTAGAGTTATAGAAATGATGTTACAGGCTCAAGTAAGAGTTAAGAGAGCGCCGCCACGGCTTTGATCTCGACGAGAAAATTTTCGTTGACCAGCCCAGCCACCACCAAAAGGGTGTTGGCTGGAAAATCGCCGTCGGGATACAAGTCCGGATAGACCTCGCTTCGGCCTTGGATGTATCCCTGAACCGACGGGCGGCCCACCACATAGGTGGTGAACTCGACCACGTCGGTGAAACTCGCGCCGGCCGCGGCCAGTACGTGACCGATATTCTCTAGCGCCTGGCGAGTCTGGGCCACAACGTCGCCCTTGCCGACCAGGTTGCCGCTCGAATCGACGCTAACCTGTCCGGCGACGTAGACCAGCTTCCCAGGGCTTACGCTCATGCCCACGGAGTAAGCGCCCAGGGGTTGAGGCGCCTGGCTGCTGGTTATCACTGTCCGGTCTGTTCCTGCCATCGGTGTTCCTCCGCAGGCTTGAATAGTTACCTAGATATGGCAAATACCGGCCCATTATAGGGCAAGCAATCAAGCTGGGCGAGGGCTGCTCATCCTTTCTCTTTCAAGGCATGCCACCTACCCGGTCGAGG
>Ga0066376_10004628_pt1 | contig 11918 bp, 14 predicted proteins | sample Knorr_S15_td_Bot_FD_77009 | JGI IMG/M metagenome (GOLD analysis project Ga0066376, IMG submission 77009) | Marine microbial communities from Southern Atlantic Ocean transect - Knorr_S15_td_Bottom_ad_5009_LV_A | ecosystem: Environmental > Aquatic > Marine > Oceanic | place: Southern Atlantic... | reverse complement strand
CGGTGAACACGTTCGACGAACATCACGACATGACGATGGTGTGTCATCATCTGAACCCGGCAATTCCCGAAGACGTTGCCTTCGCCGAAAGCCGCATCCGGGCCCAGACCATCGCGGCCGAGGATGTGCTGCACGATATCGGGGCTATCTCCATGCTGGGTTCCGACAGTCAGGGCATGGGGCGCATCAACGAAGTGATCTGCCGGACCTGGCAACTGGCCAGCAAGATGAAGGATCAACGCGGACGCCTTGCCGAGGAATCCACGCGCCGGGGCGACAACGAGAGGATCAAGCGCTACATCGCGAAATACACCATCAACGCGGCGCGTACCTTCGGCATAGCCGAGTACATCGGTTCGCTTGAGGACGGCAAGATGGCCGATATCGTACTTTGGCGGCCCGCCTTTTTCGGCATCAAGCCGGAGCTCATCATCAAGGGTGGTTTCATCGCCTGGGGCGTCATGGGAGATAGTGCCGCGTCGTTGATGACCTGCGAGCCGCTGGCGCTGCGTCCTCAATGGGGCGCGTTCGGCGAGGCGAAGAAGGCGCTCAGCGCCAATTTCGTCAATCCGTTGGCGATTGACAATGACCTGGCCGGAAAATTGGGTCTTACCAAGGCTTTGCTGCCGGCCAAGGGCACGCGCACACTGAGGAAAAAGGATATGCTGCACAATGATGCCTGTCCGGAAGTTCGGGTCGATCCCCAGACTTTCGACGTCTTTGTCGACGGTGAAGTGGCGACTTGCGATCCGGCGAGGGAACTGCCCCTGACGCAAAGATACATGCTCAGATGACGGCGGCGAACCCAGAGCTGGGAACGGGCGCCGGGCCGGCGCGCCTCGGCATCGGCGGTCCGGTCGGGTCGGGGAAAACTGCTCTGATCGAGTGCCTTGTGCCGGCGCTCCAGCAGCGCGGCGTCGACTTGGCGATCATCACCAACGATCTGGTGACCAAGGAAGACGCCGAACGGCTCCGCAGGAGCGGCCTGATCGATCCGGGGCGAGTCAGCGCCGTCGAGGCGGGCGCCTGCCCTCATACGGTAATTCGTGAAGATCCATCCCTCAACATGGAGGCGATCGACCGGCTGATCGAAAGCTTCTTGGGCCTGGAGCTGGTCATTATCGAAAGCGGCGGCGACAACCTGGCGTCCACGTTCTCGCTCGACCTTGTCGATTTTTGGTTTTTCGTGATCGATGTGGCGGGCGGCGACGATATTCCGCGCAAACGGGGCCCCGGCGTGGTTCAAAGCGATCTTCTTGTGATCAACAAATTGGATCTGGCGCCCTATGTGGGCGTCGATCTGGATCGGATGATGTCGGAGGCTCGCGAGGTCCGCCAGGGCCGTCCCGTCCTTGGGATCAACTGCAAGACAGGCGAGGGGATTGAGGGGGTTGTATCGATCATCGCCCGCGACCTCTTGTTTCAGGACTGAGCCATGGCGGTCATTGTCGCCCATCAGGAAACCGAAGGCCCTGCACCCATATCGCCGCCCATCCCGTCCGGGCGGCAGGGCAGGGCGTCGCTGCGGTTTTCACGGCGCGGCGACAGCAAGACATTTATCTCGGATCAATATGTCGCCTACCCGTTTCATCTGACCCGGCCGTTTTATTTCGATGACGACCCCGCTGGCATGCTCAGCCTCTATCTTCAGTCGGCTTCCGGCGGAATATACCGGGGCGACGATCTTCTTCTGGACCTCGAAGTCGATGCCGGGACCGCTGTTCACGTGACCACCCAAGCGGCGACCATCGTTCATGACACCCGCGAAACCAAGGCCCGCCAGAATGTCCGTATTCGGGTGGCTGAAGGGGCCTTCTGCGAATATTTTCCCGATCCGATCATCATGTTTTCGGGCGCGGAACTAGAATCGCAAGTGAGCGTAGAGCTGGAGCCGGGCGCGGTCTTCGTGATGGCCGATGCCTTCACTCTTCATGACCCACAGGGCGAGGGTCGGCCCTTTCGCTCTCTCGCCTCAACTGTTCGTATTGAACAGCCCGGCGGGACCCCGCTGGCCATCGATCGTTATCGGATCGATGGGTCCGATCTTGCGGTCGCCAACCCGTCTCTTGACGGCGGCCAGAAGTGCCATGGCATGCTGTTTGCGATCGCACCAGACAAGACTGAAACAATGGTCGCGGCTGTCCGCGAAGCTGTTGCCGATATTTCAGGAATCTATGGCGGGGTTTCGGCCCTGCCAAGAGATGCGGGAATAGGCGTACGAATTCTCTCCGACAACGCCCTGTCGTTGGATCGCGCCATGAAGGGGGCATGGTCGGCTATCCGCGAGACGTTGACTGGGCAAATTCCCAAGCCCAGGAGAAAATGAGTGGTGAAAACGTATTTTTCGAGTGATCATATTCTATTGATATTAGAGAAAGTCTTCGGATGAAACTGATGTCGCGAGAGAAAGATAAATTGCTGGTAGCCATGGCTTCCGATTTATTTCGCAGAGGGTGCCCGAAAGGCTGTTCTTAGCCTGATGGAGGAAAGAAATTATAATTTCTTCGTTGGGTTGCGCTCAAGCGGCAAGAGCTATCTCTTCCGAATCGTCGGGCGTCGGAACTTGATGCAAATAGACTGTCTGGGGCGCTTGCCCGAGCATCTGCCAATGTTTCACCCCCGGCTCATCTCATGAATGCGCTGGCAATACGACCGGGGGATTTCAGTAAGTACGGCTGCGAATTCATCGGCTCTTTCATGCTTGTCTTCTTTGCCGCGGGCGCGGTGATGGTCGGTGTAGCGACGGACGGACTGGGCGCGATCGGTGCAGGGCTCATCTCGGGCCTGGTCATCACTATTGTCATTTATAGTTTTGGCCATGTTTCGGGTGGGCATGTGAACCCAGCGCTGTCACTTGCCGCGGCTTATCTCGGAAAGCTCGAAGCACGCCTTGTGCCAGGCTACATCGTGGCTCAACTCACCGGCTCGGCCGCCGCTGGGTTTGTGCTTTTGTGGACGGTTGGACGATACGGATCAATGGGGGCCAATCTTCCGAACACGGCGCTTGGCGTGACCCCATTGCACGCCTTTGTCATTGAGCTCTTGCTTTCCTTCTTCCTCATGTGGGTGATCTGTGGCACCGCCTATGACGACAAGAACAGCGATACCGCCTTCGCCGGCGTGGCGATCGGCGCGACCGTGGGGATTGAGGTCATGCTCATGGGGCCGTACGCCGGTGCTGCGATGAACCCGGCGCGAGCATTCGGGCCATATCTCGCACTCGGGGATTTCACCTATTTTTGGATTTATGTTGTTGGCCCGGTAGTCGGGATGCTGGCCGGCGCCGCGATTTATCGTTTCACGCATTTGATGCCGGGTGATCGCGCCGACGACGCTCAAGAGCCATAACGGCAGAGGGGCAGTGTCATGTATGGTTGCCCCCGGTAATGAACAAAAGGTTATGGTAGATTTCGCGCTCTCTCCTATTCATTTCTGCAATTTCGGAAGTCCCTCGCCGGTCTTCGCTTAGACTTGCATAACGGCGAGGTCGGGATTGACGCGTTGGGCATACTCAATCGCCCGGTTCACATCGAAATCCATGTGGGGCAGGAGGTCGATCTTGGAGAAAATCATCAAATCGGCGGCGGCAAACATATCAGGATACTTGATAGGTTTGTCTTCACCTTCTGTAACGGACAGGTTGACGACCTTCGATGTCTCGCCCGGATCAAAGGCGGCCGGGCCTTCTAAGAAGGCCATCGGCACACTCATGATCGCCGTGGGCAACACATTATTCAGGATGCATGACCTTATCTCAAAGCCCTGGAAGGAACTTTGTTGTTCATTCCGGCGGCGAGAATTGCGGTATCGCAGTAGTGTTTGTAACTGGTCAGCATTCCATTTTTCGCTGTCCAGAGATGAACCGTTTCCATCTCGATGTCCTTACCGGTCTCCGATGATTTCGTTTTGTATTTCCCTGTGACGACAATGTTTTCTTCATCAACAGGGATAAATCGGTCTGTGTGAACTTCCCAAAAATCGAAATGGTTTCCGAGTTTCTCGAAGAAGGCGTTTGTTTCATCCAAGCCGTGATGATCACCACCGTAAGGAAAGCCGGGCATGATTCCGAAAACGAAATCTTCTGAAAATATCTCTGCAAATTCCCCATCGGCACCATTGACGATCTCATAGAACCGATCAACCAGTTCGCGAATATTCTTACTCATTATAGTTCTCCATTTGCGTAAAGTTGTGAAAACGTAAGTCCAGCAAAATTTTGATTACTTCCAGTGCGCTTGCGGCTCTTGTCCAGTGAGTGAATGGCCTCAACGGCAGTATCGGGGGAAGGTGAACGGGCCTGCATAATCCTGTAACAAGCATATCTCAGGCAGCAATTTGACGCCACTCCGCCAAGGCAGCCGAGGGCGGTGTCAGGGGGGACTTGTCACAAACTCGGTTACTTCCCGAACTACGCCCAATGCAACTTACCGTCAGGCGGGTCTGTCAAATTAACTTGAGCCAGGTAGGCAAAACTCAGAGCGAGAGCGAATTACGCTGCCATCGTCACGGATTTCCACTCCGCCATCGCCTGGTTGCGGAATATTCGGAGTGTGCGACGGGAAATGAGGCGACGGTGGACGTTGAACAGATTGTAGATGGGACCGTAAGTTGAGAGAAACCTTTGTGCTGAAGATTGCGACTTGAAACGCTGCATCTTTCGTTCTCGTCGTCGTATTGCGTCATGGGCATGAGGTCATGGCAGATTTTGCTCTCTCCCCTATCCATTCCTGCCATTCACGAAGGCCCTCGCCGGTCTTCGCGGAGACTTGCATGACGGCGAGGTCGGGATTGACGCGGTGGGCATACTCAATCGCCTGATTCACATCGAAATCCAGATGAGGCAGCAGATCGATCTTGGAGAGAATCATCAGATCGGCGGCGGCAAACATATCAGGATACTTGATTGGTTTGTCTTCGCCTTCGGTAACGGACAGGATGACAACTTTCGATGCTTCGCCCAGATCAAAAGCGGCCGGACAGACCAGATTGCCGACATTTTCGATCAGGACGGCTCCCCCCGGATCAAGAGCAAGGCCCTCAAGGGCATGGCCGATCATATGGGCGTCGAGATGGCAGCCTTTGCCTGTGTTGATCTGAATGGCCTGCACGCCGGTTTCCCGGATCCTGTCGGCGTCGTTGGCAGTTTCCTGATCGCCCTCTATCACGCCGAGGGACATTTTTCCCTTCAACCCTTTCAGAGTCTCCACTAACAAAGTGGTCTTTCCTGCACCGGGGCTGGAGACAAGATTGAGGGCCAACAGGCCCCGTTCAGCCAACCACTGTCGGTTTGCTTCGGCGTAATTGTCATTTTTCGATAGAATATTCTGCTCGATCTGTATTAACCGTTTCTGATCATATCCCGCGACAGATACACCAGCGGCGCCTCGGCCGAAATGGTGATCGTGAGCATGATTGTGGTCATGACCGTGCCCGTGAACATGCTCATGGCTATGTTCATGATTTCGTGTGGGGGCGTTGGAATCACTCTCGCCGCAGCCGCAGACTGTACACATATTTCACCTACTTTCGACGTTGACTTGGTGGATGCCCGGATAGGGACTCCCGTGATATTGATCGGAAATATTCCGGTCTGTCGAAAATCCATTGATGTTCGTCAGGGTCCGCATTTTTTCTATCTGTGACTTACTTAAGGTCTTCCCGTTTGATGTTTTGATCCACCGTTTCACCTTTTGCCTGCGTGATGACCGCCATCAGCCGAAGCACAGCACAGGCCGCGAGCTTGGTGGTAATTGCATTGACATCAACCACCGGACACAGCTCGGTCACATCGATCAGGCTAACGCTTCCCCTCTCGCCGAGAATTTCGTTGATCTGCATAATCTCGCGGGCTTCAAGTCCGCCCGGCTCCGGTGACGTCACGCCCGGAGCGGCAGAGGCGTCCATAACATTCATGTTGATGCTGATGTACTGGGCATCCGTGCCATTCCAAACGCGATCAGCCGCCTCACGGGTGACCGCCTCGACACCACGGTCGAGCACCTCGTTCATGGAATAATATTTAACGCCTCGCGCGTCCGCCAGATCGATCCAGTCTTTGGGGTTCATGGAATTCCGGATACCAATATGAGCGACGTTTTGCGCCGATACATTAGGCAATTCCGTGACCCGGGCCAGCGTACTGGCGCTGGTGTTTTTCTCACCTGCCCAACTGTCGGCCATGTTCAAATGCGCACCCAGTTGCAGGTAGCCGATGTTTTTGCCGGCGCCCAGATGATCTGACAGGGCTTTCGAGGCCGGTATAGTGATGGAATGATCGCCGCCGCAAAGCACCGGTATGAGACCCGCGCTGAGAATTTCGCGCACCGCTTTATAGATATTCTTGTGCGACGTTTCGGGGTCAACCTTTGGGGTGCGAACATCGCCACAATCGACACAGTCGCCTTGCAGGTCGACCTGATACTCGAACCAGTAAGGGAAATATTCGTGGGACATGAAACGAATGTCGCGCGGGCCTTCGACGCTACCAGGCTTGCCAATGTTGCCTTCTTCGTACGGCACGCCCAAAAAGGCGAAGCGGGCACCGGAAGCTTTCAGCGCCTTGGCGTTGATCTCGGTATGCGGCGCACGCAGGAAGGTGATGACCCCGGGGGCGCCGAAGCTGTCATCCTTACCGCCGATGGGGGAAAAAATATGCTCATATGATTTAGCGGGGTTCATTGTTTGATACTCTCCAGTTATCGGTAACGGCCAAATTCAGGCGATGTTTTTTCGGTTCCATGGCAATTCATCATTGTCACGGAGCGTTTTTGCGCGGCTACCGAGGAATTGGTACGCCATGCAGCACGAAAGTTTGCTGGTGATGTTATTGGAATCCCACATCGGGCAAAGCTCGGAAATTTCCATGATGCTGGCGCCGTGTTCACCTGCAATTCGGGCCAGTTTCAGCGCTTCGCGGGCTTTGATCCCGAATGGTTCGGGCGCTGTTGTGCCCGGCGCACAGGATGCATCCAACGAATCCGTATCCCACGAGAAATAGACACCATCCGTGCCATCCCAGGCGCGTTCAAATATTTCATGGGAACAGACCTCGATGCCGCGTTTGGCAACCTCGCGCATGGGCAACAGGCGGATGTCGTTGTCCACCAGGGTGTCTACCCAGTCTTTCGGGTTGAGGCCATTGCGTGAGCCCATATGCGCCATATTTGCGGCACTGCAATTGGGCAGATCCAGGGCCCGCGAGGTTCCTGAACAATTGGTATAGATATTGTCATCCCAGTCAGGCGCGGAATCCAGATGGCAATCCACATGAAGATAGCCCATGGGTTTGCCGCCGAGATAATCTGAAAGCGCTCTGGCCGCCGGGATTGGTACCGAATGGTCGCCGCCACAGAGAATGATCATGGCGCCACCGTGCAGACATTCGGTGACGTAATCATAGATCAACTGGTGGCTACGGGCGTTGTTGCTCGGGACCGCGGGAATATCACCACAGTCGACAGGGCGGAAAAATTCTATCAGATCAACGTCGTACTCGAACATATAGGGAAAATACTGGGTCGAGGCCTCACGGATGCCGGCGGGGCCTTGCGAGGTTCCGCAGCGGACCATGTTGCCATGGTCATGGGGCACGCCCAGAAAGCAGACCTTGGCGCCCATTGCACGAATTTTATCCCGGTCCGGCTCGCAGTAGGGCGCTCCCATGAAGGTCTCCAGGCCCTTGGCTTTGAACGAACCATTGTGGAGTTTGGGCGAATAGATGTGATCATCAGAACCGCTTTGGGCGGCGGGGCCTCGATGCTGGTGGGGGACAAACTCCCATGCCTGGTGTGCATCACTGCTCATTAAACTCTCCTGGAATTGTCGCGTTGTTGTCTGGTCTCGGGTGGAGTTGAAATGCGCGGCTCATCGTATTCAAGATTAAGCGAGACAAGCTGCATCTCCCGCCCGGTTAGGATCTGTGGCGTCGGTGTGCCGCAATCAGGGCAGCGAAAGGATGTGCGCGAAGGGAGCAGTTTTGCTTCATTGCAAGCCGGACAATGAGCGCTAAGCGGAACTTCCTCGATGTCGAGTACGGCGCTCTCACAAAGAGTTCCCTTGGTCGCGGAGTCGAAACAGAAATAGAGGGATCGAATCACGATAGATTGCGATCCAAGCCGCACCGAGATGCGCGTCACGCGTCGCGCCCCTTCAGTGCGGGCATGATCACAGGCCAATTCAATCAGGCTTTTTGCAATCGACAATTCGTGCATGTTTTCTCAGCGCCTTTCTTGTTCTCTCATTCGACCTGTTCCATGCTTTCTTCACGCATCATCTGCATGATGTGCCGCTCTAGATCGAGGAAGCCTGGCATATCGATGATGGTTTCCTTGTCGCCGAACCGTTTACCGCCTTTGAACTCGGTCAGAATATTCTCCCGTACGCGTCCCGGTTGACCGCTTAGGAAAACAATACGGTCGGCCAGGAAAATGGCTTCTTCGATGTCATGGGTAACCATCAGGACCGCCGTCTCTGACAATTCCACGATATTGATCAATAGCTCCTGCATGTGCCAACGGGTTTCCGCATCGAGGGCGCCGAAAGGCTCATCCATTAGTAGAATTTCAGGATCGTTGGAAAGTGTTCGGGCGATGGCGACGCGCTGTTTCATGCCGCCGGATAGCTGGCTTGGATAGGCGTCGCGGAATTTGCTCAGATGCACCAATTTAATGAAATGTTCGGCTCGCTCACGGCGCTGGGCTTTAGGGATACCGTTCAGGCGCATGCCGTACTCGACATTTTCCTGCACTGTCAGCCAGTCGAACGAGGTGTATGTCTGGAAGATCATACCGCGGTCCTGACCAGGACCGGTAATTTCGTGGCCGCCAAGCATCAGGCGGCCAGCCGTCGGTTGCTCCAGGCCCGCAACCATTCTAAGCACCGTGGACTTGCCACAGCCGGACGGGCCGAGAAGAACGCAAAGTTCGTTTTCAGAAACGTCGAAGGAAACATCATTGACCGCGAGAATAGATTGCCCGGTCGAAAGGAAGAATTCCTTGGACGCGTGGCTTACCGATAACTTTGGCCTATTTAGGTCGCCATTCTCGGTGGCATGTTCGTTTTCTTGCATGGCCGGGAAAAGCCCTGGGCGATCGCTGATTGACGGATTATTCTCTACGGCCCTGGCGAAATAAGTATCTCGCCAGGACCACAGGGAAAATGAAGTTAACCTACATAGTCAGACTTAGAGAAGGTCAGCTACGAGCGAACAATCAATGCCATCCGCCGGATCAGCCGTTTTGGTCATTTGACCGAACTTGATCCACCAATCGTTCGTCAGGCGGAAATGTTCGACGATCTGACCGTTGGACTGACCGAACGGCGGGGCGCCTTCAGCAACACCGCAGAACCGCGCGGATTCCATCAAGCTATACGGATACAAGCCGCCGTCCTTGCCGGTGCCATCCTTGCCGATGACCAACTCCACATCAGCGACAGACATTTTCATGCCCTTGGCGATGATTTTGTTGCCCTCAGTAGGATTTTTCCGCCACCAGTCAATGGCATCATACAGTGCCCTCATAGCTTTCACCGCTACGTCTCGGCGTTTGGAAATGAAGTCCGTATTCATAAATACCGCATCGGCGATCAGGGCGTTTTTCAGCCAGAAGGGCTGGCGGGAATGGGCTGCAATTGTAGATCCTTCGATCGCCGCAAGAGCCTGCTTACCAAAGGGATCCCAGAATTCAGCCGCTGCAACGTCACCGCCCGCCATGGCGGCAACCGCATCGTCCATGATCAGGTTGACGTATTCGACGTCGTCATACTTGAGACCGCCCTGTTCGAGCCAGATCGCCATGTAGAGCTGTGCAAGACCGCCTTCGAGAATGGCGACTTTCTTGCCCTTCAGGTCTTTGGCTTCCTTGATGCCCTTGGCGACGATGATTTTGTCAGTGCCGTACGAAATGTTGCCGTACGCGACGAGAACGATCGGCATGCCCTCTGCTGCGGCGATGGGGGCAAACTCGATGGTGCTTGAAACAATATCGAGTTCACCTGAGCTGGCCATGCCGAAGGACTGGAAGGGATCTTCGATAGCCTGATAGCTGATGTCGAGATCAGGCGCCAATCCCTTTTCCTGGGCAATAAACCAGAAGCCGTATCCTGGCCAGGTGAGGCCGGCGATGCTGACTTTTTCCTGAGCTGATGCGACTGATTGAACACTGACAAGAACGGCAATTGCGGTAACCGTCACGATCAATGCTCTGCTCATATTTCGAAGTAGAGTCTTGCTTTCCATGTTAGATTCTCCTTGTTTTCTTATGGTGCATATTGGTTGGAAATTAATTTTATTTTTGTTGTTGTTGCTCCTCAGCTGCTTGGTTCGTTGAGGTAGGGAAACAGCCTTCGGCGTGCGAAGCGGAATAGGAAATCAAACGACAGCCCTAATACGCCGATGATAATTATTCCCGCCATGATTTTCTCTACATGCAGGAACCGCTTTGCCCGCATCATGACAGCGCCAATGCCTGTGGTGGCGGCCACGATTTCGGCAATAACCAGATAGGTCCAACTAACCGCCAGCATTTGACGCATGGCGGTCACGATGTCCGGCAGAGATGCGGGCACCACAACCGTCCAGAGAATTTGCCAGCGACTTCCACCCAGTGTCATTGAGGTTTCGATAAGTTCCTCCCGCACGGATTTTACGTGATCCATGATCAGGGAAATCAGGAACCAAAAGACACCGATAAACAGCAGGGCAATTTTCTGCCTCTCGCCAGTCCCAAACCACATCAATAACAAGGGGATGAATGACGGTGCGGGAAGGTATCGCCAGGCCGATACCAATGGATTGACGATGGCCTCAATCCGCTTGAATGACCCCATCAGAATTCCCAAGGGGACAGCGATTGCGCAGGCGAACGAGAAACTAACGACGATCCTGAGCACGCTAATGCCGACGTCGGTGGCGAAGTCGTTTTCCGCGAAAAGTTTATAGAGGCCGCTCAGAACCGTTTCCGGCGGGGGCATGAAAAGCTTGTTGACCCAACCAAACACAACGGCGGATTCCCAAAGCCCAAAAAACGCAAGCCATGCCGCAACGCCCAATAGGATAGTCGAGCGCAACGGTATGGGTTTCTTGAATTCCAACCAACGGTTTCTGGTGATGTTCCTGTCGGTCGTGTCGGGGGCGCCTGGCGTTTGAGTCATGGCCTGCCCCATTTCAGCAAGCTCTTGTACATGGCAAGCGCCATCATGGGTTCGACAGTCGCGATGTCGGGCTGATTGTAGCAATGCTCCAACAGAAAATCGCGCAGGTCCGCGTTCGTCGGGCAGATGACTTCAACCAGAATATCGTACTGCCCGGATGCAAAGAGGATGTAGGTAACGTTGTCGTGCAGCTCCAGCCGCTTGGCCACTACTCTCGGGTCGCCGCCAGGCGCTAACCGCATGGCGATCATTGCATAGCCGTCATTGCCGAGAGCAATCGGGTCGGCGACCGCGATAATTTTCAGCACCTTTGCTTCGATCATTTGATTTACGCGATTTCGCACTGTGCCTTCGGACGTGCCGAGATCGCGGGCGATAGCCAGATAGGGTGTGCGGCCATCTTCCTGCAGCCGCGCAATGATCTTGCGATTCAACTCGTCGCTACCAATAGCCTTGCGAGCCTCAATATCCGCGCGTTCATCTTTTTCGTTTTCAAACTTAATGACCGTTGTATTACTGGCAGTCATAACGCCTCCCCGCGTCATGTTCTAATTTGAGCACTCCAACACTAATCCATATTTTTACGAATTACGTCAATATCAGAGTTAATTATTTTGAAATTCGTACTTCCTTCGCGTTTCTCGCCTGGTCAGCCCCCCTTGAGAGGTCCAGTTTGAATGTTAGTGCATGATCGGCTTTTGGTCTAATGGCACGATGGTCTCTGGAGCCGGTGGGCGATATCCCAACGCACTGTGCGGCCTCTTCGT
>Ga0066376_10004627_pt1 | contig 11920 bp, 6 predicted proteins | sample Knorr_S15_td_Bot_FD_77009 | JGI IMG/M metagenome (GOLD analysis project Ga0066376, IMG submission 77009) | Marine microbial communities from Southern Atlantic Ocean transect - Knorr_S15_td_Bottom_ad_5009_LV_A | ecosystem: Environmental > Aquatic > Marine > Oceanic | place: Southern Atlantic... | reverse complement strand
GCCGTCGGCGTAGACCACTTCCCAGATCATCTCGATCAGCTCGATGCGTTCCCGTGGCGAGTAGTTATCCTTAATCACGCGGGTGAAGCCCATGAGATGGTTCGAGTCGGCGGCATGGCTTTCGCCCGCCGTCACCAGCGCCACCGCCGCGCTCTCCGTGAGGCCGAACTTCTCGGCAACCAGGTCGCGGATGACGGCCCGCTCGGCGTCGTCGAAGCCCTCGTCGCTCATGGCCACCTCGGCGAACAGCGCCGCCGCCGCGAGATGAAGCTCGTCGACGCCGTCGGCCGGAGGGGATTCCGGCGGCGGGCTGCCGGCGGCTGCGAACAGGCGCTTGATGCGGTCGATCATGGAGGCTTGGGTAACACAACAGCCGGGCGATCACAACGCCCCTAAATGCCGCCCTGCTTGAGACGCATGATGGCGCGGCGTTCGGCCTTGGTGGGACGCCCGGAGCCGTCGCCGGCCGGGGTCTTGCGCCTGGTTATTTCCGGCGGCGACAGGTCGTCATACAGGCCTTGCGCCTCGGGCGCGGGGCCGCGACGCCGCCCCAGGGCGAGCACTTCGATGACCCGGATATCCGAGCGCAGGGGAAAGGTCAGCACATCGCCGGGCTTCACCGTGGCGTGGGATTTCGACACCACCTCGCCGTTGATGCGCAGACGATGGGCGGCGCAGGCCTTGGCGGCCAGCGAGCGGGTCTTGAAGAAGCGCGCATACCACAGCCATTTGTCGAGTCGCAAGCGCTGGTTCGCGGCCGCCGTCATGGAGCGGGAACCCTGAGCGCGGCAAGCTTGGCGAACGGCGAGCCGGGATTGGCGTTATCGCGCCGCCGCCGCCGTTTTGCACGACGGCCGCGGGCCGGCGGGCTGTAGAAGACGATACCCTGCCCATCGGGCGCTTCGGCGCGATAGCCGAGACCCACCAGGACGCCGCCGAAGCTCTCGGCGTCGCAGCCGGCGAGGGCCGCCATCCCGGTCGTCGGGGCGAACGGCCCGGCGCGCGACAGCTTGGCCCCGCGGGCCAGAATCCTCTCGACCGCATCCAGGCGCAGCGCCAGACAGCCCAGCGGACGATAGCCGATGGCCGCGTAGAAGCCGCGCGGCAGGGCGGCGTCGAGCGCCACGGAGAGGGCCTCGCCGGCCGGCGCTCGCGGCACCGGGGTCCAGCCCGCATGGACCGCCCACAACAGGGCCCGCATGGCGCGCGGCGCGGGTTTCAGCATGGCGGTGAGATACACCGCCTGGCGGCCGATGCGCACCCCGAGCCGGGACAGCGCGGCGCGGTCCGAGGGCGCCAGAGCGTTGATCTCGCGCGCCGCGCCGCGCCGGGGCATCGACCCGAGCCGCTCCATGAGCTGATAGGCGAGGCCCCGGGCCGGGCCGGTCAGGGCGGCGTCGGCGAGGCGCGCGAGAGGCTTGGTCCGCCGCCCGATATGGCCCGCCAGCCAGGCCTCGAGGCGCACCACCAACCGCGCCGAGGCGGCGTTGGTCAGAAGATCGCTGGCGATCAGTTCCAGCCGCGGGGCGAGCACCGTGCGGCCCGCCGCGAGGCGGGCGACAGCGGCGCCGCGCCAGGTCAGGCGGGCGTCGCTGCCGATCACCAAGTCGTCGTTGCCGCCCGCGATCAGCGCGGTGACCCGGCTGGCGATTTCGGGCTTCAGCGCGCGCCGCGCCGCGGCCTCCAGGGCCTTGCCTTCAAACGGCGCGCCGGCCCGGTCGGCGGAGAAGCGGAAACCCGCCAATCGGCCGATAACATAGCCTTCGACGGTGACCTCGCCGCACTCCGCCACCTCGGCGCGGAGCCTGTCGTCGCGCTTCAATCCTCTCAGCAAAACCGCCGTCCGCCGGTCGACGAAGCGCTGGGTCAGGCTTTCGTGCAGGGCGTCGGACAGGCGGTCCTCGATTTCCCGCGTGCGGCCCTGCCAGTGGGCGGCGTCGGGCAGCCAGCCCGGGCAATGGGAGATATAGGTCCAGGTGCGGATATGGGCGATGCGCCCGACCAGGGTGTCGATATCGCCGTCTATGCGGTCGAGCCGGGCCACCCTCGGCACCACCCAATCGACCGGCAGCCGTCCGTCGCCGGCCCTCAAATGGCGGTATATGCCGCCGAGAAGAGACACGTGCGCGTCGGCCATGATCTTGCGATAGTCGGGAATCCGGCAGACTTCCCACAGCAGACGCACCGCGTCTGGGTGGCTCGCCAGGGCGGCGATGGCGTCATTCTTGGCCAGGGCCTTGAGAGCCAGGGAGTCCTCGGCATCGGCAGCGCGGACCAGGCCGCGCGACGGCGGCGGTTGATCGAGGGACCGGAGCAGCGCCGACAGGCTGGAAAATTCCAGGCGAGGGTTCCGCCAACAGAGGTTGGTCAAATTCTCGAAGCGATGCTCCTCGACCGCCTCGATGACCTCGGGCGCGAAGCCGTCGGCATCGGCAGTGACGCCGAAGCTGCCGTCGTTCATATGGCGCCCCGCGCGCCCCGCGATCTGGGCGACCTCGGGGCTGGTCAGATCACGCAGGCACCGTCCGTCGAACTTGTGATGGGCGGCGAAGGCGACGTGATCGACGTCCATGTTGAGCCCCATGCCGATGGCGTCGGTGGCGACCAGGTAATCGACCTCGCCGGCCTGATAGAGCGCCACCTGGGCGTTGCGGGTGCGCGGGCTGAGCGCGCCCAGCACCACCGCGGCGCCGCCGCATTGACGGCGCAGGGTCTCGGCGAGGGCGTAGACATCCTGGGCCGAGAAGGCCACCACCACGCTGCGCGGCGCCAGGCGGGTGAGCTTCCGGGGCGCCGCGTGGCGCAGGGTCGAGAAGCGCGGCCGGGTGACGAAATCGATGCCCGGCGCGAGGCGGCGCATGAGCGGCCGGATGGTCTCGGCGCCGAGGAACATGGTCTCTTCCCGGCCGCGGGCGTGAAGCAGGCGTTCGGTGAACACATGGCCGCGCTGGCGGTCGGCGCAGAGCTGGATCTCATCGACCGCGAGGAAGGCGACGGGGCGCTCGAGCGGCATGGATTCAACGGTGCTGACGAAGTAGCGCGCGCCCTCGGGCACCAGCTTCTCCTCGCCGGTGATCAAGGCCACGGCGCGGACGCCTGCGCGGGCCACCACGCGATCGTAAATCTCGCGCGCCAACAGCCTGAGCGGCAGGCCGATCATGCCGCTGCGATGGCCCAGCATGCGCTCGACCGCGAGATGGGTCTTGCCGGTATTGGTGGGGCCGAGAACCGCCGTTACACGCGGCGCATGGTCGTGACAAGGGCCTTCAAACGGGCGATACATGAAGACTAGGTTCGGCGTTTTATCCACCGATTGCAAGACCGAACGCTTGTAACCATTACCTTTAAGCCTCATATCCAGCGCCAGAATTCAATCTTCACAGGCAAAGCAGATCATGTCCAAGACATCGGCGGTCCCGGAGACCCGCGCCTTCGAGGCGGAAGTCGGGCGATTGCTCAAAATCGTCGCCAACTCTCTGTACAGCGAGCGTGAGATATTCCTGCGCGAATTGCTGTCCAACGCCTCCGACGCCTGCGATCGTCTGCGCTACGCAAGCCTGACCGAGCCCGGCCTGTTGGCCGACGATCCCGACCTCAAGGTCACCGTGACCATCGACAAGAAGGCCAGGACCATCACGATTACCGACAACGGCATCGGCATGGGCCACGATGAACTGGTCTCGGAGCTCGGCACCATCGCGCGCTCGGGGACCTCGGCGTTCATGGCACAGCTCGATGGTGCCGACAACGACATGGCGCTGATCGGCCAGTTCGGGGTCGGCTTCTACGCCTCCTTCATGGTCGCCGACCGGGTCGCGGTGGTCAGCCGCAAGGCCGGCGAAGAGCAAAGCTGGAGTTGGCAATCCGACGGCGAGGGAAGTTACACCATCGCCCCCAATGAGGCGCCGGGCGTGCGCGGCACGGCGATCACCCTGCATCTGCGCAAGGACGCCAAGGAATTTCTCGAGACCCTCCGGCTGCGCCATATCATCAAGACCTATTCGGACCATATCGCGCTCCCGATCGAGCTTCGGGGCGGCGAAAAAGACGCCGAGGCCGAGACGGTCAACACCGCCCAGGCGCTGTGGATACGGCCCAAGACAGACATCACGCCCGAGCAATACGCCGAGTTCTACCACCACAGCGGCCATCTCTTCGACACGCCCTGGCTGACCATCCACAACCGCGTCGAGGGCAAGATCGAATACACCAATCTGTTGTTCGTGCCCTCGGCCAAGCCGTTCGACCTGTTCCAGCCCGACCGCAAGACCCACGTCAAGCTCTACGTCAAACGGGTGTTCATCACCGACGATTGCGAAGACCTGCTGCCGGCCTGGCTGCGCTTCATGCGCGGCATCGTCGATTCCGAGGACATGCCGCTCAACATCAGCCGCGAGATGCTGCAGAACAATCCGGTGGTGGCCAAGATCCGCACCGGGCTGATCAAGCGCATCCTCGGCGAGCTGGAGAGGAAGGCCAAGAAAGACGCAGAGGCCTATGCCGCCTTCTGGGAAAATTTCGGCGCGGTGTTGAAGGAAGGCATTTACGAAAGCCAGGACTACCGCGAACGGCTCCTGGAACTCTGCCGGGCGCGAAGCACGGCGGGCGACGGCCTGGTCTCGCTCGGCGATTATGTCGAGCGCATGAAGGACGGCCAGGACGCCATCTATTACATCACCGGCGACAGCCTGGAAGCGGTTGCGCGCAGCCCCCAGCTCGAGGCCTTCCGCGCCAAGGGCGTCGAAGTGCTGCTGCTCTGCGACCCGGTGGACGAGTTCTGGCTGCCCCCGGTCAACACGTACGGCGACAAGCCCTTCAAGTCGGTGACCCAGGGCGGGGTCGACCTGAGCGCCGTCGCCGGCGACGAAAAATCCGACGCCGACAAACCCGCCGAGGCCGCGGCCGATGACCAAATCGACGCGCTCATCGCCCTGTTCAAGCTGACCCTGGAGGATGAGGTCAAGGACGTCCGCGTGACGGCGCGCCTGACCGACAGCCCGTGCTGCCTGGTCGCCGACGAGGGCGACATGGACATGCATCTGGCGCGGCTCATGAAACAGCATCAAGGGTTCTCGGCGGGCGCCAAGCGGGTCTTCGAGATCAACCCCAAGCACCCCCTAGTCAAGGCCCTGGCGGTGCGCGTTGGCAAGGACGGCGCCGCCGACGAACTCTCGGACGCCGCCTGGCTGCTGCTCGATCAGGCGCGCATCGTCGAGGGCGAACAGCTCCCCGACCAGGCCGCCTTCGCCAAGCGCCTGTCGCGGATCATCGAGCGCGGGTTGGAATAATTCGGACCTGAATTAAGGCGATATCGGCGGATGCCGGGTAATTAAAGCGTCTCAAGAATTCCCGCCGGGGAACATCATGCGGCGGACGCCGAGGACTTGGCCGAAGCCGTCCTTCTGGACGATGACGACGCAGCCGTCGTTGCCCGCGCCGTCGGCGGCGATCAGCGCGCTCCGGGGCAGATCGATGTCGAGCGGCGCGCCGTTCCAGACGCCGATCTCGCGTATTTCCCGCACCACATTGATGTTGCGCAGGGTGCGGCCGCGGTTTTCGCCGCGCTCGATAGTGGTGACATGCTGCTTATCGAACCGCGCCAGCCACACCGTGGCGGTGCCCTCGATATGGCCGCCGGGCAGGGAGATCCGCAAGCCATCGTCGGCGGTCATGGACAGCTCGATGTCGAGCCGCGACGGCATCGACGCCTGGACCTCGCCGACGATGCGCTCGACCGCCGATTTCCGCGATCCCACCGCGTGGAGCATCCCGTTGACGATGATCTCCGGGGTGTAGATCCGGCCGCGGCCTATACGCCGGCCGTACTCCCGCTGACGGTCGGTGACGGCTTCACTGGCGAACGGGTCCTTCCAGCCGATGTAATCCCAATAGGTGATATGCATCGACAGGGCGATGACATCATCGCGCCTATCGAGCTCGATCAGATAGGCGTCCGCCGGTGGACAGGACGAACAGCCCTGGGAGGTGAACAGCTCGACAAGCGTGGGATGCTCCGCCGCCCCGGCCTGGGTAGGCGACGCGGCAAACAGCAACGCCGCTGCGATCAACGATGTTGGAATAAATTTCATGGGCGAAACATACGCCGCCCGTCCGCTCGCGCACCAATCACGTTTCGGTGACGGTTACGGGCGGTCGGCGATCGGCAGTCAGCGAGAAAGAATGCCGATTGCCGACGGCTGAAGGCCCCCTTCAGGCTGCCATGGCGCGCAGGACGTAATGGAGGATACCGCCGTTCTCGTAGTAGGCGGCTTCATCGGTGGTATCGATGCGGCATGTGAGGGTGATCTCGAGGCGCTCTCCAGTGGCCCGGGTGATGGCGCAGGCAACGTCCATGCCGGGGGTGATGCCGCCCGCCAGGCCGGTTAGATCGAACGTCTCCGAGCCGTCGAGACCGAGGGTCTTGCGGCTCTCGCCATCCTTGAAGACCAGCGGCAACACGCCCATGCCGATCAGGTTGGAGCGGTGGATGCGCTCGATACTCTCGGTGATCACCGCCTTCACGCCGAGCAGGACGGGGCCCTTGGCGGCCCAGTCCCGGGACGAGCCGCTGCCGTAGAGCTTGCCGCCGACCACCACCAGGGGCGTCGCCGCCGCCTTATAGGCCATGGCCGCGTCATAGATCGTCATCCGTTCCCCCGACGGCATGAGCCGCGTCCAGCCGCCGGTGACGCCGGTCACCATCTCGTTCTTCAGTCGAATGTTGCCGAAGGTGCCGCGCATCATCACCTGATGGTTGCCGCGCCGCGAGCCGTAGGAGTTGAAATCGACGCGCTCGACGCCGTGCTCCATGAGATAGGCGCCCGCCGGGCTGTCGGCGGAAATCGCCCCGGCCGGCGAGATGTGATCGGTGGTGATGCGATCGCCCAGCAGGACCAGCAGGCGCGCGCCGATGATGTCGGCGGCGCCCGGCGGCTCGGTAGTCATGCCCTCGAAATAGGGCGGGTGCTGGATATAGGTCGATCGATCGTCCCATTGGAAGGTCAGGCCACCGCCGCTGTCGATCGCCCGCCAGGCGGCGTCACCGCTGAACACGTCGGCGTAGCGCGCGGCGAACATGTCGCGGGTCACCGCCCGGCCGAGGGCGTCGCTAATCTCGGCGTTCGACGGCCAGATGTCGCGCAGGTAGACCGGCTTGCCGTCGCCGTCCTCGCCCAGCGGGTCGGCCGCCAGATCGACGGTCAGGCTGCCGGCGATGGCGTAGGCCACCACCAGTGGCGGCGAGGCGAGATAGTTGGCGCGCACGTCCGGGCTGATGCGGCCCTCGAAATTGCGGTTGCCCGAGAGCACCGAACAGGCCACCACATCGCCCTTGGCGATGGCCGCGGACAGGGCCGGATCGAGCGGCCCCGAATTGCCGATGCAGGTGGTGCAGCCGTAGCCCACCAGATGGAAGCCGAGGGCGTCGAGATCGTCCTGCAGGCCGATCGCGGTGAGATAATCGGTGACCACCTGGGAGCCCGGCGCGAGCGACGTCTTGACCCAGGGCTTGACGCCGAGTCCGCGGGCCCGGGCGTTGCGGGCAACCAGCCCGGCGGCGATCATGACGCTGGGGTTCGAGGTGTTGGTGCAGCTGGTGATCGCGGCGATCACCACATCGCCGTCGTCGACGCCGTAGTCTTGGCCTTCGACCGGGGCGGAATGGCGCCCCTCCCCCGCTTCACGGCTGAACGCGCCGGACAGGGCGCCGTCGAAGGCGGCGGCGGCGGCGGACAGCAGGATGCGGTCCTGGGGATTCTTGGGGCCCGCAATGCAGGGCTCCACCGTGCCGATGTCGAGCTCCAGGGTGTCGGTGAACACCGGATCGGGGGTGTCGCGATCGCGCCACATGCCTTGCGCCTTGGCATAGGCTTCGGTCAGGGCGATGGTCTCGGCGGGGCGCGCCGTGGCCTCGAGATAGGCGATGGTCTCGGCGTCGATCGGGAAGAAACCGCAGGTCGCGCCGTATTCGGGCGCCATGTTGGCGATGGTCGCCCGGTCGGCTAGGGTCAGATCGTCGATGCCGGGGCCGTAGAATTCGACAAATTTGCCGACCACGCCGAATTTGCGCAGGGCCTGCACCACGGTGAGCACCAGATCGGTCGCCGTGGCGCCTTCCCGGAGCCTGCCGGTGAGCCTGAAGCCGACCACTTCGGGGATCAGCATGGAGACCGGCTGGCCGAGCATGGCGGCCTCGGCCTCGATGCCGCCGACCCCCCAGCCGAGCACCGCCAGGCCGTTGACCATGGTGGTGTGGCTGTCGGTGCCGACCAGAGTGTCGGGATAGGCCAGGGTGACGTCGCCGTCCGGAGCGCTCCACACCACCCGGGCGAGATATTCGAGATTGACCTGATGGCAGATGCCGGTGCCCGGCGGCACCACGCGGAAACCGTCGAAAGCGCTCTGGCCCCAGCGCAGGAAGGCATAACGCTCACCATTGCGCGCCATCTCCTTGTCGACGTTTTTGGCGAAGGCCCCGGCGCTGCCGAAGTGATCGACCATGACCGAATGATCGATCACCAGGTCCGCCGCGGACAGCGGGTTAATGCGCGACGGCTCGCCGCCAAGTTTGGCCACGGCGTCGCGCATGGCGGCGAGATCGACCACCGCCGGCACGCCGGTTAAATCCTGCATCAGCACCCGCGCCGGGCGATAGGCGATCTCGCGGTCCGAGCGGCCGTGCCTCAGCCAGGCGGCGAGGGCGCGCAGATCGTCGACGGTGACGCTCTTGCCGTCCTCGAAGCGCAGCAGATTTTCCAGCAAGACCTTGAGCGAGAACGGCAGGTGGGAGATGTCGCCGAGGCTCTCGGCGGCGGCTGCGAGGCTGTAATAGTCGTAATTGACGCCGCCCGCCACGAGGCTGCGGCGCGTCTTGAGGGTATCGATGCCAGAGGTCATGGTGAAACTCTCCCGAACGGGTTGCGCGGTCATGGAAATATAGTAGGGCGCATCGGCCGGCTCATAAAGCCGCAATACGCCAAGCTTGCTTGACAAAGCCCCGGCGAATTGTTGTGTTGACGCGGCGGGCAAGCAGCCATGAGTGCGCGCACCGCGATCACTGGGAGCATGGAGGCGCCGTGTCGGAATTTACAGGCTTCAGGAATCCGCTATGAGCAGCGGCCTCTCCGAAGGCGACAGTTTCCCCAAGCTGCTGATCAGCAACGCGGCCCTGAGGGCCGCGCGACCGGCCATGCGCGAGAAGGAATTCGGCATCTGGCAGCGCTGGACCTGGGCCGAGGTGCTCGACGAGGTGCGCAGCTTGGCCTGCGGGCTTGCCGCCGCCGGGCTCAAGCGCGGCGACAAGCTGGCGATCATCGGCGACAACCGCCCGCAGTTCTATTGGTCGATGGTCGCCGCCCAGGTGATCGGCGCGGTGCCGGTGCCCATGTACCAAGACAGCATCGCCGAAGAGTTGGCCTATGTGCTGGCCCATTCCGAGGCGCGATTCGCCATCGTCGAGGATCAGGAGCAGGTCGATAAGCTGTTCGAAATCCGCCGGCCTCAGGAGAAAACCGGCGAGGCTTACATCGAAAAAATCTTCTACAAGGACTCGCGCGGCATGCGCAGCTATAAGCAGGATTCCTTACTCAGCATTGCCGATCTACAGGCCGCCGGGCGGGCCTACGACGCCGAGAATCCGGAGTTCTTCGCCACCGAGATCGCCAAGGGGAATGGCGGCGATATCGCCATCATCCTGTACACCTCGGGCACCACGGGCAAGCCCAAGGGGGTGATGCTGAGCTTCGACAACATCATCATCACGGCGCGCAACTCGGTCGAGCAGGACGGCCTCAGCGACGCCGATGATGTCGTCGCCTATCTGCCCATGGCCTGGGTCGGCGACAATGTGTTTTCCCTCGGCCAATGTTATGTCGCCGGGTTCTGCGTGAGCTGCCCGGAAAGCACCGCCACGGTGATGCTCGACATCCGTGAGATCGGCCCGACCTACTTCTTCGCGCCGCCGCGCATCTTCGAGAACATCCTCACCCAGGTGATGATCCGCATGGAGGATGCGAGCGCCATCAAGCGTCGGATGTTCAAATTTTTCATGGGGCTGGCGCGGCGTGTCGGCCCGGCCATCCTCGACGGCAGACCGGTGGCGTTTCTCGACCGCCTGGGTTATGCCGCCGGGCGGGTGCTGGTCTACGGGCCGTTGATGAACACCCTGGGGTTCAGCCGCATCCGCCTGGCCTATACGGCGGGCGAGGCGATCGGGCCGGATATTTTCGATTTCTACCGTTCCCTGGGGATGAATCTGAAACAGCTCTACGGCATGACCGAAGGCGCGGTGTTCGTCACCACCCAGCCCGACGGCGAGGTCAAGGCCGACACCGTGGGTAAGCCATCGCCCGGCGTCGATATCAGGATCGCCGACTCGGGCGAAGTCATTTTCCGCGGCCCGGGCGTGTTCCGCGAGTACTACAAGAACCCGCAGGCCACCGCCGAGGTCAAGACGGCTGACGGCTGGTACAGCACCGGCGACGCCGGCTTCTTCGACGACGACGGCCATCTCAAGATCATCGACCGCGCCGCCGACGTGGGCAGGCTCAACGACGGCACGCTGTACGCGCCCAAGTACCTGGAAAACAAACTAAAATTCTTCCCTCATATTCAAGAGGCGGTGGCCTTCGGCGATCGCCGCGACGAGGCCGTGGTGTTCATCAATATCGACCTTGAAGCGGTCGGCAGCTGGGCCGAGCGGCTCGGCATCACCTATGGCTCCTACCGCGAGCTTGCCGCCGAACCCCGGGTCTATGACTTGATCGCCGACGAGATCGCCGAGGTCAACCGCGATCTCGCCAATGACGCCCAGCTTGCCGGGTCGCAAATCCACCGCTTCCTGATCCTGCATAAGGAACTCGACGCCGACGACGGCGAAATGACGCGCACCCGCAAGGTGCGGCGCGGCTTCGTCGCCGACAAATACGCCGTCCTCGTCGAGGCGCTTTATTCCGGCGCCGACCATGCCGAAATCGAGACCGAGGTGACCTATGAGGACGGCCGCAAGGGCGCCATGAAGGCCGATCTGATGATCGCCCGGGCAGCGACGACCACGGCGCCGGCGCCGGCGACGATGAAAATAGCGAGTTGAGCACCGTGACCGCCCTGGCCGAAGCGCCGACACCGCTCGCCAAGTCATTCGGCGGGCCGATCCTCACGGTCGAGAACGTCACCCTCGCCTTCGGCGGCATCACCGCCCTGGCCGATGTCAGCTTCGAAATCCGCGAACATGAAATTTGCGCCATCATCGGACCCAACGGCGCCGGCAAGAGCTCCATGCTCAACGTCATCAACGGCTTCTATAACCCCCAGTCCGGCAGCATCACCTACAAGGGGGTCACCCGGACCAGGATGCGGCCCCATCAGGCCGCCTCCCAGGGCATCGCCCGGACCTTCCAGAACATCGCCCTGTTCCGCGGCATGACGACCCTCGACAACATCATGACCGGGCGTCTGCTCAAGATGCGCCGCGGCCTGTTTTGGCAGGCGATCCACTGGGGTCCGGCCCGCGCCGAGGAGCTTGAGCACCGTGAGTTCGTCGAACATGTCATCGACTTTCTCGAAATCCAGTCGATCCGCAAGACCCCGGTGGGAACCCTGCCCTATGGCCTACAGAAGCGCGTCGAGCTGGGCCGCGCCCTGGCCGCCGAGCCTGACCTCCTGCTGCTCGACGAACCCATGGCCGGCATGAACGTCGAGGAGAAAGAGGACATGTGCCGCTTTATTCTCGACGTCAATGAGGAGTTCGGCACCACCATCGCCCTCATCGAACACGACATGGGGGTGGTGATGGACATATCCGACCGGGTCGTGGTGCTCGACTACGGCCGCAAGATCGCCGACGGAACGCCCGCCGAGGTGCGCGGCGACCAGGCAGTGATCGACGCCTATCTCGGCGTCGTCCATGAGACGGAGAGCACAT
>Ga0066376_10004626_pt1 | contig 11921 bp, 12 predicted proteins | sample Knorr_S15_td_Bot_FD_77009 | JGI IMG/M metagenome (GOLD analysis project Ga0066376, IMG submission 77009) | Marine microbial communities from Southern Atlantic Ocean transect - Knorr_S15_td_Bottom_ad_5009_LV_A | ecosystem: Environmental > Aquatic > Marine > Oceanic | place: Southern Atlantic... | reverse complement strand
TTCGGGCGATCACCGCGCGAACCATGTTTGCGCTTCGGCCAGGCCTTCGGGCGTCGCCACATGGCACCACAGACCGTCGTGGGCGAGGCCGAACAGCCGCCCCGCCGCCAGGGCCCGGTCATAGAGCAGATTGAGCGAGAACGGCCCGGGCGGTGCGCCGGCGAAGAGCCGGGGGTGGAGAATCTGCATGCCGGTGAAGACCCAGGGGGCGGGCGCGCCCGGCTCGGGCCGCCCGATGGCGCCGTCCTCGTCCAGGAAGAAATCCCCCGCCGCGCTATAGCCGCCCGCCCGCTCCAGGGGCACCAGCAGGAGCAGCGCATCCATCTTGTCATCGTCCCAGGCAGGGGCGAGCCGGGCCAGGGCGCCGGTCTCGCCGTCGCGCCACAGGATCTTGCCGTTGATGGCGTAAAACGGATCGTTCCCCAAAAGAGGCAGCGCCTTGGCGATGCCGCCGCCGGTATTCATCAGCTCGGCTTCGGGGCTGAACGTTATTGCGGGCTTCTCGCGCCGGCTGAGATGGGTCTCGATCAGGCCGCCGAGATGCCAGAGATTGACCACCGCCTGTTCCACACCGGCTTCGGCGAGACGGTCGAGCACATGGTCGATAAGCGCCTTGCCGCCGACCTTGATAAGCGGCTTGGGCAGGCTGTCGGTGAGCGGGCGCAGCCGTTCGCCCCGCCCGGCGGCAAGCACCATGGCGTGGGTAATTATTGGGGCGCGATTGATGGTCATTGCAGGCCCCGGCGTTTGTCGCATGGAATTTCAGCTTCGAACCAGGCGGCCACCGGGGCCAGGGCGGGATGGGCCAGGCTGGCATCGAGGCGCCGCCACAGGCGCGGGTAATGGTCGAGATAGCCGGGTTTGCCGTCGCGCCGCCACAGGCGGATGAACTGGCCGATCAGGCGGGCCGTGCGCTGCGCCCCGAGCAGGGCATAGGCGGCGGAGAATTCCCCAGGCTCGATCTCGGGGCGGCGGTTGAGATAACGCGCGATCATGGCCTCTGCCAGAGCCGGCTCGATGTCCTGGCGCGGATTCTCCAGCAGGGACACCACGTCATAGGCGAGCGGCCCGATCATGGCGTCCTGAAAGTCGAGCAGACCGACCCGGGCCACGCCCTGACGGTCGGGCAGCCACATCAGGTTGGGAGCGTGATAGTCGTACAGGACCAGGCCCACAGGAGTCGCGCCGTCGCCATGGAAACCTGCATCGGGCAGAACCGCCCGCCAGGCCGCCAGATAGGCTTCGCGCGCGGCTTCGCTGGCCGCCTCGCCGGTGATTTCGGGCATGTACCAGTCGATTACAAGCTTGACCTGACCGAGCAGCTTATGGTTGTCGAGGGACCCTATTGAGAGATCGCTTGGGCGTTCGTCATGCAGGTCGATCAGCACATCGATGGCGGCGGCGAACAGGGTCTCCTGGTCGAACCCGTCATCGATCAATTCCGTATAGCGGTCATCACCCAGGTCTTCGAGCAGCATCAGCCCGCGGGCCTCGTCGGCGGCGTAGATTTCCGGCGCGCTGAAGCCGCGTGCGCGCAGATAACGGCCGATCAGCATGAAGGGGCCGAGGGACTCGCGGTCCGGCGGGGCGTCCATCAACACGGCGCGGCGGCGGCCCTCGCTGATCCGCTCATAGCGCCGATGGGAGGCGTCGCCGGTTATCGGCTGTCGGCTTGCCCCCGCCCAGCCCTGGGCGGCGAGGAAGCTGTCGATCTGCGCGTCCCGCTCAGTCATTGGTGGCGGCTGCCAATCGGTCGGCCCATGCCCCATGGGCTTCAAGGCGGGCCCTGCGCGAATCGGGGGTGGCGCCCTGGCTGAGCGTCACATCGAGCCGGTCGGCGGGGCGCAACGGCCCCAGCCGGCCCGACCATTCGATCAGGCTGACACCCTCGTCGAGGGCGTCCTCGAAGCCGAGCTCATACACCGCTTCGGGGGTCTCAAGGCGATACAGATCGAAGTGCCACAGGGTGAAGCCATCAAATTCATAGGGCTGCACCAGGGTGAAGGTGGGGCTCGGCACATCCATCTCATGGCCGGCGAGGGCTTCTATGATATGGCGCGCCAGGGTGGTCTTTCCGGCGCCGAGCACGCGGTCGAGGCCGATGAAATCACCGACCCGCAATGACCCGGCCAGGCGCTGGCCGAGGCGTCTCGTCGCGTCTGGATCGGCAAGCTCGATGTCGAGTGCTGTCGGCAGGTGATCGGCGGCGCTCAAGACTCTTCCTCCATGGCCGCCTATACATAGCGTATATTCATCGGCCGCGCCGCATTAGAGCTTACATCGCCATGACTCCACGCCGGATTGTCACCTACCTTGCCGCCGCCGCCGTGATCGTAGTGATCTTTTTCGCTGCCGGCTGGTGGTTGATCCTCGACACCACGCGGAGCGATATCGAGAGCATCATCGTGGAGAGCCGCCGGGCGGGCTATGCGATCTCCTATGACGCTCTCGACATCGGCGGGGACCCTTGGATCATGGTGACGACCGTGTCGCAGCTTTCCATCGCCGGGCCGGTGAACGACGGGGCGCCGCCCTGGGTCTGGAGCGCGCCGCGGCTAATCGTGGAGACGCGCATCCTGGCCGGTCCGCCGAGGATGGCGTTTATCCTGCCCGAGACCCAACGGCTCGACTATGGCGGCCGGGTCATGGAAATGACTCTGCAGCACGGCGTGGCCTATTTCGATCCCGCCAACATAAACCCCGATGGTCTGGTGATCGAGGCCGACGGCATCACTCTGGTGACTCCCAAGGGGCTCTACACACTGGACAGCCTGACGGCTCTGCTCCGGCGCGGCTCGGAGACGCTGCTCGGGGTCAAGATCGACGGCCGCGGCCTCATCCTGGCGTCTCAGATCAAGGCTATCCTGGGGCGTGAGATCAGTGGTATCGGCATCACCGCGTCGCATGACGGGATCCTGCCCGACAATCTCTCCGGGGCGGCCCTGGACGCCTGGAGCGCTGACGGCGGAAAGGTCGATTTCGAACGGCTGAACCTGAGCTGGGGCGGTCTGGAGATTGCCGCCGAGGGAACCATGACCCTGGATGACGAGCTTCGTCCCGAGGCCGCGTTCAGCGCCGAGATCGCAGGCTACGGCGGGCTGCTCGACGGCCTGGCGGAAAGCGGCAGGATGAAGCCGCGCGACGCCTCCTTCGCCAAGACCTTCTTTAACCTGATGGCCAAGGAAAAAGCGGGCCGCCGGGTGATCGAGGCGCCGATCACCGCCCAGGGTGGTACGCTGTTCGTCGGCCCCCTGCCCCTGGTCAAGCTCGCGCCTGTTTTTTAAAGCGATAGCCGTGACGTCTGCTTATAGTTCAGGCAGCATACTTTCAGCGAGTACAAGATGAAGAACGCAGAGAACATTCCTTATTTATCGGGCGAGACTCTGGCAGGGCTGGGCATCACCACCGGCGATGTCATCGACAGTATAGAGACGCTGATCCGGGGAAGCGCATCTGGCACGGTGTGGAACGCGCCGAAGGCGGTCATCATACCGAGCGACGGCCGTTATATGATGGCGGCGCTGGCGGCGATGGATAACCCGTCGTTGCTGGCGGTCAAGACGGTCGTCTTAAACCCCCGCAATTCAGACAGGGGGCTGCCTCAGATCAACGGGCTCGTGACCATGCTGGATAGTAAAACGGGACTGCCGGTGGCGATCATGGACGGCAACTGGATCACCGCGGTTCGAACGGCCGGGTTGAGCGCGGCTGCTGCGAAATACATGGCGAACGAGGGCGCGGCCGTGGCTGCTTTCGTTGGCTGCGGGGTCCAGGCGAAAAGCCATTTAAGGGCATTTGCCGACATGTTTCCGCTGCAGAGCATAAAACTATTCGGCCGTGGCCGGGCCAACATAGACGGGCTGTGCCACCTGGCGGACGAGCTTGGCCTGTCATCAGAGATTTGCGATTCGGGCCGCCAAGCCGCCGAGGGCGCTGATCTGCTGGTCACCTCCGTGACCTATTCAGGCCAACTGGAACCGTTTATGGATGCCAATTGGCTTGCTCCCGGCTGCTTTGCGGCCATAACCGATCTCAGCGCCCCTTGGCACAAGGAAAGCTTTTCCGCTTTCGATACAATCACCATCGACGATATGGAGCAGGAGGCGGCGATGCCCAATAAGCTTGTCTCGCTTGACTATGTGACGGGCGACTTGACCGGATTGATCCTGGGTAAGTTCAAGGGCCGCAATTCAGCCGATGATCGTACCGCCTTTATCTTTCGCGGCCATGCCCTGGGGGACCTCGCTCTGGCCTCTCTGGCCTGGCGGCGATTTAGAGAAGCTTAAGCGTTTCTTCCGATCAGTCTTTGTCTTCGTCGGGTTCGGCGGGCTTGAAGGTGCCGGCCTGATGGGCCTCGACAATACCGCGGCGGATGGCGCGGGTGCGGGTGAAGGATTTCTCGAGCGTCTCGCCCTCGCCGCGGCGGATGGCGCGCTGCATGGCCGTCAGGTCTTCCGTAAAGCGCGCCAGCACGTCGAGCACCGCCTGCTTGTTCTGCAGGAACACATCGCGCCACATGACCGGGTCCGAGGCGGCGATGCGGGTGAAATCGCGGAACCCGGCGGCCGAGAATTTGATCACTTCATTCTGTAGATCATCTTCAAGGTCGGTGGCCGTGCCGACGATGGTGTAGGCGATCAGATGGGGCAGATGCGAGGTGATCGCCAGCACCTGGTCGTGATGGGCGGCATCCATCTGCTCGATCATCGAGCCGGTGCAGCGCCACAGGGCCGCCACCGCCTCGACGGCGCGGGCGTCCGTGCCGTCGGGCGGCGTCAGGATGCACCAGCGGCCTTCGAACAGGCTGTCGAAGCCGGCTTCGGGGCCTGATTTTTCGGTGCCCGCGATGGGGTGGGCCGGCACGAAATGGACGCCTTCGGGTAGATGCGGCGCCACATCGCGGATCACCGAGCCCTTGGTCGAGCCCACATCGGTGATGATGGCGCCGGGCTTTAAGCCCGGACCTATGATCTCGGCAATCGCCCCATAGGCGCCGATGGGCGTCGCCAGCACCACCAGATCGGCGCCCTCCACGGCGGCCAGGGGGTCGTCGGTTGTGCTGTCGGCGAGGCCGAGTTCCAGAGCCTTCGCCAGGGTTTCCGGCTTGCGCGCACAGACGGCAATATGCCCGGCCAGGCCGTCGCGGCGCATGACGCGAACTAGCGATGAGCCGATCAGGCCGATGCCGATCAGGGCGACACGCTCGAAAAAGGGGCTGCCCGCCATGGATCAGCCTTCGCTCAGGGACAGGAATTCAGCGCATGCGGCGACCACGGCGCGCATGTCCTGTTCCGTACCGATGCCGATGCGCAGGCAATCGGGCAGGCCGTAACCGCCCATATCGCGGGCGATCACCCCATGGCTCGAGAGGTGAGCAAGGGCGGCAATAGCCCCGCCTTGTCCCTTCGACGGCTCAGGGCCATTCGACGACTCAGGAAATTCCACCAAAATGAAATTGGCGACGCTGGGATGGACGACCAGCCCGAGTGCGCGCAACTCGGTGGCAAGCCAGGGCAGCCAGCGGGCGTTATGTTCCCGCGCCGCCTCGGCGTGGGCGACATCGCCGAGCGCCGCCAGGCCGGCCGCCAGGGCCGGAGCGGTCACGTTGAACGGCCCGCGCACGCGGTTCAGCACATCGGCCACCGCAGGAGGGCAATAGGCCCAGCCGAGACGCAGCCCGGCGAGACCGTAGAGCTTTGAGAAGGTTCGCGTGATCACCACATTGTCGAAATCCTCGACCATGGTGAAACCCGCGTCATAGTCATCGGCCATGACATATTCCGCATAGGCGGCGTCGATCACCAGCAGGGTCTCGTCGGGCAGGCGGCCGTGCAGGTCGCGCAGCTCCGGTGCGGTGATGTAGCTTCCCGTCGGGTTGTTGGGATTGGCCAGATAGACCATATGCGTATTGGCTCCGGCCAGGCGTGCGAAGGCCTCTATATCGGCGCGCAGATCCGGCTCCGGGGCGACCACCGGGGTCGCGCCCGCCGCCCGCGTGGCAATCGGGTAGATCAGGAAACCGAATTCGCTGAACAGCACATCGTCGCCGGGTCCGGCGTAGCATTTCGCCAACAGGGCAAGCAGCTCGTCCGAGCCGTTGCCGCAGACGATGCCCTGCGCATCGATGCCGTGACGCTCGGCCAGGGCGGCTCGCAGGGCGCTGGCGCCGCCGTCGGGATAGCGGTGCAGGGTGTCGGCCGCCTGCTTGTAGGCCTCGATTGCGCGCGGGCTGGGGCCGAGGGGCGATTCGTTGGAGGCTAGCCGGGAGACGTGGGTGCCCGGTGTCGACGAAGCACTCGAAGCGCCGGCGACATAGGGCTTGATGTCGAGTATCCCCGGCTGGGGGGTCGGCGCGCTCATGGCTTAAGCCTCGCCTGAGAAGTCGCGCCCAATGGGCACCGCGTAACCGCCCAGGTTGGTGATGCGAATTATATGTTCGCCATGCGCGTCGGCGACGGTGGCGATACGATCGTCGTCCGGCTGGATGTAGGCGGCGATTTCGATGAGGTGAAGATGGCTCGTGGCTTTTCGCGACTCGCTCCATACGGCGATAGTGTTGGCCGGCAGACCGGCGGTTATGAAAGCCTCCTGGATACCGCCCCGGCTGAACCCGACAGTGGCCTCGACGGCAAACAGCGTGACATCATCGCCGGTTTCCCCTGGTTGAGTGCGGGCGATGGCCAGGGCGCTCAAGTCTTCGAACCGCCCGTTGCCGTTCTCGATAAAGGGGACGCGGGCGATGACGCGCGGCAGATTCTCGCCGGCGCCGATCAGTTTGGGCCACCAGGGGTCGGCGTCGTCTTCCGCCGGCATGGGCAAAACACCAACAGTCACGCTGCCGTTTAACACGGCGTTGAGCACCGGATTGGCGAGCCGATGCAGGCTCATGCGGGTCGCCGAGCCATAGTGATCGCGCGCCATGTCCCAGTAGCCGACTGATTTCTCCGGCGCATTGACCGCAACGCTGAACGGCCCCTGCAGACGCGTTGTCGAAGCCAGCAGCTCGCGCCAGATGCGCGCCACCACGGCGGCCGGAAAGCTGCCCTTGTGCCGGCTCACCAGGCGGCGCAGGATTTTCGCCTCGCGTTCCGGACGAATGAACAGCGCCCCCGGCGCACTGTCCTTGAGGGCGCCGATCTTTTCGACGATCTTGACGCGGCGCATCAATAAATCATGCATCTCGTCATCGATGACATCGATGCTGCGGCGTAGTTTATCGATCGCTTTTGATGGCGCGGTCATGGCGGGGTTCTTCGGCTTGGAAAAGGCGCGCAAGTTGTATCTCCGGCGGCGCTGAAAATCAAAGGAAAGCTTCACCTAACCCGCGTTGCAAAGCATAGCTATTCGACGTAAATTGCCAGCCTTACAGGGCCCGGCGACTTGTGGGGGCTCATCAGAAAAAAGACACCATGCCGATAAAGATCCCCGACAATCTGCCCGCGCGGCGCATCCTCGAGCAAGAAGGGGTGTTGCTGATTCGCGAAAACGACGCGATCCGCCAGGAAGTCAGGCCCATGCGCATCGCCCTGCTCAACCTGATGCCGGAAAAAATCAAAACAGAAACCCAGCTGGCGCGGGTCATCGGCAGCACCCCGTTGCAGGTCGAGCTCACCCTGCTCAAGACCTCAAGCTATACACCGACCAATATCTCGGCCGAGCATATGCTGGCGTTTTACGTGACCTGGAACGAGATCGCCGATCAAAAATTCGACGGCCTCGTCATCACCGGCGCGCCGATCGAGGAAATCCCGTTCGAGGAGGTCGATTACTGGGCCGAAATCCGCGAGATTTTCGACTGGGCGCGCGACAATGTTTCGCGCACCCTCAATCTATGCTGGGGCGGCCAGGCGGCGCTCTATCACTATTACGGCGTACCCAAGCACGCCATGAGCGAAAAGCTGTCCGGAATCTATGAGCATCGGGTGGTGAGCCCCAATTCGACTCTTCTTCGCGGCTTTCCCGATCGGTTTCTGGTGCCGGTCTCGCGCCATACGGAAACCTTGCGGGCCGACATCGAGGCCGTGCCGGGCCTGGTTGTGCTCGCCGAATCCAACGAAGCCGGCCTGTGCCTGATCGAAGATAAGGCTCTAGGCAATGTCTTTATGTTCAATCATCTCGAATACGACACCGAGACTTTGGCCAATGAATATGCCCGCGATCAGGCCGCCGGGCGCGACGACGTCCCGGTTCCGCGCAATTATTTTACCGACGATGATCCAAGCCAACCGCTGCGGAATACATGGCGCGGTCACGGCCATCTTCTTTTCTTGAATTGGATCAATGATATGTACCAATATTCTCCAATCGATATCGCTGACATCGGAAAGGGATAGTTTATTTGCGGTCGCCGAAGGCGACCTGCGTTCAAGTGCCCAAAACTTATATCTACATAAGACTGGGGCTTTCGCCGGGTAAACCGGCGGCCCGCTTTGCGGGCTTGCTTCTCCGACCGTTACGGTCGGAGAATGCTGCCCTACCCGACCATCGAACGCAAAACGCGGCGAATGCCGCAAAGCCGCATTGAGCGGCTAAAGCCTTAGTGGCGCTTGAACGTCACTTCTTAAAACCCAAAAGCCGCATTGAGCGGCTAAAGCCCCAGTTATCTTTAAACACGAGTATGGGCGCCTGAACGCTATCGCTTAAAAAGCATCGGCGGTCCTTCCCGCCGATGGGCGGGCTCGGCGCCCCCTTTCATGATGGCCCGGTAGGCGCGCCGCCTGGCGGCCGAGATCAGCCGTTCGGGATTTGCCGCATAGACCTGCTTGCTGGCCTCGATGATCACGACGCCCGCGAAGGGCAACCCCCAGCGCTCGCCGACGCGCTCCCAGGCGCCCGCCGCCTTGAGCATCATGCGCGACTTGAGGGGCGGCATGTAGAGCGCGGTCTGGGTGGTCAGGGGCGAAAACAGACAGTCGCGCAACAGGCGGGAAAGCTGGCCCGGGCTGAAGGGGTGGCCGTTGCCGAAGGGGGTGCGCTCGAACCGCGCCCAGACGCCGCGCCGGTTGGGCACCACCACCAGCAGGCGGCCGCCGCCGTCGAGCACGCGCCAGATTTCCCTGAGCATGGGGCGAAGCTGCTCGCTGCTCTCGACCGCATGGATCAGCAGCACCCGGTTGATCGAGCCGTCGGGCAGAGGCAGCTCCGATTCGTCGGCCAGGGCGACCAGCCGGGCCTCGTCGGCGGGCCATGCCATCACCCCGAGGGTCGCCGGCATGAGGCCGATGACCCGTTCCGCCTCGCCCCTAAAGGGTCGAAGATAGGGTGTGGCGAAGCCGAGCCCGAGCACCGACTGACCCCGCAGATCCGGCCACAGGCTGCGGATTCGCCGGCGAATGATGCGCCGCGCCACGGCGCCCAGAGGGCTGGCGTAGAAGGCATTAAGATCGATGATATCCTGCCACATGACGACCATGGTATAGCCAAGGCAACTGGCGGTGATATAGAGAAGGTCAACACATCACCATCTCAGCCCGGAGCCCTGTCATGAAACTGCGTCATTCCCCGACCTCGCCCTATGTCCGTAAAGTTCTCGTCTGCGCCGCCGAGCGGGGTTTGAGCGAGAGTATCGAGCTGGTTGTCACCAAAACCGGCGATCCCGAGAGCGGCCTGAGAGCGGAAAATCCCTTGGATAAGGTGCCGACGCTGATCGCCGACGACGGCATGGCGCTCTATGACAGCCCGGTGATTTGTGAATATCTCGACCATTTGCCGGGCGGCCCCACTCTGTTCCCGCCCGCCGGGGCGGATCGCTGGCAGGCGCTTCGCCTGCAGGCCCTCGCCGACGGCCTGCTCGACGCCGCCCTGGCCTGTATTATGGAAAGCCGCCGGCCCGAGGACGAGCGATCGGCGGGCTTCGTTAGGCTGCAGAAGGGCAAGATCAGCCGGGCGCTCGATGCGATAAGCGCGGATCTGGCCGCCTTGGAGGGCAGCCTCCACATCGGCATCATCACCGTCGGCTGCGCCCTTGGCTATCTCGATCTACGCTTCGCCGATGATAATTGGCGGCAAGATCACCCGGCCCTGGATGCCTGGTATGCCGGCTTCTCCCAGCGCCCGTCCATGATGGATACTATGCCTCCGGCATAGTCTTTTATTGGACGTTCAAGCGCCACTAAGGCTTTAGCCGCTCAATGCGGCTTTGCGGCATTCGCCGCGCTTTGCGTTCGATAGTCGGGTGGGGCAGCATTCTCCGACCGTAACGGTCGGAGAAGCATGCCCGCGACCGCGGGCCGCCGGCTTACCCGGCGAAAGCCCCAGTCTTATGTAGATATAAGTTTTGGGCGCTTGAACGCAGGGAGCCTCTTGGGCGACCGTATTAACGCGCAGCGCCCGCGGCGCGAAGCAACGTGACGACTTCCTTGAAGCCGCTGCTGTGCGCTAGTCTCAGCGCGGTCTTGCCGTCTTTGCTTTTGGCGTCGACCGCGGCGCCGGCCTTGATCAGCACGGCGACGGTCTCGGTATGGCCATTCCAGGCGGCGCGGATCAGCGGCGTGAAGCCGTTTTTATCCGGGGTGTCGACCCTGGCGCCCGCGGCGAGGAGTTTGTGGGCGGTCTCCGGGTAGCCGTTTATGGCGGCCCACATCAAGGCGGTGACCCCATCGATCGACCGGGCGTTGGCGTCGGCGCTGATCTCGATCAGCATTTCGACGATCCTGTCGCGTCCCCGCCAGGCCGCGTCGATGAGCGCGGTCTGGCCGTATTTATCGCGCGCCTCGATATCGGCGCCGCGTGTCAGCAGAAGCTCCGCGACATCCTTATAACCGGCGTCGGAAGCCCACATCAGGTTGGTTTTGCCATCGGCGTCGGCGGTATCGACCTTGGCGCCGCGCCGGAGCAGCGCTTCGGCGGCCTCTTCATGGCCGGCAATGACGGCAAGCAGCAGCGCCGTCTTGCCCTTGGTGTTGCTGGCGTTGGGGTTGGCGCCCTCGTCGATCAGGCGCTTGATCTCCTCGGCGTCGCCGGCGCCGGCCGCGGCGAGCAGCTGATCCTCCAGGGCTCCTCCGCTGTCGGCGTTCGCCCATTACTCCCAGGATTTCCACAGCTTTTCGATGCGCTTGGACTGGGTTCGCGCCTTGGCGTCTTCCGACGGCGATATATGGTCGCTTAACGGGGCCGCGCCGGCGACGGCAAGGGGCTCGCCGGTCTCCGCGGCAAACCGCCACCAGCTTTGCGCCTCAATCAGCGCTGCCGCTGTTGCCTCACCCGTGGCGAGCAGGGAACCGAGGCGGACCTGCGCATCGACGAACCGCTTCTCTGCCGCGGTGCGGTACCAGTCGAGGGCCTTGGCCTGGTCCTTTGCCACCCCGAGGCCGAGTTCATAGAGCGCCGCAAGGGTATATTGTGATTCCAGATCGCCCTGCTCGGCGTCTTCCAAAATTTCAATGATGCGGGTTTCCGGTGGAATGTCACCGTTTTCGATATCTTCCCGAAGGCGCTCCAGGCCCCGGCTCAAATAGTCGCTGATTTCCGCCAAACTCTCAGGACGGGGCGGAATCCATGTGGCGGGCTGGCTGGGCACGGCGGCTTGGCTGTCTTGGTTTTGCGCAACGATGATTTCCTCGCCGGGCGAGGGCAGAGCCAGGTCATCGGTCTCGGGCGCCCCCGGCGGTTGGTCGGCGCTGGCAGGCTCGCTCAGGATAGGACCGGTTGACGGCGCCATCGCTACCGCAATGCCGGGCGCATTACCCTGGGGCAGGGCGTCGCGGCCTTCGAGATCATTGGGCTCGCCGCGCAAAGCCTTGGAGGCCGCACCCTGTAGATCGGCGGCGGCGCTGGCCGGTAAGGCCTCGCCATCCTCGGCATCGCCCATGGGTGCTGCCAGCCCCTCGCCGGTCTGATCCGCCGTATCACCGGGCCAGATATTGGGCGTCATAGCCGGTGCCATGTAGCCGACCGCATTGTCCGGGGCGATGATGACCACC
>Ga0066376_10004624_pt1 | contig 11925 bp, 9 predicted proteins | sample Knorr_S15_td_Bot_FD_77009 | JGI IMG/M metagenome (GOLD analysis project Ga0066376, IMG submission 77009) | Marine microbial communities from Southern Atlantic Ocean transect - Knorr_S15_td_Bottom_ad_5009_LV_A | ecosystem: Environmental > Aquatic > Marine > Oceanic | place: Southern Atlantic... | reverse complement strand
TCTCATAGCTGTGGTCCTCTTTTCTGCCAACATGACTAGCGCCCTCGAAAACAAGATTCCAATATGGCCGATCTGTGTGGTCTTGCCAAACTGCGAGGGCTTGCCCCATGATCGATCAACACCTTCTTTCACACTCCCTTTCGAGAATCGAGCCTCCCTCACCTGTGAGCTTGTCCAATGAGCCTTGAATGCAGCAACATCACCTTTCGCGATCGCCGCGCCACCCGACTGCAGAGCGATTCCTTCGAGGTCGTGACCACGACCGGCTCCGGCCACCTGGCCAGCCTGCGCATTCCGGATGTGGATGTGAATCCGCTCTGGGAGCCGCCGTGGCCGGGGCTCGAACCCGGCGATTTCGACCCGGACAAACACCTGGATATATACGGCCCGGGAGAGGGCCGGATGCTGGCATCGCTGGTCGGCCACAATGTCTGCCTGAATCACTTTGGCGATCTCACCGAAGCCGAGGAGGCGGCCAAAGGTTACCATCACGGGGAGACGTCCAATCTGCCCTGGACGGTGTTCGAACAGGCAGCGGACTCGTCCGAGGCCCGGCTCGACTACGGGTTAGATCTGCCGCAAGCACAGATGCGGTTTCGGCGAATTCTGCGCATCCTACCGGGTGAGTCCACTCTCTACATAAAGGAGACAACGACCAGTCTGACGCGTTCGGATGCGCCGTTTTGCTGCCAGCAGCATGTCACCCTGGGCCCGCCCTTTGTGGAAGGAGGCGTTTCCATCCTCGACCTGCCGGCGCAGCGCGGGCACACCTGTCCGGCTGCCGGTGATGGCAGCGATCTACTGACACCGGACCTGCCCTACGACTGGCCCCAGGTTCCGCTTCAGGCCGGCGGTACCCTCGACCTGCGGCGATATCCCGAGGAGCGCTACAGCTACGGGGTGTCTGTCTTATTGGAGCCGAATGAGGCGCACGCCTTTACGGCCGTGTCGAATCCGCAGCTCGGATTGCTGCTGGTCTACCTGTTTCCGCGCCAGATCTTCCCGTGGACGTCAATCTGGTGTGAACACGAGGGCCTGGATATTCTGCCGTACAGTAGCAGGACCACCACTTGGGGTGTGGAGTTCGGGTCCGTGCCGATGGCCGTACACCTCAGGGATACATTGACCGCAGGTCCGCTGTTGGGTGTTCCGCGCTTCGGGATCCTACCCGCCAGGCACAGCATCGAGGTGAACTATCAGGCCCAGCTGCTGAAGATTCCACCTGACTGGCAGGGGGTGGATCGCATCGAGTATTGCGACGGCGAGACCGTTGCCTGGGAGAGGGGATCCGAGCGCAACGCCAGAACTCCTTCCGATTGGCAGGTCTCGACGCAGACCTCGCCGGCCTCGTCAGATGCGTGAACCGTTAGAGGCATTCCGCGTCAATCGCGCCGCAAGTGGGTCGCCGCCGCATTCGGTCGTCCCTCCTCTCGCTCCCATTGCCAGCGCTCCAGATAGGGTGGCAGAGCACTTAACCCAAAAATCGCCTTCCCCTCCTCGCCGGCCCGCGCCAGAACCTCCGAGTCGACGATGCGCGCCAGCTCGTATTCGCAGCGGGTCCACTGGCGACGCCAGGGATTCAGAACCGCATGGCGTGCCGTCTCACTGCGATTTTTCGAACTACCGTGCCACGTATTGGCGTTGAAGACCACAGCTGAGCCTGGCTCGGCAGCGGCGATTTGCGCTTCGTTCGCCGCATTGGGCGGCCTATCGACGCCGGCGTACAGATGGCTGCCGGGCACTAGTTCGGTCGCCCCGTTCTTCTCCGTGAACTCGCTGATACAGATAATCGCGTTCAGGGCGACCATATGGGTAGTAATGCGGCTGTTTGCGTCGGCCGGAGCCAACGACTGCTGTCGCAAATGCCCGGTGATCGCCCCGTCGGCATGCAAGCCATCCCCGCCCTCTCCCGGAGCGAGTATCGACCCATGCATCGAGCTCAACAGGGCATCCGCCCCAAGAAAGTAGCGGACGAATTTCAGCAGGAGCGGTCCCTGATATATCCGCTCAAAGACACGGGCCTTGTTGAACAGACACTCGAACCCGCCGCAATCGCGTTCCCCGGCCAAACGATCCAACTCGTTTCGCGCGGAATCACATTCGTCAGGCGTCAGGATTCCTGGAAGTATCGCAAAGCCATCCCGCTGCATATGGTCGACATGGACCGAAAATTCCTTTTCTGTCATGGGCTTATTGCACGTGTGGGTGTGAGTGAGTGAGTGGAAGTCCGTCAGTTCTTGAGAGGGACAGGATTCCTCCACGAGCGCCTGCGTGCCTAACGCCCGTTATTTGACCTCAAACAGCCTCGCCGCATTATTCCAGAACACGTCCTCCACCTGAGCGTCGCTCAGCCTCTCCGACCAACACGCCCACTTCACCGAGCGAAGGTGCTCCAGGCCTATCAGAACAGGTTCTATTTTCATGTGCTTTTCGCCCCATACCGGCGAGTCCTCATAGAGCCAAAGGAAGCTGTCGCCCGCGCCCAGAGATCGCCCGCGCGAATGGCTGACCGGCAGGTCGCTGCCATACATCAGGCGTTCGTGGCCAAAGAGACGCAGGATCGCCTGGTGGGCGATGGGCTCGCAGTTGGCGGCGGTGTCGAACCAGAGATTATCGAGGCCGGTAAGCGCTTGCAGGCCTTCCATATTATGTCCGGGCTGGAAGCTGCGGGCCGAATGCGCCAGGATAAGCTGCATGCGGGGATAGGTGGTGCAGTAGTGACGGATCCAGTGCTGATTGTCGGGATCGGCGACGGCCCGTGACTTCACCATATGGAGGGTGATCGTCCAGCCTTCTTGATCGGCGACTGCGACGAGGGGTTCCGGGAGATAATCGGGGATCGACGCCTCCCAGGTGGGATCGACATCAGCGAAGGAGTGGTAGCACTTCAGTCCGTGCAACCCCAGTCGGCGGACCTCGTCGCGCACCCACTCGGGATCATCCTGCGGCGTTACAAAGAAATGGGCCCGGCACGCTGGCCGCTCGGCGATCTGCTCAGCCGTCCAGGCGTTGGCCGCGGCGATATGTTCCCGGTGATCGGGCAGCGCGAAGGAGAGCAACAGAACCTCGGTCGGTCGGCCACCGTGGATATCGGCGATGGCACGGTCATACTGCTCGAGATCGGCTTCGCGAATCTCCGGCCCCAGAGTGAATTTTGCCCAGTCCTGCTTCCAGATGTGCGCGTGGGCATCGTAGATCCTGTCGGGCAAGAACGAGTCAAGCTCGCGCGCAAAGAACTCCCGGTCAATATCCGTGACGCCGGTGCTGGTGGCCATGGGGTCTCCTTGAGTGGTGTGGGTGAGCGGATCAGTCCGACGAAATCTCCGCGCTGAGTAGCAGTCTGCGGAACTCCTCATAGCTGTAGCTGGCGCCGAACAGATAGCAACAGTCGCAACTGGCATACTGGCGCTGGCCGGTCATCACGGGCACCCGCATCAGGCCGTCCTTAACCGAGAGAGGCGATTTATCGGCGGGCCAGATCATGTCGCGGCCACTGTACACTTCGATGAAGCCGTCGTCGACTGGCAGATCAATGTGGTAGCGCGGGTCCGCCAGCCGGCTCTGAGCACGCGTGATCAACGCCATCGGCAGACCGTGCCATTTCTGCCAGAGGAACAGGCGAATGTCGTGGTCCAGGTGGATGCGCTCCCTGAATTCCGCATCAAACAGATGCGGAAAGCCGCTGACCGACAGTTCAAAGTTATTCTCGATCGGATGATGCCAGCCCAGATAGCCGGCCACCATCGACTTCCAGGTCATCGCACACTGCTCGAAGCCTTCGCCAAAGGCCTCGGCGGTCACCGTTTCGGGGTCGACTGCCAGGCCGCGCTGTTCGAAGGCCGCGGCGAATTCCTGGGCGTAGACGCGGTTGCCCTGGATTACCTTCAGCGCACCCGGGTCCCAGCCGTAGCCGTGCAGAGCGCAGACATCGCGGATCTCCTGCTCGATCTCCGACCGCAGCGATTCGGGAACGACATCCCAGTAGGCCTGGCGACCTTCCATCTCCTCGTCGTCGAGGAAATGTCTGATCGGCTCGGACATGCCTCTCAACTGCGGCGGCGCCTCGCAGCACGGCGCTTGCTGCACGATGCAGCGAGGGCCTAATTCGCGCTCACCGGTAGCGATCAGGTCGAGCATCGGTTCGCTCTGGCCGATAGGATAGATGATAAGCGCTTCGTTCGGCCCCATGGCCTGGATCAATTCCTTCTGCTTTCTGTTCGTCTCCCGCTCGCGGTTGCGGGCGGCAAACCACTCAGAGGCGCGCACGTGGTAGGTCTCGAGGTAGTCCGGGTCAGGACGGTCCGCCATCGACCAACAGCATGGGTGGATGAGGAAGTAGATCCTGTCGATGCGGGTGGTCGATGCGGCCATTGTCCTGCTCATGGGAGTTGCGCTTATGAAGCGACAGAATGTAGGCGAGGACCAACACAGACGCCGTCGCGGCTGGCTCGCTGCGCTTTCAACTCAACCGAACTCGCCGGTTGAGTTGCGTTGCCACCTTTCGCGAGTCGTGTAGGACCATCTGCGCATCCGGCCTCGTCTAGCGCCGAGAGACCTGCTCACGGACTCACGGCAGCGGACGCCAGCGCACCGCCTGCATCAGGCCCGGCCGGTCGACGCCCACCGCGAAAGGCCGATCGCCGAGCACTGTGAGAATCATCCCCGGCTCACCATCGGCCAGTTCCGGCGGCAGGACGCAGCTTGTGGAGTATTCGGGGTAAGTGAGCACCGTGCTGAGATAGTAGGTCTCCGGCGTCCAGGTGTTGCCGCCGTCACGGCTAACCCGTGCGCGCTCGCCGCCGTGCAGCCAGGGTACACGGTGTACGTGCATGAGGGCGATGCGGCCGTCGGGTAGTTCCACCGCGGAACCGTGCATCTCGCCGAGAAGATTACTGCCGGCGCGGACATTGGTCCATGTTCGTCCGCCGTCATCGGAATCCGCCAGCAAGACATTCTTGTGAACCGAGCCCAGAGTGGAGGGCAGCGGATGAAAGTCGGTTTCCTGACGCGGGTCGAAACCGCCGTATTGCATCGCCCACAGCCGCCAGGCGTGCTGATTTTCGTTTGCCAGATATACCGGCCAGGCGTCGGGTCGCGGCGGCAGATTGTTGCGGATAACAGCCAGAAGGCGACCGGAAGCCAGTTCGATCACCGACGGTTCGCCGGTTGGACATATCGGTGACCCTTCCGACCAGGTGCGGCCACCGTCCGCTGAGCGAAATGCATAGGTCACATGGTTGGTCCCGGGCACGGCAATGCCAACCGGCCAAACCAGCGTACCATCGCGCAGTTGAGTGACGGGCCCTGCTTGCGGGTAGAGGTCCACGGGCAGCGGCCCCGGCCCACCCAGCTCCTGCCACGTTTGACCCAGGTCTCCAGAGCGAAAGAGCAAAAGCCGGCCGTCCTCTGTCGGCCACTTCTGCGCGGTTCCAGCGGGAACGTGTGGGGTCAGAAGAGTCCCATCCCGCAGCACGCTTGACACGGGTCGGGTGACCGTCACTACATCCCACGTGCGTCCGCCGTCTCCCGAGCGCATGAGTTCACTGGAGGGCCCATTGGCGTCCGTCACCGCCATCAGGTAGATCATGTTATCGTCGGTGACGGTGAAATTCCACGAGCCTTCACTGGCGAAACGCGGCAGCCGAGTGCGCTCGGCGGGCAACTCGTGGATGCGGCCGGCGCGGGAATACAGGATGCCCTGGAAGTCGCCCTTTTCCGGTTCCAACGCCGTCCACCCGAAACCGCAGCGCATCACCGGATGCACCGTAAACATGTATCCATAGCTGGAGACATCGACCGGGTCGCCGGCCCCGGAGAAAACCCGTGCCCTGTAGTTGCCTACCAGGGGGAAGTCCAGAGCCAACTCGTGGGTGGTCGTACCAGCCGCATCGTGGCAGCCGATCGGATGGGTCTGGATCAGCTCTCCATCGAGTGTTTCGATGGTCACTTCCAGAATTCCTGGCGCTCCCAGCGTCTGGCCTGCGTGGCAGACCAGATCCAGCTCCAGCGGATCGCCGAGCAGGTGCAGCATGCCGCTGAAGTACTTGTGGGCGGTCAGCCTCGCCTCAACCTGATACCGCGTTTCGAATGGAGTTGTGGTAGGACCCACCTCTAGTTGTACGGCATCGAGGCAGACAATGGCCCCCGCTCCCGAATCGGCCTGGGCGACGATATCCACGGCACCTTGGTCAGAGTAGGAGGCCACGTTGAAGGTAAGCTCGTAGCGCTGCCATTCGACGCCCAGCGGCAACGGCTCGCTCTGCGCGTCCGGCCTTTCACCCCAGTCCATCGGACGGTTCCAGACGCCCAGCCGAAGCGTGGCTCCCCGAGTATCGCTGCGCGCGTAAGCGGAGAGCGTATAGGCCTGTCCACCCTTCACCGGCACCACCGGCGACGTCAGGTGCGCGGGCACGCCCTTCCTTGTTACCAGGACGGCCACTCGATCCCCGTGGGGCGCCTCGGTTACGGTCCGGATCTCCGGCTTGACCCGGGGTACCTGGCCGCTGGCCGCCAGGTGCAGGGTCATCGGATTGAGAAAATCGGTCCAGTTGTCGGACGCGCCTTCGCCCGGGTTGTATCTGATCCAGCCGTGCTTGGCCTGCCCGAAATCCAGCTCGAAGCTGGCGTTGGGCAGCAGGTTTTTGGGCCCCGTGCCTGGAGATTTCACCTTGAGACGCTCCGTCGATTTCTGGCGGTGGTGTCGAGTTGGTGGCCAGAACGGCTATATCGCCATATCCGGTCCGGGGCTATAGCACTCCCCCCAGCCGTCGATCCCTTCATTCGTCGTCACCTTGCACAGAGCGCGGGACCGGTTCCCTCTCGCGTCATGTATGTCTTGATGCCCGTGATCTCCATGCCTATCTCCTCTTTCCCTGCGAAAAGGTTGACAGTTCGCTTTCCAATGGTCCTCGACTGCTGAATCCCCTGTCTCTGTGCCCCCCCGAACGCACGCAGGCAGGGCACGGATCAGGCGGCGAGCGCCTGGAACGGCCCAAATAAGCCCGCTGGTTTCGGCTCCTCGTCGGGCGTCCCTCGTGAGAGTGCCACGAAAGTCCTGGCAATTAGTGCGAAGCGATTTAGTAAGGCGAGTCGATAGTCGATCAGAAACTCTTCGTACTTGTAGTCGCCGACTCCGCGCTCCGTCAGGTCGCGGAAATAGCCAGCTAGAAGTCGATTCTCATACTCACGCCTTTTCGCAGGTAGAAGACTCGTTAGCAGAAGGACCCCAACGTCCGCAGCGGGTCTGCTGGGCCTGGCCGTCTGCCAGTCGATCGGAACAATTGAATCTGCACCACTCTCGGCGTCGTCAAAGAACAGATTGCCGAGATGGAAGTCTCCGTGAATCATAGTTACGGGGCCGCAGGCCAATCTACTTCGGACGTCTGCCAGCCTTGGGGCGAGTTTCCTGGCGATCTCCTGGACACCTGGGGGCAGCTGGTCACCGACGCGCTCCAGGAACAACTCGAGAACCTGAATGAACGCCTCCTGGTCTTCTTCTCCGGAGACATCATCATCGAAGCCAGACATCCATGAATATCCAGTGGGCCGCTGATCCTCCCACCAGATCGAATGAAGTCTGGCGAGGTACTTCAACGCCGCACCAACGTCTTCAGTGCTGCACCCTTCCGTCGGTTTCACCGCACGGAGTTGGCCCAGGTCTTCCATAAGGATGGTGGCGTAGGACGTGGCCCCGTCGTAATCCGCGAAGTACAGCGCAGGCAATCTGATGCCGCTCCCTACTGAAGCCAGCTCCCGGTAGACCCGCACTTCCCGTTCATATAAGCCCACACGGTCCCTGCCCTTTCGGAGACGATCGTCCGCGTTCGCAAGTTTGGCAACGACAGTCCCTGGCGCTCCGACCTCGTGCCGGTCATAGGTCAGCTTGACCCGGTTTACCTCACCGACGATCCCACCTTCGAGGTTCGCGAGCTCAATCGATTCGACCTTCGCGTTCGCAATCGCCCCGCTCTCGCGCAGCGTCTCCGTCAGCCACTCGGGCGTGATCTCGTCAATGGTGCGCGGGAAGCTGGTCACTTCAACAACCCCGTCTTGCTCGCACAAAAATGGTATCCGGCGGCAAAGGTCCTTCCACCTCTATCCCTGCCCGTTCTGCGATATCAATGCGGAGTGCAATCATTTCCTCATCCTCATTTCCAAACAAACCATGTTCGCCCGCATGCGGGTTCAACCCCAAAACCCCGATCCTGGGCGCTTCGAAACCCGCATTCACCAGCACCCGATGCATCAAGCGAATAGTCTCAAAGAGGTTAGTGAGGATAAAGGGGTAATATCGGTAGTGTGTCAATCACGGAGCTGGGTGACTGACCGGTTGCCGCAAGCGCTTTTCGCTCCTTCCAGTCCGGCACGGCGCGCCCCGTTGGTGCGCATCAGAGCACATAGCGTCACTGGCAGGAGCAGCGCCACGACGCGGTCCTGATCGCAGTCCCCACACCGCATGCGCAGGAACCCGAGCCAAAATGCCGCAGTCCAGATAGGCGCGCAGCTCTGGCGAAACCTAGCCGGGGAGCTGACGGTCAGATGAGCGCGTACGCTCCAGGAAGGTCTCCAGATGCTCGGCCAGCACCTGATAGAAGGGCTCTTCCTCGGACGTACGTCGACGGTAGGTGGGGCCTTTGCGTGAGCGTGGGCAGCAGACATGGCGCCCGGGTATGCAAGATGCAGACCACCGGCACCGACTCCCGAGTGGCGCCTGTCCAGCACGAATTGGTGCGCTGTTGCGGACCGGAGGCGCAAAAAAGCGGTTGCTCGACCGGTCGTTCACCTCCGTGTTTGACCCGTTGGCGACTATGCCCCTTTATCCTCACTACCTCTGGGTTGAACTATGTATCCTCAGCCGAACCACAAAGTTGCAGTTCTGTCTCGGTCGTACTAACTCGCAGACCGTACGAGAGCGAACACATCGGCTCCTGCCCACCCACGTGTCGCACGCCGAGAGCAGGTTGTGAGCATGTGCCGCGTCTTCAGAATGCAACCAACCTTGTCGTCTTGCGTTGTAGGGATGTGAGCGAACTGACGCCCCCATTGGCGGACGATGAAGACCTGCTCTCCGCAGCCCAGGCCGACCCGGCTGCCTTCGGAGAAATCTTTGATCGCTACTATGGCCCGTTGCTGGGTTACGCGGTCCGCCGGACAGGAAGCGTTGAGGTGGCCCGGGATATCACCTCCGAGGTGTTCCTCAAGGCATTGCGTGGTATCCACGGTTTCCGCTGGCGGGGTGTCTCCCTCTCTTCCTGGCTGCACCGGATCTCATCCAATGAGATCGCCACCTGGTTCCGCAAGCGACGCTACACGACATCCTCTCTCGAGGAACTCAAGGAGATCGCCGGCTTCGACGTTCCGGACGATCTCGATCTGCAGCAGGAACTTCTCGACGCTGAGAGCGCGCTCCAGAAGCACGCGGAGTTCCTCGCAGTACAGCAGGCTCTGCTGGCACTACCCCTGCGCTACCAGGAGCCGTTGGCGCTGCGCTTCTTCCAGGAAAAGAGCGTGCGTGAGGTGGCGGAAATCCTCAATAAGAAGGAAGGCACGGTGAAATCACTCCTGTCCCGAGGCACGGCAATGCTGCGCGATGAAGTCCAGCGACGCAGCCAGCGGCCCATCGACCAAGAGGAACACCATGGAACATGACGAATTTATCCTGCACTTGGAGCAGATGAAGAAACCCGATCCGGAACTGCCAGTTCACGCACGACGCTTGCGCCTGACCTTCCTCGACGCCCGCACATGCGCGCGCTGGAGTGTTGCGCTCGTTATCCTGCCAGCAGTCTTCGTCAGCGTCAACGTGCTCAAGTACTGGATTGGGCTCTCGTTTCTGCCAGATCTTGGTTCGCTGGTGCCCGAATTCGCCCGCGATCGCATCATGAACGATGTCCTGCCCTTCGTGCTGCTGGGCATGGGCGCGACCGCAATCTTGCTCAACACCATGTCCGTGCTGCACGTGGACGTATCCAGCATGCCCCACACGTGGATCGTGACGGTCGGTATCAAGAAGCACCGCATGAATCTGAGCATCCTCGCGGTAGCCGTCGTCGCCTTGCTGGTACTGCTGACGTACGCGGTCCTGGAGAACTTGTAGGCAATGTGAGGTCGATGACGGCGCCCGAGCCCGACGAGCCCGCGTCAGCGGAGCAGCAGCATCTTGCGCACCTGCATCTGCTCGCCCGCCCACAGCCGGTACAGGTACACTCCGGTGGACAGATCCTCACCGCTATTGCTGCGCCCGTCCCACGCCACTCTGTACACTCCGGCCAGCCGATATCCCTCGACCAGAGTCACCTCTGCCTGACCCGCCAGGTTGTACAGCTCCAGCCGCACTGGCCCGGATTCTGTAATCGAGAAGCCGAACACCGTCTCGCTGTTGAAGGGGTTGGGGTGGTTCTGCTCCAGCGCGAAGCTGGTGGGCAGGGCGTCGCTGCGATCCTCGACCACGGCGGTGAGCCCCTCTCCCGGGAAGAGCCCGCCGAGCGTGTTGTCGGTTGAGCCGTCTTCGTCCAGGTACCAGATGAAGCGCTGCAGCAGACTGTCGGGCGGCTCGTCGAACCAGGCGGACAGGTCGACCTCCCTGCCGTCGATCTGTGTCGTGTTCTCGGTTTCGTCGAAATCGGCGTGGACATCATGGTAGAAGTCTTCGAAGTCCGTCGCGAAGTCTGCCATCCCGGTTAGCTCGAGCTCCACATCGTCCTGTTCATCCAGCGCAACGATCAATTTCCGCATCTCCGTCACTGCCTCACTGAACTCCTCCAGCTGGTCCTCGATGTCTCGGCCGGCGCTAAGCAGGTTCTCCTCGCCTTCCGGCGTAATCTGCAGAAAGTTCCCGTTCGAGAGCTCCACGGCCAGGGCGAAGTCAAGGCCGGACTTCGCCTCGGTGAAGTCGAGGAGATTGGGATCCAGGTCGAGCTCGAAAGACTCCTCTGCCCGCTCCAGCAGGCCGACGGCCGTCAATGCCAGCGCCGTGGCGGCCGATCCCATGCCCTCCGCTACGTCGAGTGCCACTCCCAGCAGGCCACCTGTTAGCGGCATCGGCAAGACCTTATCCCCCTCTCCTATTTCGAAGAGGGTGTCATCATCATCCCCGAGCTTTTCGAGAATGATGAAGACCATGTCCTCGTCCTCTCTGGCGATCTCGATGTTGGCACGGGTGCTGTCGAAAGAGTCGCTGTAATCGAAATCCTCGATCGCGAACCGGTCCGCGATGCCGGCGATGTCACCCGCCACCGCCATCTCGATCACGTCCTGCACGTCTTCGTGGTTGTCGGCGATGAGGAAGTAGGTGCGGATGATGGCCAGACCGGCATTCGCCTCGGCGTTGTCAGGATCCGCCTCCACGCGGTCTTCAAACTCCTCCCGCAAGTCCTCGAAGTAGAGATCTAGCTCTTCCCGGGAGGCGTTGGCGTTGACGATCATGTCGGCGCCGATGAGCGCCAGCATGGCCGGCGACAGGCCATCGGGGAAGAGCCCGCGAAACGTGTGCGCTTCGGGTTCGTCGGCGCTCCAGAACTCGAGAAAGAGATCCTCGGGGGGATCGCTGATGCCGCTGATTCCGGCGGCCAGCATCACCAGCACCCAACCTTTCAGGCGCGCCGTTTCGGCATCGGCGAACTCACTTTCGTTGAGGGGAGCGTCACCTCCAAAGGGGTCATCACCTCCAAACGCCTCTTCCCGGTCATCTCCTTCTTCGACCTGCTGCCGCGCCAGCAGGCTCAGTAGAATAGCCCCGGGGACGAGGTCACCGTCCAGCGACGCGCTCTGCGTCCGGCTCTCGATGAGGGCAACCGGCCGGACCACCTTGTCGCCCACGTCAAAGGTCCGTCCGCCCAGCACCTCGTCCAGGTCGGCGACCCAGCTGCGGGCCCGGTCGGCAGCGCTGCTGAGCTCGTCGATCAGACTCACTTCCTCTGCCAGAAC
>Ga0066376_10004623_pt1 | contig 11925 bp, 10 predicted proteins | sample Knorr_S15_td_Bot_FD_77009 | JGI IMG/M metagenome (GOLD analysis project Ga0066376, IMG submission 77009) | Marine microbial communities from Southern Atlantic Ocean transect - Knorr_S15_td_Bottom_ad_5009_LV_A | ecosystem: Environmental > Aquatic > Marine > Oceanic | place: Southern Atlantic... | reverse complement strand
TAATCGGGCCAGAACCTCTGAAGAACGCCGTGGGTCAGCCCTATGACTTGAATAATGAAGTACACCGAAATCGCCAAGCAAGTGAATGCAAAGACGTAAAATGCGATTCTTGCCTTGTGAAAGGCCTGAGGAACGTGTCCTGACATGATGAACGATGGGAGGAAATTGTGGCCGACGATTATATTAGCCGCAAACAATACTATGAAAAGGACCACGATCCAGAGCGAAGTAAGCAATTGTCCCAGTTCGGTCCATTCAAGGTGGCCAAGAGCCGAAGGATCCATTAAACGACTTGCCTCGTGCTTCTCATATACCGCCGTTCCCGGCGATTGGCGTTAACAGCCTGGTGAAAATTATCACACTTGCTCAGAAGGTGTCAAGGGTTTATTGCCCTTTTACTGGGCTGGAGAGCCCTTAATTTCAAGGGCGAACCTAGTCTTCGCAGTCATGACATGCAGCGTCGCATTGTCTGCCCAAATCACGGGCCGCATTATAGCAGCTTTCCACGACATATGAACCGTTTCTGCGATCATTCCCTGAAGCCTTCTATAGCGTGGGCCTTCAGAAATTCCTCATCCAGATTCATGCCTAACCCAGGCCGGTCCGACACGTACAGGTCGCCGTTGCGTATATCTAGCGGCACGTCCATGAACTTGTTGTACCCGCTGAGGTCGTAACGAATGGTCTCCAGCTTGTAGAAGTTCGGAACGGTCATCATCACCTGCGCCCCGGCCATGATGTTGATCGGCCCGCTGGCGTCGTGCGGGGACACCGGTATGTAGTAGGCCTCCGCCATGGTGGATATCTTCTTTAGCTCGCTGATCCCCCCGGTCCAGGTCACGTCAGGCATGATGTAATCTGCCAGGTTGTTTTCAAATATTGGAACGAACTCGAACCTGGTGTGCAGCCGCTCGCCTACGCTAATGCGCGACGATATCTTCTCCCTGACCTGCTTGAGCGCTGAGTAGCTTTCCACAGGCACCGGCTCCTCAAACCAGTGAATGTTGTATGGAGCCAGCGCGTTGGCTAGCTGTATCGCGGTGGGCACGTTGTACCTGCCGTGGGCGTCGATCAACACCTCTATGTGCGGTCCAACGGCTTCCCGAACGGCGGCAGTAATCTCAACAGCCTCCGCCAGACCTTGCGGACTCAATTCCCCGTCCATGAAGGTGATGTTGCCGTCTTTCATACCGCCATGCAGGGAGTGCATCATGGGGTCCATCTTGAGTGCGCGATGCCCGGAAGCGACGATCTCTTTGGCGTCCGCAACGGCCGCTTCAGGAGTGGCAGGCTCAGGTGGATGGGTATAAAGGGCTATGCAGTCTCTGACAGGCCCGCCCAGAAGGGCATATATGGGCTTGTCCAAGCTCTTGCCCAGGATATCCCAAAGGGCGATGTCGATGCCACTGATGGCCGCCGTGGTGGCTCCGCGAGTGTCCGTGTAGGTGAACAGCCGAAAGGTGCGCTGCCATATATACTCGATGGCCGTCGGGTCCTGTCCCACCAGGAAGACCTTTAGCTCCTGTATGTAGCGTCCGATGGCCCGGTTGCCCACGAGGCCAGGGTAATTGGTGACCTCGCCCCAACCGTCTATGCCCTCATCTGTCTCTACTTTGAGAAAGATGAATTGCCTCTTTTTTGGCAGCCTTGGCGTGTCGCCTCCCGGCCTGTCGTCCCAGTCCGTCTCGATGACGTAGGCCTTGACGTCTGTTATTTTCATATCTCTTCCCTCTTAATTTAGCCGATTCACTTCAACCTGAATTTGCAATTCTTGATACGCTAGTCGCTAGCAGGGCAAACCGACATATGAACTGTGGTTCGACAAGTGCCGATTTCATCGAGCATCCTCGACAGAGTCGGGACTCACCACGAACGTGGACAACTAACGTCGTTCGCCCTGAGCCTGTCGAAGGGCAGTTCTGCCACATCAGGTGTAGTGGTTCAACACAACCTACGTTACGTTCCAGCGGGGATGTTCTGAAGCCTCTTTTTGCAGGCGCTCCGGAAGCCAGTCTTTAACGGCAGCATTAACGTAGAACCTGGGCTCCAGAAGCTCTTCTTCGTTCGCAATCACGCCCTCTTCTATGGCGATGCGGGACAGCGTCGAGTACGGCAGCAAGCGGTTGCCAACCCGCAATACCACAAAGACGGGCTTGGTTTCTCTTAGGAAGTCTAGCTTTTCGTTTACCGTCTCTTCGGTCTCACCAGGCAGTCCGAACGCCATGTTCATCGTGTGCGGTAGCTCCACCGACTTGCATATGGCTGAGGTCTCGCGAAGCTGGTTCAGACGTGATGTGAGATCCTCGGTAGTGGCGCTGCCTTCGTTGAGAAGAGTCAGCGAGCACCCTGCCCGTTTCATCAGTTCGGCCAGTTCGCCGTCGAAGTCATTGGGCCGAATTCCTGTGTTCCAACGAATGCCCATGTCGGCGTCGATAATCGCCTTGCATAGCTGCTTGGCATCCTCAGGTGGAACATTGAAGCCTGAGGATATGAAGAAGAATTTTCGGATACGAAACTTCTCTTGTATCCCTCTGATCTCATCGAGGACCACGGCGGCATCTCTTATGCGTTGGTCCTCGCCAGTGTGCCACGTCGTATCGCCCTCCTTCGGGTAGTACGCCGAGGCAAGCTTCGTGATTACACCGACGCCGAATCCGGAGCCGTCGTATTTCTTCATGTCCAAAAGGTCTAACCGGGGCTTGACCTCGAAGGTCGATGGGAAATTGCCCTGTCCAACGATCGTCTGGCCGTCTTCCTTGTAAACAAGGCCAGGTATATCTTTGTAGCCGGCCTCATTTTGAAGCCTATCCAGCAACTGAGCAAAGGCCTGCGTGGCGTCTCCTACCACTCCCAGGTCGGCTCCGACATATTCGAGGCAGCTTGCCGGCAGTATGCTGAAGGCTGGCCCGCCGCAGACGATAGTGGCCTTGCCCTGCGATCGAATGCGCTGAACAACCTCCCTCACAGCGGGCAGGTTGGATACGGGGTTGAAGTAACTCTGGTTGTCCAAATTACGTATGGAGAGACCAACAACGTCGGGCTTAAAGTCTTTGACGGCGGCCTCGACCTCATCAGCGCCGTCCTTGGCAAACATGAGGTCCAGCACGCGCATCTCATGACGAGACTCATCCACACTGGCGGCGAGGTAAGCCAGGCCAATCGGCACGGGCCGCACGACCATCCGGTCCTGGAACCGATCAGTCTGATTGGTGGCTACGAGTAAAACACGCATCACAATTCCTCCAAATTCGCCGCTAATCCCGACGGAGGGTATCACAGCGAGGGCTTAACATACAGCGCGAATACCGGCCCGCTCTCCCGCTGATAGACCGGTGCGCGCTACCTGTTGAATGGCGATTGAGCATGCAATACAATAGCGCCGCGACCCCGCATATCAACCCTGCGTATTAACAAGGAGAGTGCAAGGCCCAGATTATGAGAGTTAACAATGTAGTCACCAAGATGCAGGCGAACGAGATGGCTTACGGCTGCAACTTTTCCTTCCCGTCGACGACGCTGATCGAGTTGGCCTCCATGGCCGGTTTCGATTTCGTGACTTTCGACAGCGAGCATGGCCCATTCACGGTGGATATGCTGGACGACCTTTGCCGCATAACCAGTGCTCTGGGTATGACGCCTATGGCCCGAGTGCCCAACATAGAAGACTCTACGATACTGCGGTTTCTGGACCGCGGAATTATGGGCGTCACAGGCCCACACATCATCAACGGCGACCGCGCAATGCAGCTGGCCAACGCCTGTAGATACGTACCCAGGGGCAAACGCAGCTTCGGCTCAGGGCGTGGAGCGTATTATGGCAGCTTCGAGTCCGGCCCAGCCTACATGGAGCATACCAACAACAACATCCTCGTAATCGCCCAGCTTGAAGACGCTGAGGTCCTGAACAATATTGACGACATTTTGTCAGTGGAGGGTATCGACCTGTTCACGTCCGGCGCTCAGGACATCGCGCAGTCCATGGGATTGCAGGGTCAACCCAACCACCCCGATGTGCAGGCCTTCGAGACCAAGGTAAAGGAGCTCGTTCATGCTGCGGGCAGGCAGATGGCCGAGGACGTCATGGCTTCGGTTCGGGCCGCCAACCTCTTCTTGGACGGCTGCAAGAATTACCTGTCCCAAAACCGCTCTTAAATCATTTGAGTAAGCTGAGTAAACCTCAATCTGATCAACTACAGTGCAACGGCAGTAAATTCCACGTGTGCTGAAAGGACAAAAATGCGCAGTCAGGTCAGGTTAGATATTCGGTCCAAGAAGTCCTTTGGCGACGGCATGACCTTCGGCGACGTGGGGTCATACAAAGCCATCGAGGGCAGCGTCGCCTTTGCCATCGATCCCGATGATCCCGCCAACGCCGATATCGTCGATCTAAAACTGGCTCCACGAAACTGCGACGGTCTGGTGGAGTACTCGACTGACCTTTATATACTGCGCCCCACTGACCTCAATCGAGGCAACGGGCGGCTAATCTACGACGTCAACAATCGCGGCAACAAGCGCATCCTTCAGTTCTTCAACGACGGCGTTCACAGCAACAGGCCAATCACAGAGGAGAACGCAGGCAACGGATTCCTAATGCGCCGGGGCTACTCGGTAGTCTGGTCGGGCTGGCAGGGAGACGTTCTGCCTATTAACGATCAGCTGGCCATGCGGCTGCCGATTGCCACGAACAACGGCGCGCCTATTACAGCGGACGTCCGTTCCGAGTTCATCGTCGAGATGCCAGAGGTCCGGCACCGACCGCTGTCCGCAGCCGACTACGCCGAAAGCTACGAGGCGGCTGACACGGACCAATCGAAGTCCACCTTCACCATGCGCGAGTACCCCTACGACGACAAGGTCGCTATCCCGCCGGAAAAGTGGAGTTTCTCGATTCAGAGCAGCGATGGCAGCCTCACGGAGTCCAGCCGTAACGTCTACCTTGAGGACGGCTTTCGTCCTGGCTGGATATACGACCTCATCTACCCAGCACAGAACCCCAAAGTCATGGGCCTGGGTCTCGCTGGCCTCAGAGACCTGGTCTCTTTCCTCGTCAACGACGCGCAAGACGAGAGTGGCGTGGCCAATCCGCTACGCCAAAACGGCACCGGCATCGAGAAGGCTTACGCATGGGGTCGCTCCCAGAGCGGGCGCTTTCTGCGGGAGTTCGTCTACCGAGGCTTTAACGCTGACACGGATGGCCGCCAGGTATTCGAAGCGGTGTCGCCTCACGTTGCGGGTGGCGGACGTATAGTTCTTAATTATCGATTCGCCCAGCCAGACCGCTTCCCGAGACAGCACTTCCACCACAACTACCCTTGCGACCAGTTCCCGTTCTCTTACCCGGAAACCACGGATCTTTTGACCGGCAAGATTGACGGCATTCTCAAGAGGCCGGATACGGACCCTCTTATCATTCACACGCAGACATCTGCAGAGTACTGGGAGCGCCGGGCATCACTGTCGCATATGGACGCGCTGGGCAATGACATACCGCAACCAGACAGCGTTCGAATATTCTGTTTCGCGGGCTCGCAGCATAGCGCCGACCCGCTAGCCAAAGGCCCGTCAAAGGGCAACCACCAGTACCCGTCCAATCCGCTAAACACGTCGCCCCTGCTACGAGCGCTTCTGGACGCGCTGGACGCCTGGGCCACCGACGGCACACCCCCGCCGGACAGCCGGATACCTAGCAAAGCCGCAGAAACAGCCGTCCCTGTGGAGGTAGCCAAGGGCAATTTCCCAGAGGTCCCAGGCGTTACTCATCCGAATAGCGCTAACAGGCTATTTTTGCAGGACCACGGACCGGACTTCGACAAGGGCCTTATTGCCGAGCCGCCTAAAGAGGACTTCGGCAATGAATACCAGGTGCTGGTGCCGCAGGTCAATGGCGACGGCAACGAGGTTCCGGGCATACGTACGCCACATATCCAGGTGCCGCTGGCAACATACACGGGCTGGAATTACCGACCAATAGGTTCTGCGGAAAAGAGCCTGGCAGGGCTGGTCGGCAGCTACCTGCCCTTCGCACGCACCAAGGCCGAGCGCGACGAGACCGGCGACCACCGACCGTCGCTGGAGGAGCGTTACGGCTCGAAAGAAACTTACGTCAAGGCCATCGAAAAGGCAGGACAGGACATGGTCCAGCAGCGCCTGCTCCTTCAAGAGGACGCGGACAGGTATGTGGTCCTGGCAGAGGCGGAAAAGGCGTTCGACTGATAAAAAGAATCGAAGACAGATCCCGACTCGGTCGAGGATGCTCGATGAAATCGGCACTCACCACCAACGGGGATACCCAATTTCGTTAGCCCTAATCCCGAAGAAGGGCAGGCCTTAAAGCAACAAGAGGACACTGGAGGAGTGACATGAGACTAGAAGGCAAAGTAGCGTTCATCAGCGGCGGGGCCAGAGGCATGGGCGCCTCGGAGGCCAAGCTTTTCGCCAAAGAGGGCGCCAGCGTAGTGATCGCAGACATCCTGGACGACGATGGCAAGAAGGTAGAGGCCGAGATTAACGAGACCGGCGGCCAGTGCCTGTATCTGCACCTGGACGTTACCAGCGAGGCCAACTGGAACGAGGCCATGGCAACAACTATCGCCAAGTTCGGCAAGCTGGACATCATGCTGAACAACGCCGGAATAGGCGGCAGCGGCAGCAAGGTCGAGGACACAACCGTCGAAGAGTGGGACGAGACGATGGACATCAACGCCAAGGGCGTTTTCTTTGGCACCAAGGTCGCCATTGTCGAGATGAAAAAGACAGGCGGCGGCTCCATCATCAACATCTCGTCGCAGCTGGGGCTGGTCGGAACTGACATCAGCAGCCCGCAGTACCAGGCCTCCAAGGGCGCGGTACGTATATTCACGAAAGCGGCGGCCATTCAGTACGCGCCAGAGGGCATCCGCGTGAACTCGATTCACCCCGGCCCAATCGTCACAGCCATGACTGAGAAGCGCCGCGGCGAGCCAGATAACTATGCCCTAATGATGTCTCGTATCCCCAGGGGCCGCTTCGGCAGGCCTGAAGAAGTCGCCAATGGTGCCCGGTACCTGGCTTCTGACGAGTCGTCCTACGTGACCGGCAGCGAGCTGGTCATCGACGGAGGCTGGACAGCGCAGTGAAGCTCGAAGCAGCCCTCAGCATAAAGGTATCAAGGGCACTGCTTGGCAATGAGAGATTTTAAGAATCTCAAAGTATGGGAGCGGAGCCATCGGTTGACTCTGGCAGTGTACAAAGAGACTCACAGTTTTCCAAGAGAAGAGGTTTACGGTCTGACAAGCCAGATGCGCCGGGCTGCAGCGTCTATTGCTGCCAACATCGCGGAAGGCTGCGGTAGGGATAGTGATGCAGACTTTGCACGGTTTCTGCATATCGCTGCTGGTTCAACCAGCGAACTGGAATATCATGCAATATTGGCAAGGGACTTAAAATTATTGCAAGAGCCCGATTACGAAGTGATATATGAAGAAGTAACTCAAATCAAACGAATGCTTTTCGCATTCACAAAAACGCTGAAAGCCGATAACTGACAGCTAATTGCTGTCCTGGAGGACTAACTTGAAAATTACCGACATTAAGACTTTTTTGGCACACCCGGGCAAGGGTAAGAACCTTTGCTTCGTGAAGATTGAGACCGACGAGGGGATTCACGGCTGGGGCGAGTGCTACACGCAGGCAGACCGCGATATTCAGATCACGGCACACGTGGACGCGCTAAAGAGGTATCTAATAGGCCGCGACCCGACCAACATTAAACACTTCACCCAGATGGTGTACGACGACTTTGCCGGCAGACGTGGGTCGATGGACCTCTACTGCGCCGTCAGTGGACTCGACCACGCCATGCACGACATCTCCGGCAAGGCCATGGGCGTGCCAGTGCACAAGCTGATTGGCGGAGCGTGCCGCGATAAGATTCGTGTGTACGCCAACGGCTGGTCCGAAGGCGCAAAGACGCCGGATGCCCTGGCCGAGAAGGCTCAGCAGGTCATGGAAAGGGGCTTTACCGCTATGAAGTTCGACCCTATCCCTGGACCATGGCGAACCTTTGTTAGTAAGGACGTAGAACGTGCGGCGGTAGAGAACGTTCGCGCAGTTAGGCAGGCGGTCGGACCCGACATCGACATTCTCATAGAGATGCACCGTCGGCTAGCCCCCATGCACGCGGTGAAGATAGCGCGCGAAATCGAGCAGTACGAGCCCTTCTGGTATGAGGAGCCTGTGCTGGCAGAGAACGTCGATGCGCTGGCCGCGGCCAAGCGGGAGATCAACATACCTGTGGTGACGGGCGAAGAGCTTTACACGAAATTCGAGTTCCGAGAGATCTTCGAGAAGCAGGCGGCGGACATCATCAACCCGGACGTCTGCAACGTTGGCGGGATTCTGGAGCTAAAAGAGATCGCCGCCATGGCCGAGCCATACTTCGTGGCAGTCTCTCCGCACAACTACAACAGCACGACAATTGGTCTGGCAGCGACGCTGCACGTGTCGGCGGCCATGCCCAATTTCCTCATCACCGAGTACTTCGTGAATCTTGAGGAGTTTGGCAGGCAGGTAGCCAGCCCGCCCTTCGAGGTGGAGAACGGCTACATCAAGCTGCCTACGACTCCGGGCCTGGGCATAGATCTGGACGAAGAGGCTTTGATGAAGTTCCCGTACCAGCCCTTCGCACCACGCTCGCCCCGCCAGTACTACGAAGAGGGGCCGTAATAGAGTCCGGAAAGGAGAAGACGCATGAGTGACAAAACAAGCATATCGCTGGAAGAGTTCGCGACGCTGGTCCGGCGTGCGGGCATGAGCCTCAACCCCGAGGAGTTAGAGCTCCTGAAGCCTACGTACGAAATATACATGGCTCCCGTGGAGGCCATGCAGGCGCTCGACCTCGACGCAGAAGACCTGGCCCTCACCTACATTCCAGACTGGGAACCAAAATTATAGGGGATCACAATGACTGAACTGCACTACCTGACAATACCGCAGGCCGGAAAGCTACTGAAATCCGGTGAGCTATCGCCTGTGGAGCTGACCAGGGCATTCCTGGAGCGCATCGACGCACTGGATGGCAAGCTAGAGGCCTACATCACAGTCATGCACGACAGCGCCATGGCAGATGCCCGTAATGCTGAGGCTGAAATCCTGCGCGGCGAATATCGCGGTGCGCTGCACGGCATTCCCATTGCGCTGAAAGACCTGTACGACACCAAGGGCGTGCGCACAACGGGCAGCTCCAAGGTCCTGGCCGACCGTGTGCCTACCGAGGATTCCACCGCCACCGCCAAGCTGAGTCAGGCGGGAGCGGTCCTGCTTGGCAAGCTGGCCATGCACGAGTTCGCCCTGGGAGGTCCGGACCCCAGCAACGGCTTCCCTCTGGCAAAGAATCCCTGGAACCTGGAGCACATTCCAGGCGGCTCCAGCAGCGGCTCGGGAACAGCCATAGCGGCGGGTCTGGCCATGGGAACACTGGGCTCTTGCACCGGTGGCTCCATTCGAGGTCCGGCGGCATTCTGCGGCATCGCAGGCATCAAGGCCACTTACGGGCGAGTGAGTCGCTATGGAGTCCTGCCTCTTAGCTGGAGCCTGGACCACTGCGGCCCTCTGACGTGGACTGTGGAAGACTCGGCCATCATGCTGCAGGCCATCGCCGGTCACGACCCCAAAGATCCGACCAGCAGTCGAGCGCCTGTTCCTGACTACATGTCATCCATGAGGGAAGACGTAAAGGGCCTCCGCATCGGGGTTCCCAGGCATTTCTTCTTTTCAGACGACGACCGCATAAACGGCGAGGTAAAGACCATCGCTGATGCCGCCATCAAGTCTTTCGAGTCCATGGGCGCGATTATCGAAGAAGTATCGGCGCCTATGCTGGACCACGCTGGCGCATCGCAGCCGGTCATCATGCTGAGCGAGGCCTTCACTTACCACCGTAACAACCTGATCAACAAGCCGGAGCTATTCGGCGATATGGTGCGAGCAAGATTCCGCACGGGCGGCCTGTTTTCGTCAGCCGACTACGTTCAGGCCCAGCGCGTGCGAAACGTCTTAAAGCGCGAATTCGCAGACATCCTGAAGCGGGTAGACGTGGTAATGTCACCCACCATGTCGACCACTGCACCGCGATTCGACTCGTTCACTAAGGACGCCTTGACGACATCACGGACTCCCAGCTTTACCGGGCCATACAACCTGACGGGCATGCCAGCCATCTCGGTTCCGTGCGGCTTCACGTCGGCCGGACTACCGGTCGGGCTGCAAATTGCAGGCAAGCCCTTCGACGAGCCAACGGTGTTCAGGGCTGCGTACACCTACCAGCAGCAGGCGAAGTTTTACGAAACGCGGCCAGTGATATAAGTGACATAGAGGAGAGATTAGGAGACAAGCCTGTCGTCTTAAATTATTTGCTTCTCGGCCATCGGGGCATCTTGCCCTGTGCCGTTACGACTTGCTCAGAAATAGGTGTAATAAATGCACCTCGCCCCCACAATATAGTTACAAATCTCTTAGATTCGGAGAACCAGCATGACGGAACAGGACACGAGACCCTGGTACAAGCGGACCTACCGTTGGGGGCAGACGAATCTGACAGAGCTAGACCCTGCCCGCTACGATAGCGAATGGTGGAGGGAGCACTGGCGTCGTACCCGCGTTCAGGGCGTCATTATTAACGCTGGCGGGATTGTCGCCTTCTATCCAAGCAAGTTCCCCCTGCAGCACCGGGCAGAGTTCCTTGGCGATAGAGACCTCTATGGCGAAATAAATGCACTGGCCCGGGAAGATGGGCTTGCCGTGCTGGCTAGGATGGACTCCAACCGGGCAGATGAGAAGTTCTTCAAAGAGCATCCCGACTGGTTCACCCGAGATGCCAACGGCGAGCCGTACATGGCTGGCCCCTTTTACGTGTCATGCGTTCACGGTCCTTACTACGACCAGTTTCTGCCGGACGTGCTGACAGAGATCATCCAGCGCTACCAGCCCGATGGATTCGCCGACAACAGCTGGAGTGGTCTTACCAGAGACAAGATCTGCTACTGCGACAGCTGCGCCAGAAGTTTCCAGAGCGCGCATTCGACTCCCCTACCCAAGAGCGTGAATTGGAACAATCCTGTTTATCGCGAATGGATTCAGTGGAACTATCAGCGCAGGCTCGAGATTTGGGACATTAACAACAGAGTTACGAAGCAGGTCGGCGGAGAGCATTGCCTCTGGTTAGGTATGAATTCAGGAAGTCTGCTCCAGCAGTCCCAGCGCTTTCGCGACTACAAGGGCATCGCTGAGCGGTCCGAAATAGTGATGTTGGACTCCCAGACTCGGCTGAGCTCTTCGGGATTTCAAAGCAATGGTGATTTTGGAAAGCTCATTCATGGCCTAATCGGCTGGGACAAGCTAATTCCAGAATCTCTTGCGATGTACCAGAGTCGAGAGCCTACCTTTAGACTGTCGAGCAGGCCGGAGCCGGAAGCTCGCATGTGGGCCGTTGAGGCTTTCGCAGGGACTATACAGCCGTGGTGGCATCACATCAGCGCCTACCACGAAGACCGCCGACAGTACCGCACGGCAGAGTCCCTGATGACATGGTACGAGACTAACGAAGAGTACCTTGTGGACCGTCAGCCCATCGCCCCTGTTGGCTTGGTCTGGTCTCAGCAGAACGTAGACTTCTTCGGACGTGACGAAGGCGGGCCACGCACTATAGTGCCTTACCAGGGCTTCATGCAGGCCATGATACGTGCGCGCATACCTTACATGCCTATTCATGCCGACCACATCGACCGCGACGCAGACAAGATCTCGACGCTGATCCTGCCAAACATGGGTACGCTCTCAGATGACCAGTGCGAAGCGGTGCGCAGATTCGTGAAAGGCGGCGGAGGCCTGGTAGCCACCGGCGAAAGCAGCCTCTATGACGAGCTAGGGAATCGCAGAGGCGACTTT
>Ga0066376_10004621_pt1 | contig 11926 bp, 13 predicted proteins | sample Knorr_S15_td_Bot_FD_77009 | JGI IMG/M metagenome (GOLD analysis project Ga0066376, IMG submission 77009) | Marine microbial communities from Southern Atlantic Ocean transect - Knorr_S15_td_Bottom_ad_5009_LV_A | ecosystem: Environmental > Aquatic > Marine > Oceanic | place: Southern Atlantic... | reverse complement strand
CAAAACCGCCGGTCAAAATATAAGAAACTCACCCTTCGCTAGTTAGCATTTTTATTTACCAAATTGTCGGACATAATGCACCAGCACCCATATCTGCCAGTCGGCTAAATCCGGATAAGCCGGCATCGCCGTACCTTCAATGCCTTCCCTGATCGCCCAGAACATCTGGCCCTCGGAAATATTTTTCATTGTTTCGGCGCAAGTAAAATTCCTTGCCAGCGGGTCAGCCTGTAATCCCAATTCGCCGGTTCCATCGCCTCTTGCACCGTGGCAGTGCAGACATTGCATGGGTTGCGCCGTTTCCATATAGAGCGCTTCCGCTTTTTTCATCCGCTTTTCAGTCGCCTCCAGCGGATTCTTCAATTTGGAATATTTTTCAGGCGCAGCGGCTGTGGTTCTGGTTTGCGGACACTGAGCCTTATCCGGCTTGTCAGCAAAAACCGGCGAAGCTCCGAAAGCCCATAGCGCAATAGAAATTATAATTACAGTTATTTTCATATCCCATGAATCTTAACCGTAATCACTCACAAATGCTCTTTTTTTTCTGGAATTTTTAAACGGGATGAGCGGGAAGCATTATTGAGAAGGTAGTGCCCTTTCCCATTTCCGAGGTCACATCGATATGACCTCCATATTTCACCACCAACTGATGCACAATATTCAAACCCAAGCCAGTGCCTTTGCCTTGTTCTTTAGTGGTAAAAAAGGGATCATAAATTTTGGAGATATATTTTTGCGGAATGCCGGGGCCAGTATCACTTATTTTTGTCACTATGTTTCCATTCTGCGCCTGGGTTGAAATTGTCAACTTCCCCTTCCCTTCCATTGCCTGAACCGCATTTGTCAGCAGATTCAGGAAGATCTGTTGAATCTCTTCCGTCTTTGCAAATATGGGTGGAAGCGATGAAAAACTTTTTTCAAGATGAATATCATTGCTATATGTAGCAAGGATGGCAATTTCGATTGCGGCATCAATACGCTCATTGATGTCCACTTCCTTTTTATCGGCCGTGGAAGGAGCCCGGATATAGCCGGACATATTTAGAATGATTGATGCCATATGCTTGGACCGGTCAAAAACTTTTTTGGCATATTTTTTTATTTTTTCAGGGTCTTTCTCATCCAAGATAACTTCAGTGAACCCCATGATAGAAACAAGAGGATTGTTCAACTCATGCGCAATCCCCGCAGTCAACGTACCTAATCCCGACAACTTTTCTGCCAAAGCAAGCTGATCGTGCAAACCCACTTCTTCGGTGACATCCCTTAAAAGCAAACCCATATGTTTCTCACTGCCTTCCTGAATGACCAAATCAAAAACCTTGTAAGCAAAAATCTTTTCATTCAGTTTTATGGTTTGCCGCATGCTTTGTAAAGAAGTCGAGTCTTCAGGTGCGAGGGGATCTTTTGCGGTATAACACTGGAGGGTCTGGTTGCCGGAAGTTTTACTTGCAATCGGCGACACATTTTGCAAATTATTTTTTAACGCGTCATGAAGGGTTTCCCAGGGATCAATAGGGTCAAAACCCAAACGCAAAAGGGATTCCCCACGTAAAGTTTCAACATCTTTTCCAGTCAAATTTTCAAACGCGCCGTTGACATACTCGATTTCCAAATCGGGATCAAAAACCACTACCGCATCGGGAACGCTCATCAAAATGCTATCGGTATATTCTTTCAGATAACGAAACTCTTTTGTTTTTTCCAGAACCTGATTTTCCAGTCCCGAAAAAGATTTTTGTAGCATCTCACTCATTGAATTGACTTCATCGGCAAGAGCTTCGATTTCATCCCCCGTTTTAATTTCAAGCGGCTCAACCTTTTCCCCTTTACCTATTCTGACTGCCGCACTCTGCAGTCGCCGAATCGGCTGAACAATTTTCTTTGCCGCCATCGACCCCATTACAGCAATCAACAATACCGATACAACAGCTGCCATGGCTATCCAGAAAAATAATTTCTTCATCGGCGCAAACAATTCATCCGATGCCTGCCACGCAAAGGTGTACCAGTTATTCCCCGTAGCTTGCGATGTTATTTTTCGGGTCTCCTCCAACGGAGAAAAACCAATAATGGAAAGTTCTTCGCCGCCATGCCCATCGCCTTTAATCTTGACCCAGTTCGGGTCGGGCCGCGTTACACTTTGCACTAGAAAGGGATCGGCCAGTTGAAACCCTGTTGGCAGAATAGGACAATCTATAACCACGCCTTTCGAATCGATCAGCATGACATGTCCGGTATCGCCAAAAGTAATGGGCTCAATGGAAGATGAAAATAATTCCTTGGCATTAAAAATATGAAACAAAACGCCGATGAGTTTATTGCTTTTACCAACAATTGGGAAGGCAAACTGCACAAGGGGAGAATCGGACCTGGGATCGTCATAGACCGAACCAATAAAAACCGTATCGCTTTTTCCATTACGAATTTTTTTAAAGACCGGGTTATTGGCATTGATGAATTTCGGGAAGTCATTGATGCTACCACGCAAGACACCGTATGCATCGGTAACAAACAGAGCCCGTGTCGCTAATGCCGAAGGGGATTTTCCTTTCAGGAATTTTTTAAGAACCTTGCTTGCCTCTTCGTTCAGCAGGCGCTTGGTTTTATTGCCGGGGTTTTTCCAATCCTCTTTTGCTTCTGCGAGTATCTGGTTTTTCTGATCAGAATCCAGTAAATACAATTTCTGGTTGGATTCCAGAATGGAATCGCGGATGGTCTTATCGGAAGCAAGGCGGGTATTACGTTCTATCTCGCCTTGAATCAACAAATCAATCTTGGTGGAAGTCTCGTACGCTAGCACCTTGAAGCTGGCTCCGATCACCCCTTGGAGGGATTTGGTTCCTTGTATATATGAGAGGATCAGAGCCAGAATCAAGGGCAACGCCCCAACACCCAGCATAGTCCAGACAAGTTTATTTTTTAATCCCGTCTTTACGCTTTTTGATTCATGTGTTCCCATTTCTCTTTCTGCCCCGATGAAGGGGTTCAGAATGAATCGTACCCCTTATTTTTTTAACGGGAACAAATTTTAAACGTATTTAAATTCTTGTTCTGCGGCCAATGCTTCCTTAACCTTTGCAAGTAGTGTTTCTTTTTCTACCGGCTTGACCAGATAATCTTTAATGCCTTTTTTCAACAACGACACCGCCAGTTCAGAATCCGGGTATCCTGTGACGACAATAATTGGAATGGATGGCGCATTCTCTTTCAGGTATTCGATGGCTTCAACTCCATTCACCTTTGGCATGCGTATATCGCAAATGATAAGGCCCACCTGAAGCAGGTTCGCGCCTGACTTCATAAGTTTTATTGCCTCTTCTCCATTCTCGGCTTCTATAATATTGTATTTTGCTGACTCCAGATGAATTCTTAAGACTTCCCGGACATCTTCTTCATCGTCAATGACTAAAATTTTTCCTTTTGTGTTGGAAGCATTTCCTAATAAAGACATGTGGAACCCCCTCTGATAGAAGTGAGAAAATTGTACGTACCCCGCAGTGACAAAAATACTCTCTTGTCTACAACTGCAAGTAAATATAGTCCCAACTTATCTATTTGCCACAAATAGCAAAATAAATTTTTTATTAACCTTCTAACGCCGCCAAAGGAATTAGATTAACCGCTCTAATACATTGAAATTACTCGGGATATATCTATCATTCGCCTTGGAAGGTAGACCGCAGGTATGTGATTACATCGGCCAGACTTTGTTCGGGCAGGGTCATCCCCCAGTCGGGCATATTGGGTGATTTGCCGATGCTTTTTCCGCCGTAATAAACCAGATTATAAAGATAGTCTACAGGGTAGTCACTCCGAGGCAAATCTGCATGAACGGTGGGTTTTGGGTCGAGCCCTTTAGCTCCCGGCCCGTCTCCTTTTCCCTGCTTGCCATGACATTGCACGCAATATTCTTTATACACTTTCGCGCCGCGCTCAAGGTCGGCATTCTTAAACTCTTTCGACTTCCAGGGCTCATAAAATTTAAAGTCCTTTTTCCCCAGAGTCATAACGTAGCCGATGATGTGCCGCGCTTTTCGCAGGCTGATATCGGCAAGGTATTCTCCGCTATGCGGGGTGAAGTCCTGCGGGTTTTCTACATACCGGCTCCACCAATCGAGGGTATAGCGGTTGCCTGCATCAAAAAGGGTGGTGCTGATGGCGCCGCCGATCAGCTTGCCTTCATCGTCTTTAATCTGGTGGCAACCGAGACAGGAATATTGCCGGAATATTTCTGCTCCCAACGTTGCTTCCATTTCCGTAAATGTCGACATGTCGACAAAGCTTTTTTTAACACGCGGGTCACGCAATTTTTTTTCCATATAGTCCGCAATCACCGTTGCCTCTTCGCGAGTCGAAACCATATGCTTGAGGGACAGGCGCATTTTGTCCCATCGGTAGCCATTGGTGTAGAGGTTGTCCTCCTGCCCTACCAATCGACGGATCAACCAGTCTCGCTGGAATTTCACCCCACCCCACATCAGGTCGGGAGCTTTGAGTTCAAATTTGGATTTGGGTTTGCCCTCGAACCGATGACAGCTTTTGCATTGGGTATTGATCAATTTTTCAGCGTAACCATCGTTCCCCGCCGAAGCCAATGCTGGAAGCAAAAGTATCAAGACCCATAACATAAAATTTCTTAACAATCTAAACATGGTATCTCCGCAATATATATTTTTGCTATGTTTCTAAAAATCTTCGTATGTATAAAATCAATTGCCAAATTTTTTCTTTGCCTAAAGAAAACTTGTGCGCCGGCATGGCGGTGCCTCTGGAACCGTTCTGTATAATCCAGAACAACTGGCCATCGGGCAAATCCTGCATCACTTTTCCACAGGTGAAATTTCTTGGAGGCGGCTCCATTCCTCTTGCGAGACTGCCATTGCCGTTGCCCCGGCTGCCGTGACAGAGCTTGCAGGCGTTCGGTTTCGCGTCTTCGGAAAACAATTTCCGGCCTTTCTCTATGTTCTCTTTAGTCGGCGCAAGCGGATTTGTTTTTTCAAGATATCTGCCCGGTGCCTTCTCGGTTTTTCTATTTTGCGGACAGATACCCGAAGCGGTAGCAAGACTTGAATGAAAAACCAGAAAGAATACCAACGCTACGGCGCATTTGACGGTCACCGCTTTTTCTCAGAAAAGGTTCTTAGATAACGAACGATCTGCCATATCTCCCGGTCCTTAAGGTTTTTGAACGCAGGCATTCCTGTGCCGGGAGAACCGTTTCTGATGATCCAGAACAATTGCCCGTCCGAAATAGTTTCCATGGTTCTACGGCAGGCAAAGTTTCTCGGAGGAGGATTCAGCCCTTGCGCCATCAGCCCCAGCCCATTGCCCGTCACACCATGACAAATTTTGCAAGCCGTTGGCTGCGCTTCGATTTGAAACAAGGATTCTCCGGCGTAGAGAATCTCTCCATTTTTCTCAAGGGGATTCCGCTGGACCCGGATATTATCAGGGGCCTGAACAGTTTTTCTAATTTGCGGACAAATTCCATTCCCTAAAAACCCATCGCCATGATGCCCCTGAAAAGCGCGACGCGAATTCCTTCTGCTGTGGCCTGGTATCGGACCCGCCCAGGCTTCCGCAAGCAAGCCGAGCACAAAGCAGGACAGAAAAATTGCAACCGTGATTGTTTTTTTTCGATCACTCGGCATTCACAAAAGTCCGGATAAAATGGATAACGCTCCAACCTTCTTCTTCATTGATTCCCTTACCGATGCGCATCGGCATTTCGGTTCCGGGACTGCCATTCCTGAGCACCCACATCATTTCGCCATCGGTCCGAACTTCCTGCCATTTTTTATCGGTGAAATCTCGGGCAGGATGCCCGGGAATTCCTGCGCCCTTGCCATTCTTACTGTGACAGGTAACACAAAGACCTTTGCCAAAAAAAATTTCTTTGCCCAGCCCAATTCTCTCAGGACTGGCAGGGTAAGGATTGTCCATGTCCTGCAACTCTTCAAGAAGCTCAAGAGGAACACGGGGTTCATATATACCTTTATGGAACGCATCCACGTTGGCACAGGGCAACATGAGGAGGACTAGACAGCAGAAAAAATTAATGTTTCGCATTGAAAATCACTGAAACCAGAAAGGTTATTAGCCTTCTAATCGGCATATTGCACGAGCATTACAAGCATAGGTAAAAAAAATTATAAAGCCCCCCTCATCCTAACCTGTCACTCTCAGAGTGCTCCCTCCAGGGGAGAAGGAACTTTTTTAACCCCCTGTCCCCCTTAAGGGAGAGGGCGGGGGGGAGGGTAATTTAATAACATCTTCCAATTTACATACAAAATACTCCTGCAATATCCGAACTAGGGAGCTGCATCCCTTACTAATCTAAGGAAAGCATCGGTGCCGGACAATTTATCCTGATAGGCTTGTCCGCCTTCGTCTTTATAGGAAACTGTAATAGCCTTGTTGCGTTTTTCATCACTGGTCCAAGTTCCCCATCCCGCACCCTTTGAAAACATGCTATCGATAAAAATTTTATCACCGTCTTTATCAGTGTTGCGCTTTCGCCGGTCGTATAAAGTGGTCGCCTCTTCGGCTGTGGGCATTCGCCAGTCATGATATCCGGCATATTCTCTATGGTTCATCCTTTGTGCATATTCCCTTGCCGTATACCAGTTGACCCATTTGGATTCCCTTTGCCAATAATCTTTTTCCATCCACAACAAATCTGTTTTTCGATCGAGGATAGTGCCGTCCGCAAATTTCGCAAAACGCTTGTCCGCAGATTCGGCAACCGGCTTCTTGTCCTGCACCGCGAAAACGTTGGAAGAAAAACATAACGCCAACAGTATTATTCCTGCAATCCATTTTGATTCACGAAACATTGCCTGCTCCACTAGATGAATGATTGTTTCTGTAATTTTACCTGCATGCCCGACCTAAGTAAACGGGGAAATCGGCTTGAACCGGTAAACCCATTTCGGTAAAATAGGCTAATAATTCTAAAGGTGCTTCCTATGAAATCTCATAGCCCAATAATTTTAGTCCTGACGGTTTTGTTTGTTTTTGCATCACTCGCGGAGGGCAAGCCCCGAGATAAAGACCGCTGGAATGAAAAATATGATACGGAAATTTACCTGTTCGGCGAAAAACCCATTCCCTTTCTGGTCGATAATATTCACATCTTGAAAAAAGGCAAGGCTCTCGATGTCGCTATGGGCGAAGGAAGAAATGGAGTCTATCTAGCGATGCAAGGGTTCGATGTTACCGGACTCGACATCTCGGAAAAAGGACTGGAAAAAGCCCATGCCCTGGCCGCAAAAAATAATGTCACCATTCAAACCAAAGTCGTTGACCTGGAAAATATCGAATTCGAGCCTAATAGTTACGATCTTATCCTTTGCACCTATTATATGGATCGCGAACTTTATAAAAAATTTCGCGACGCACTCAAACCCGGTGGCATGCTGCTGATCGAAACCTATAATATCGATTACTTAAAATACCGCCGGTTCAACGCTAAATGGGCACTCAACACCAACGAATTACTCGACCTCTTTAAAGGCATGCGCATTCTCAAGTATCAGGATTTCGACGATGCCAGAGAAGCCTATTCCAGCATCATCGCGCAAAAACCCGCGCCTTAGTGAGTCCTCTGCAAAAGTTTTTTGTAACGCTCGCCAACCTGTTTCCCCTCTGGGTGCTCACCGGTGCCGGTCTGGCTTTATGGAAACCGGAAACCGCCACCTGGTTTCAACCTCACTGGATCCCCTACTTCCTCGCCATCATCATGCTGAGTATGGGATTGACCTTGAGCTTCGAAGATTTCAAACGTGTCCTGAAAATTCCTAAATCCATTTTACTGGGAGTCGGACTACAATACACCATCATGCCTTGCATGGGATATTTGCTGGCACGAGGGTTCCACCTTCCCATCGATTTTGTGATCGGACTCGTTCTGGTTGCCTGTTGTCCCGGCGGCACCGCCTCTAACGTCGTTTGTTTTATAGCCAAAACGCATGTCGCGCTTTCTGTGAGCCTGACCACCGTCTCCACCTTGCTGGCCGTTATCTTCACACCGCTGCTGACCACCTGGTGGGTCGAGTCCCTTTCACAGGAACTGACCGGGCAGACGGTTGATGTTGACACGCTCGGACTATTAAAAAAAACCATAACCGTAGTGATATTGCCTATCGTGACAGGAGTTTTATTAAACCATTTTTGCAACCGCGCGGTTAAACGCGTGGAAGCTTATACGCCTTTTCTCGCGGTGCTCGCCATTGTGTTCATCGTCGACTTCATCCTCGCCGCAAAAAAAGATGCGATCCTTGAAATCGGCGCACCGTTAATCGCCGCCGTTGTCCTGTTACATTCTTTTGGATTTTTACTGGGATACCTTTTATCGCGCGGACTAAAATTAGAAGAGAAAGATGCGCAAACCATTTCCATCGAGGTAGGAATGCAAAATTCGGGATTGGCTACTGAACTCGCAAGAAGTAATTTTTCAAACTACGCATTGGCTACGGTACCCGGTGCCATCTCGGCCCTAACCCATTGCATTTTAGGCAGCATAGTCGCCTTCCTCTGCCGCCAGCGTAACGCTGGACCCTAAAGGTCAGCATCCGTTAGGCAAACGGACCTTAACTATAGGTTCGCTAACATTGCCTCAAGGCGCAGCCTTGCCCGGACTAGCGGGTTCGACCTCAAACACCCAGCCGATGGCAAACAGGGATGGGATATTTTTACTCAAAAATAAAAACAAGTTGCGCTTCCAGGAGGAAGAAATGATGGGTATTTCAGGTTCCATTTCTTGTATCATAAAACCGGCATCCGTTATAAACTTTCGCGCCGTTGCCAAGGTATAGAACCGGATATGGGTGCGATCGAGTATGCCGTCATCCGTATAATTCCAGTCCCCCTTAAAAAGTCTAAGACGGTTTTCGATATAAGCCACATTTGGAAGAGATATAAGCACCCTACCTCCCGCATTCAAATTTTCTCGGCTTTGCCGTAGCATCTCGCCGGCTTCATGCAAATGCTCCAGCACATCGGAAAAAACCACAGCATCGTATTTTTCTTCCCCAAATCCCTCTTTCTCAACATTACGTTCACCCATTGACGTGTAATACTTTTCATAGTCCGAAGTATTTTCAAGCTTCAAGTCCCATCCTGTCACATCGCATTGTTTCCCATTCAAATAATAACCCAGAATGCCGACACCGCAACCGACATCAAGAACTCGGCTGGAATCAGGAATTCGTACAGCAATCTGTTGATATTTAGTCATTTTTAAAACATATCCCAAGTAAAGACTTGTTCTGCACAGATATCATTTTTGCAGGATTTTCCGAGGATGCTGTTTAACTCTGCCGGCGGGATGCCCGTCCCCGGGCGCTTGCAGGCAATCATATCCGCTGTCAATAAAGTACCTGCGGCAATATCGACTCTGGCAACCAGACTGCGCCGTGCCGATTGCTTAACAGGAACTTCCGAGGGCTGGGTTTGTTTTTTATCATCACCCAATATCTGATTTACATGAACCAGTTCAGCTTTTAATTTTTTTAACTCTTGTGGCTCAATAGAAATTGCCTGATCGACCCCGGGCAATTTACGATCCGTCGTAAAATGTTTTTCGATAAGCACCGCGCCTGAAGATGCGGCAACAACGGCAGATAAATTGTCCATCGTATGATCGGACAAACCCACCGGAAGATTAAATTTTGACCGCATGGTCTCCATGCAATGCAGATTCATCTCCTCATATTGCGAAGGGTAATTGGACACACAGTGCAGAAGAATCACCTGCGTTTGCAAAATCTTGAGCGCCTGAGAAATTTCCTCTTCATTTCCCATTCCCGTCGAAAGCACAACGGGTAGACCGGTATCGGCAACCTTTTGCAGAAAAGGCAAATAGGTAAGATCAGGCGATGCAATTTTTATAGCGGGCATTCCCAACTCCACCAGCATGTCCAACGAGACTTCATCAAAAGGCGTTGAAAATAAGGGAATGTTTATTTTTCTTGCGTACGCAAAAAGAATTTCGTAATCGGATCGCGAAAGTTCGTATCGCTGGAAAAATTCGTAGAAAGGGATTTCGTTACCAGGATTATCCGGGTCATCGGCCATCAAGCTATTGGAAATCATCTCCTTTGCGACAAAGGTTTGTAGCTTGACTGCATCAGCACCGTTTTCAGCGGCAGACGCCATCATCCTTTTTGCCAGCTCCACATCACCGTTGTGGTTAAACCCTATTTCCGCAACCATGAAAGCCGGTTGCCTCGATCCTAGACGCTTGCCACAGAATTCAAAATTTTTAATAGCCATTCAACCCGTCTCAAGTTTTAATAATTCTTTACGGCAAATCCTTAACAAATCATATCCCTCAATTATCATTTTATCAACAATATGCATTTCAAAGGGGTTTCACCGGCTTCAAATACGACATTTTTTCCTACACCTGCTATCCTTTTCAACCGTTAATAAATATAATCTGAACTAGAGGTTACACTTAAGCCTCATATTGTTTTATGCAGGTTAAAAAGAATGAAAGACATAAATAAAGATTCCCCGCCAGAAACTGCGGGAGTTGATTCTAAACTGTACGATAAGGAATATTTTGAAGCCATTGATGGTGCCCAATATTTCGCCGCAGGGAAGACAGCTCCAAAATTTATTTATGCTGTTAAAACCAGCGGCATAACCAAGGTCGACAAAGCTTTGGATATCGGGTGTGGGCGTGGCGACCTAATGATGGCTTTGGCCCAGGCAGGAGCCAATGTTACTGGCATTGATTACTCACAAGATGCTTTGGAAATAGCTCGAAAAGTTATTGCCAAACAACCGGAGGAATGGAAAAACAGGATAAAAGTTTTGCATTCAAATGCAACTGCCTTGAAATTTCCAGATCAGTCTTTCGATTATATATTTATGACGGATCTTGTGGAGCACCTGTATCCAGCAGAGTTGCAAAAATGTTTTGACGAGTGCAAGCGCGTTTTGAAGTCTAACGGAAAGCTCATTGTCCATACTGCCCCAAACCGTTGGTATAACGATTTTGGTTATCCTATTTGGGAGCAACCTGTGAATAAAACGCTAAATAAATTATTCGGACAAAAGTTGTTAACAAGGCCTATTCGCACTGAATTAGATTTAAATGTCCATATAAACGAACAAACCATTTTAAGCTTAAAGAAATATCTTGTGGAAACCGGCTTTAAATCTAAAATCTGGTTAGGCTCGGAATACGTTAGGCCAACAAAAAAAGAAACTCCGGGAATGCAATTGCTAGAAATTTTTCGGCAAATATTTTGCCACGCCTATCCGCTTTCTCTAATCTCACCTCTAAAATATATTTTCTGCAACGATATTTGGGCCATAGCAAAAAAAGTGGATTATATCTAACTCTTTACCCCGCCTCTCTGCCACTTTAAAACCGAATATCTAAATTTATACCTAAGTTTTTTGAACAAACCAGCGGAGCCAAAAAGGCAGCAGAGGATGAATATTCTGCAACACTTTGGTTTGAGCATCTGTAAAAGGTTTGAATCCCGCTAAAATGATTAAAAAAGAAAATGCATAAATAAACACACTCAATAAAACGTGTTCGAAAATTAAAACAGCAAAGGCTTGCGTTGGAATTGCGGCACCTAAAGAAAACAACAGGCATTTGCGGATGATTGGCCAAACCGGAGCAATTTCCAATTGCTTCTGGATCACAAATAGCTGGCGGAAAACCATATAAACCATCGCGAACCCTGTGCCAGCGATAGCCCCCACCTCCTGATAAATCGGAATCAATATTAAATTCAGTCCTATATTTATTAAACTTCCTTCTGCCGTTACCCGGACCACGGTATTTCGCTGGTGAAGAACAAATAATGTTGACGTTACAAAATCCAGCCCAAGCACTGTTGAACAACCTACAAAAATAATATAAAGCGACAATAAATCCCCTGCTTTTTTAAACTCCTCT
>Ga0066376_10004620_pt1 | contig 11926 bp, 9 predicted proteins | sample Knorr_S15_td_Bot_FD_77009 | JGI IMG/M metagenome (GOLD analysis project Ga0066376, IMG submission 77009) | Marine microbial communities from Southern Atlantic Ocean transect - Knorr_S15_td_Bottom_ad_5009_LV_A | ecosystem: Environmental > Aquatic > Marine > Oceanic | place: Southern Atlantic... | reverse complement strand
TCGATCTCGGTGTGAAATACCAGTTGACGAACGGGCCGGTTGTGTTGGCGTCCCTGGCGAAAATCAAAGTGCCAACGGGGTATCACGATGACTACGCGCCCCCTCTGGGTACAGGTGACGTGGACCTCGAGTTCCGGCTTCTGGCCGCAAAGTCGCTGTATCCGCTGCCGGTCTATGTCGGCGTTGAGAGTGGCTATCGAATTCGCGGCGGCCCGTACTCGAACCAGATTCCGTATTTCGTCGAGGTCGGGGGAACACTCGGCAAGGACGTATTCCTGAAGGGTTTTATCGAGGGCGTGAACACGCGCGTGGCCAGCGTCGAGGATCTTGGGGTGGTAGGCGGCTCGGTCCAGATTTCGGAGGGAAACTTCACCAAAGCCGGCATCAACGGTGCGTATAACCTGGCAGGGCCCCTGTGGGTCGATCTGCTGTTGGAGCGCGCGTTCCGCGGCGAGAATATCGGCGCAGGCGCCTCCTGGGGTCTGGGTCTTTCGTACACCTACTAGAGGCCAGATCTTCCCATTGAGGCGCGGAGTGCGCTCATAAGGAGAACGGAGAGAACATGAACATGCCCAGACAGGAGATCCCCAAACAGACAATACGCGGGCGGACACGCCGCGAGTTCCTGCAGTCGACGGGCGCAGTGGTTATCGCCGCGATCGTCCCGCAGTTGGGCTGCGACAGCAATGACGTCGATTTCCTCGCCATGCCGACCGCTCCCAATATGGATCTCCCGCCAGACATGCCCACGGACCAGATGCCGGATCCGCCGATCATCTCCAACAATCGCTTTTACCTGCAGTCGATCAACGGCAAGAATTACGACCCCAAGCTCAGCGCCGCGAGCTGGTCGCTGAAAATCGACGGCCTGGTCAACGAGGCGATCTCAGGTTTGACGTATACCGACATCACGGCCATGCCCATCCAGCGCCAGGTCATGACCATGCAGTGTATCGGCAACTGGATCGGCGGGCCGCTGGTGGGCAACGCGGAGTGGGGTGGGACGGTGTTTCGCGACGTGCTGGACATGGCGGGTATTCGCGGCGAAGCGACGCGGGTCAAGTTCTATAGTCGCGATGGCTACACGACGTCGATTCCGTTGGAGCGGGCCCTGCGCGACAATGTGCTGCTGGTCTGGGAGATGAACGGTGAGCAACTGCCGTCCAAGCACGGCTATCCGGTGCGGCTGATCAACCCGGGACACTACGGGCAGAAGATGCCAAAGTGGATAACGCGCATCGAGCTGATCGACGAGGATTATCTGGGGTACTGGGAAAGCAAGCCGGAGAACAAGCCTTTCAAGTGGTCGGACGACGCCGTGGCCACCATCAACTCGCGAGTCGATGCGCCGGTCTCGCTTTGGGACGACGTCAAGGACCCGGGTAATGGCGGTGTCACCGTGAGGCTGCAGACCATTCGGGGCAGCGCGGCATCGACCTTCGCGGTCCACGGCATCGCCATGGCCGGTGAGCGTACGGTCGAGGCGGTCGAGGTCAGCATTGACGGCGGCGTCACCTGGGAAGAGGCCCACATCACCACCAAGTCGCTGCCCAACGTCTGGGTCACCTGGGGATACCAGTGGGCGCTGCCGCCGCAGGGGAAGTACGAAATCGTCGCGCGCGCCACCGATAGCAGCGGCGATATGCAGCCGATGACGGACACCGGCGTGGATCTGTACGACGGACGTACTGGCTGGCACCGAGTGCCGGTCAACGTCGTGCGCACCGATACCTGAGTCTGGGCACCTGAGCCTGGGCACTGAGGCCTGGGGCAGTTGAACTTAAGGCCTGGGTAGCTATACCTGGGATCTGCTCTCGGGTCGATCAGCTTCAGGCGCTCATCCAATCTCAAGGCCCGAATCGGCACCGCCAGGTAGCCAAGGTCCTTTGAGCGCCTGCCGTATTCTGGTTCCCTCCGCTCCACTTCCATTCTCACCTGACACCTAACAACTCGGCAGGCCGCCGGCCAAATGCAAATGCGTGACAAAAGTATTGTCGCCTAGGCAATATATTTGCCGGTATTTCATAACTGACAAATTTACAGTTAGTTATGTCCCATATCCAGCCGCCGTCTTGTGTTTTCCAATCAGATCTCACTAATCTCGACACTTGTCGACAAGATGTCCTAACATGTTGTCGTAACAACGTATTACGATGAATATGGCACGACTTTTCCCGCCTGGCACGCCTCTTGCAATACAACGACCAAGAAGCGAAAACAACCAGGACGAGAAGCAATGAACACACAAACTCACAGCGAGCGGAGGCCGAAAATGAAAGCCAGGAACATGTTGAAGGGAAGTGCACTGCTGAGCGTCTGTTGCGCCTGGGTCTACTGGTCGATGGTCTACCTCAGCTCACTGGTAGCCTGAAACTGCCACAAGGGCACACCAAGGGAATCGACGATGGACATCAGGACGGTGAGCATGGGACTCAGGCTAAGACGCGGGCAGCTTGCGCTACGCCCCGATCAGATCGCCCGCTCTCTGGTCAGACTGGCAGAACTATTGGCAATGTCTACAACTGGATTTATAACAACGAGTTACCCGCAGGATGAAAAATTTATGCCAACTGTATTGTCACTTGCTATCATGGTAACGGACGTGGAACGACAGTGCCGATATTTCGACAACATGTTGAAAACACGTCATTTACGGGATCATCAGGTAATCATCAAGCGCAAGTTGGCACGGCCGTTGCAATACCGCTGTCAGCAAAGTTGACGCAGCAAACAAAAACAGAGAACGACGCGGTTGGCTGTGGTCGTCCGCCTGGGCAGTAATCTGCGGACTCGTTTTTCCCGTAGCTTTCTTATTTCATGGAGGGCATCGAGCGCTATTCACGAAGCGACGCGCTCGCTCCTGGGATTCTAATTCTTCCAAGAGGGTTTTGAGAGGGCCGGGTGTGTGAGCCACGAAGGGAAATGACAGACCGTGATCGAGAGACCGGTGCGCGATGTGTCATGAGACTCTTCCTGCGCAAACTCCATGAAACTGATGGGCCTCCGGGACCAGCTCGCTGCTGATAACCGCAGACGGTGGCGGGAGTGTGTCTGGAATCGGAACGTGTTCACGCACCCGTCTCGTACAGGCACCGCACGCTGTCCTGGCGGCCCTCTCTCTCCTCCTGCGTCTCCATGCCTGGATCACCTCGTCGTGAGCAGCACAGGCCTCCGCCTGCAACGGAGATTCATCGCGACCTGCAAGCAGGAGGGCCGGATCAGGTGGGAAGGTCCGCTAATTGCTGTTTGATATCCTCGATGTCGGCTACTTCGAGTGCTGTTCCGAAATGCGTCAGGCGATCCACGATGTCGGTGGTATCGAAGTAATCTTTCGAGCATTTGATGTGAATCGACCCGGACGGGTTGAACATGCCTTCTTCGTAGAAAACCAGCGGAATCCGCCACTCATCCTTAGCTATGGTCTCCCTGCAGGACCGGCACCGCGCCCGGCCGCTCGGTGCACGTTCGACACCGTCAATTCGCGACAGGCGCCGAAATTCCATTGACGATTCGATGGCGGCTTTCTGTGATGCGAGTTCATCGTCCGGCTGATCGCTGTCGTCGATGATTTCCGCAAGTGCCTCGGGGCGTTTGTAGGCGGCACAACGCGGATGGAACCAATGGGTCATGTCTCCTTCGGCAAACGGGTTGGGAAGCCGTTCACCAAATCGCAGCACCCCCTTGTCGATGCGCTGCCCGCAGCCCCGGCATTTGGATCGTGCACTGGATGCCAGTTCCATCACGTGGGTCATAGGGTCTGTGCTCATGAAAATCTGCCTCGGCGCCCTCTGTCCGTTTAGGCTGGATGAGCGACGGAAAATCGGCGTTCAGGTGTCCGAGCGCAACTCTCGGCGCCAACTTCGTGGAAAAGGCACGATTTGTGCAAATCGCGCGTGGCGATGAAAGCTCTCCTCGGTCCTCGCCCGGTTCCCTACAGCGCTGTACAACGTCTGGCAATCGTACTTCCCGGCTATCTTCTCCAGCGCTTCCCGGTAGTCGAGCAGGGTTCGACCAAAAAGAACTTGGCTTCCGCAAAGGCTTAGAAACACAACCTCCCCGCGCCAATTCTCGGGTGTCGGCGAGGCGTTTACCTCCCGCCTCAGCGACCCCGTACTCGGTCGCAGCATCGAGCATCGGTACCGCGCCGTGCCGCTGGGTGACGACTGCACGAGCGGTGACCAGACGTCGCCGATCCAGAGGCTCCGAGTTCTTCAATCCGGCCGAACCAGACCACGTACTCCAGAGCAAGCGTCCCTCGGCATCGAGACGCATTCGCCGCCTATATCTTCAAGGTCCCAGATTCCGCCTGATGGATGTATTTCAATCGACGCTTGTGCAACAGAATGTCCTCACGGAGAGACTCAGCATCCCATCCGGCCGAGCAGACCATGCCATGGAGATCCTCCAGGATCTGTCGAGCGGAGTCTTCGCCGCTGAGATCATTCCACTCGTGTGGGTCATCTTCGAGATCAAACAGCAGAGGCGGAAGGTCCAGTGCAAACCAGGCTTTCCAGCGCCCACGACGAATCATCCGCATCGGTACGCGGGTACCATCGCAGGCGTAGTCGGCGAGCACAGCCCGTTGTGTCCCTTGCTGTGTCGGGTTTTCGACCAGAGGCAGAAGCGAATGTCCCGGCATCTGATCGAATACTGATTCCTGTCCGGTAAGATCGAGGACCGTCGCCATCCAATCGACCAACGACACGGGAGTCTCACACTGGGCCCCGGAATGGCCATACCCTGGCGGCACAACGATGAGCGGCACGCGAACGCTGTCCTCATAGAAATTCAGCTTCGACCAAAAACCGTGCTCCCCCATATTGTCGCCATGGTCCGAGAGGTAGATTACCCATGTGTTGTCGGTAGCTCCCACTCGATTCAGGTGCGAGACGAGCTTGCCGATCTGTTCGTCCATGCAGGTAATCATGCCATAGTAGCACCGCCGTGCCATCCGCACTTGTTCCTCGGAGGCGCCATCGGTGGTCAATCCCAGCCACTTTCTACTGTTCTCCAGCTGCGTTGGGATCATCTCCTCGTACGTCTTCCCATCCGGTGAAACTCGCGGCATGGGGATATCGACTTCGTCATACCTGTCGTAGTAGACCCGGCTTACGGCGTATTGGAAGTGTGGCAGATAGAGACCGACCATGAGCGCCCATGGTCGATCATTCTGACTTGAGTTGAGGAACGACAGCTCCTCCATCGCAGCCGTAGCAACGGCGCAATCGAATCGCTCCGCCTTCGTGGGTTCATCGGTCGGACCCGCATTCTTGAGCGCCGCCAGCATGACATGGTCGTCCCCCTGCGGTTGGTCCCAATCCCCGTAGGCAGACGGTATCAGGGTCTCGGCGATATCGGGATGTACCCGTCTCTCGAAACCATGCATTCGATCGTGACCTACGAAGTGCATGCGTCCACTTATCGATGTGGTGTACCCCGCCTGACGCAGCACGTGCGCCCATGTCGGCATGTCGGATCTGAGCGGTGTGCCCAGTTCCCACACTCCGTGCTCAGGCGTCAGCTGTCCGGTCATGAAGCTCGCCCGGGAGGGGGTGCACATCGGATAGCAGCAATAGGCGTTGCGGAAAGAGACGCCCGCTGATATGAGTTGATCCAGGGCGGAAGTCTGGACAGCCGGATGTCCCAAGGCCCCAATGGTGTCCGGGGCGTGTTGATCGGACATGATGATGAGAAAGTTGGGTTTCTCAGACATATTCATTCGGTCGCGCTACTGATGTTGGTTGCATCATCATCACTGTGCAGCGGCGGCGGCGCGATCCAAGCGCCACACGTCCCCCGGACGCCACGCAGACTCCACGCGGTGCGTGAAGTCGTGCTTGCTCAACTCTGCTTGCTCGGCGGAGATGGTTACCGCACTTCCCGCTGCGAGGAACAGAGCGTCCTGGTGGACATGAACGGCACACGCGTGGCGCAGGCTCCAAGGAGTGTGCGACAGCTCCTGCCAATGTTCGCCGTCCGCAGAATACCACACGTCATTACGATTGCCGTCGGTCGCAAGCTCAGCTGGGTGGTCGGCCACCCCCCGGTGCCCACCTAACACCCAGAGTTTACCATCCCACGCCGCGGTATCGTGATACGAGCGCCCAGCCCAAGGCGCCTTCCCGTCCGCTAGATGACAGGTCCATTCGCGACCGTCTGCCGACGACCACACATCGTTGTGGAAGAGGCGCGTTTTCAGTCTTGGCTGCTGCTCGAGGTCGTATCGTAGTGAACTCAGCGTCGTACCGCCCGTGCCAACGTATCCGCCACCCAGGATCCACATTCGACCGTGAAGAACAGCCACGCCACCATTGGCGCCGGTGATCATACCCCTTGGCGCCCATGGTGCGTCGTCCGTCACCAGCTCCCAGCTCAGACCGTCGTCTGTCCGCCAGACGTCGCGCAGCGCTGGAGGCGCCGGCGGGAGGGATTTTCCAGCCTTCAAGTCCGCCACAAAATTGGTCTGGCCGGCTGCACCGGCCTGACCACCCATGACCCAGATGGAGTCGTCGAAGACGGTGACCATCTGGTTGCCGCGCTCCTGCCAAGGTACGGTTGTCGCAACGAGTTCCCAATTGGCGCCATCCTTCGACTTCCACACGTCGTCGGGGGTCCCGTTCTCTGCCCCGACGACCCAGATGTGACCATCGTGCACGACGGCCCCGTGCATGTGCCTGCCGCTCCACGGCGCCGTGGTCGCCAGGGACCAGTTGCCGCCATCATCAGAACACCACACCTCCGAGCACACCTCCGACTCGAACGAGCCCGTGCCAGCGCCGGCGAGGTCGGCCCTCTCGCCGGCGTACTGGTTCCACCCACCCAGAAGGAAGAGCTTGTCCTGGAAGGAGACGAGCTGCGCCCCGTCACGAGGCGACCACGCCACCTGCGAGCTTACACAGCTCCAGCCGTACGCATGGGTCATTGATTGTCCTTGGTCTGGGCAGACGCCGGCAGTGGGGAAACCAACGGTCAAGGGACTATTATAGTTCGTCAGCCCTCAGCCAGGCAAACCCGGAACCGGGGAACGAAGGACGTCCGCATCGCCGCGGGCTGGAATAGCTGGACAATGCAGCTTGCTCTCGACCTTGACCGAGGTTGTTTACCCTATATCTTGCTGCAGGCATGCGAATGGAATGGTTGAATCGGGAGAGGCAATGCATACAGGATTTTGGTTCAATCGCATCATCGAATACTGGACCCTGCCGACGGCCGACCTGGTCCTCGATCACGTGCGCCGGGGTAAGGTGCAGGTCGTCCAGGTAGGCAACTTCGGCGTCGATTTCTACGGCCTCGCCGACGATCCGGACGTCGTCCGGCAGTGGCCGGGTATGCCCGCCCTGGGGATCGAGGAGAATCTCCGCCTCGCCGCGGAGCTCATCCCTCAGATCCAGGAAGCTGGCGCCCGGGTGGTCGGCCAGTTTTCGATGTGTTGGCACAACGCCGATCATGAGACGGGGAAGGGGCTGTTCGGCAGCTGGGACAGGATCTGGACCCCCGAGTTGCTCGGCGAGTCGCCGGCCGATTCCGCGACGGCGGCCAGTGCGTTGGACGCGTCGGGAGCACAGCATCGAAGGCATATCGAAGGTCGCCCATACTATGTCTACAGCGGCTGCATCTCTAACCCGGTGTGGCTGCAAACGCTAAAGGCCATGGTCCGCAAGGGGATCGACCTGGGGCTCGACGGGTTCAATGCAACCCACAATTTCGAAGGCTTCTGCGGTTGCAGCTACTGCGCAGACACCATCCGGGCGCACATGCGTCCGGTCTTCGACGGCGCCGATCTGGACCGCCTGTTCGATGGCGACTACGATGCCGCCGCCGATGCGCGCGAGCCGGCGGCCGGGGCTCCTGAAGAATTGAAGCACCGCTACCTGGCGATCCTCGAGCAGGCTGCGGCTCACCGACGCAAAAACGCCTTCGACGAAGTGTTCATCGACTACGGCCGCTCCTTACGCCCGGGCCTGCTGGCGGCCCAGTGGTACCACAAGTACGGGATGCGGGTCAACGACGAGCGCGCCGGTCTGCCAGCCGAGCTGTGGGGGCGTGGCGAAGATTACCTCTGGTACAGTCAGGGGCCGCACCGATGGGGCAGTTCCATCGAACAGGGCTACATCGCCGACATGGGACTGAACGCCCGGCACATGCACGTGGCCGGCGGTGGCCGCCCCTTCGTCATCAACAAGTACGATTACCGGCGTTGGCGCGTCTGGGCGGGTGAGGCGGCCGCCCACGGAGGTGTTTCTCCCTGTTTTCACGCCGGCCCGCCGCGTCTGGAGGGTGAACAGACCACGGGGATCGCGCCTGAGGACTACTTCGGTCCCATCATCCGTTACCAGCGGTTCGTCGCCGATCACGAGGATCTGCTGCACCCGGCAACACCGATATCGCAAGTCGGGCTCGTCTACCCGCGACGAGCCGAACGCCTGGGCGAAGAGGACTATCTCGACGCGCTGAAACGGATCTCCGAGTGGCTCGAAGACGCGCACGTGCTCTACGACCTGTTGTTCGACGACCAGCTAACGGAGCGGGCTGATGAATTCCCGACCCTGATCCTGCCCGACATTCGCCGCCTGGGAGACGCAGAGATCGTGGCCGTGCAGCGGCACGTAGACGCAGGCGGCGCCCTGGTCGTCGCCGGCGCCACCGGTACCATGGATGCCGAAGGCGGCGCGCGAGAGCAGGATCCGCTGTTTACCCGGTCCGTGGGGTCCGTGTTCCGGTGGCAGAGCAACGATTGGCAGCCGGAGACCACCGTGATTCGCACGCTGCCGGGCGAGCCGGAGATGCCGGTCTATCCGCACCTGCCCGATTCACGGGAAGGCCAGGCACTGATTGCCAGGCTGGAAGATTTGTGCGACGGCTTCTGGTTGCGAACCGATGCGCCCTGGTCGGTCCGCGCCCGCGCCTGGCGGGCTGAGACTGCAGCCGTGCCCGTTCATTGGATCAACTACCGGCAGGACGAGGACGCCGCCATCGAGACCCCCATCCCAATGGGACCCATCCGCGTCGACCTGCTGCTTCCTGACGATACCAGGGTTGATTGTGTCGAGTGGGTTTACCCGGAGATGAAGGAGCCTCTCGCGCTGGCTCACAAATTCGTGGCTGGTCGCGTCAGCTTCGAAATCCCGCGACTCATCGTCTATGGGATCAGCGTCATCCGCCTCAAGTAGCTATGAGTCATTCTCGGCAAGACCGGTATCAAGGTATCGCGGCTCGGTCTAGAGCCGCAAAGCACGGCGGGCACTAGGTAACAGCCGTTGCGCTGGCAATGCGCCAGCGTCCTTCCATGTCGCAGGCTTCGTAAAACATCCGGAAGCGGCCGTCGGGCAGATCGATCACGCACGGCTCAGATGCCTTGGCCGCGTCCCATCGCCCGCCATTGTCGAGGCAGATCCCCGGCTCTTTTGTCCATTCCAGACCGTTTTGGGAAGACGCACTGAAGATTCTGCCGTGATACTTCGATCCCGCCGTCACCTCCGGAGCCGACGTCCACCCAGCATAATACATCCGCCAGCCACCCTCCCCGAGGCGCAGGACTTCCGGCGCATAGACGGCGCTGGATTCCAGGTCTCGGTCCTGGGGCACGCGAATGCCCGGTTCCAACGCGAACGACAGGCCGTCTGCTGACACCGCGCTGACGATGTTCCTGTTGGTGAAGGCCCCGGGGGGAACCTCCAGATCCGGGAACGGATAGGCGCTGGCATAGAGACGAAAACGATGAGACGCGGCTGGATCGAGGTGAAGGCAGCGTGGAGCCAGGTAAGATGCGCCTGGCGCGGCCAGGCGAACGCCCGGTTCCCGTTCCCAGGCCAACCCGTCGTCGGAGATGGCACTGACGATCGCCGCTTTGGTTCCAGCCTCCTGCTCGGTTTTGCCCTCGTAGTACATCCGGTAGCGACCATTCTCCAGGGGAATTACGTCGGGACTCCAGATGTAGTCCGCGGCGCCCTCGCCGCCCGCATCCATCCTGACCCCCGGCTCCTTTTCCCAGCGCTCGGCATCGGTGGAGAAGGCACTCAGGATGTAACCCTTCGAGTCGGGGTTGGGTCGTTCCGGCCCGAAGCCGTGGTAGTACATCCGGTAACCACCCCCCATTTTCACCACGTTCGGTGTCAGTGTCCGGCCCGAATCGAGGGGGCCATCGGAATCTATGGCGACGTCGGCATCCTTGATCCACCGGAATCCAGGATCCTTCTCCTGATAATGGACGGATCTATCCATGCATTCAGCTGTCATCTCGATATCTTCACAATAGGCCTCGCGCGGTCATTCGTCTTCCGCCGTGATCGCCAGCAGCTACTCGTGCACGCTGCCGCTGGCATCTGGTGTGCCGTCGGCTTTCCAGGGCATCGGCATGCTGGGCGGGGTTGTATGGTGGTCGCCGCGAGGTGGCTTGGGGAGGGCACGGAACTCGGTGACCATGCGCGCCAGCTGCGAACTGACCTGCTTCACGACCGCTTCGCCCTTTTCCCTGGTCGCCAGCGACGCCTGTCCCAGGACACCAGAATCTGAATAGGAGGCGGTCCAGCTGATGGGCGTCCCGGGGCCTGCAGCGAAGAGGTCGACCCAGCGGAAGTCTGATTTGTACTGATGGAAGGCGATATCGCCATCGTTGATCTTGTCTTTACGAACGTTGCCCTCGTCAAAATAGAGATAGACGGAGGTTTCCAACTCGCAGGCATGGGCACAGCCACCGGGGAACTTGCTCTCGCGCCAGTTCTTCATGAAGTCGGGATCAACCGTCAGCAGAGACCACCAGTTACAGTGAATGCACTCGGCGTCGGTTTCGAGATTCACCCGACGGGCGGCCAGATCCAGGTTGGGCGAGTTGGAGCCGTGGCCGTTGAGGAAAATGATCTTCTTGAAGCCGTGATAGGCCAGACTCTTGCCGACGTCGATATTGCACTTGATGAAGTTCTCCCAATCCACGTTGATCGTCCCAGGGAAATCCATCACATGGGCCGTGTAGCCATGGATGAAGGTGGGCATGACCAGAACGTCGTCGGGGATCAGCTTTGCGGCCTCTTCGGCCATGCCTCGTGGGCAGACGACATCCACGTCCAGTGGCAGGTGGGGGCCATGCTGTTCTGTTGAACCGACGGGTACGATGATGACCTTGTCGGCTTGCACAGCATCGTCGATTTCGGGCCAGGTCAGTTTTTCGTAACGCCAGGGCTCTGCGGCCATTGTTATCCTCTTTCCAGTGTCCGGTGTGTCAGACTGTCACTCGTTGTCGAGCACCAGTCCAGTGGCGGTCACTCGCAGGCGGGCGATGCGGCTGTCAGCCTGCCCCGGCCCCATGATGTGACCGATGTAAGTGATGAGCACCACGTCAGGCTCGATCTCCATGGCGACTTCGCCGCGCCTACGATGATTTGTGCCATCGAGTGTTCCTCTCCTACCGTTGACGAAAGCCAGATTGGCGTGTCCTGTCCAGCCGACGCTTGCCAACCCACCGGTTATGCTGTTATCCCACAACCGTTCAGACCCGACTGAGCCGCACTGATCGTCTGCGGAAGTTTACGCGCGCCCTCGTTGAATGGTGGTCAACGCGACGCGTCCCAAGTGTGGGGCGGCTGTTGATGACGGCTCGTCGTGTCAAACACGAGACTGATCTCAAGATGCCGCTCCAGAAACTGTGCCAACTCCACTCCGGATAGGCGTTACACAAGAGGCCTTATCGTTCGTGTGGTGTATGCCTGGCATGCGAATTGAGGTAGATAGGCAAGATCTGTGAAACTTGCTTTTAAGTGTATGTAAACAGAGGTTTATGTGATCGTGGGCAACAAGCGGATTCCGAAGGCTCGATACACCATAGGCCGGCCCATCCATGACTGTCACATATCAACTTGATCGCTCGACCATCGAAGCTGCCGCTCCAGTTGAGGTTGGTCACAAGACCGGCCAATTCTGGTTTCCCACCTTG
>Ga0066376_10004619_pt1 | contig 11927 bp, 16 predicted proteins | sample Knorr_S15_td_Bot_FD_77009 | JGI IMG/M metagenome (GOLD analysis project Ga0066376, IMG submission 77009) | Marine microbial communities from Southern Atlantic Ocean transect - Knorr_S15_td_Bottom_ad_5009_LV_A | ecosystem: Environmental > Aquatic > Marine > Oceanic | place: Southern Atlantic... | reverse complement strand
TTTATAAAAAATTTCATATTTTTTATTTGTTTTCTTTTTTATAAAAAAAGAAAAAACAAAAAAAATTAATGCAATTAAAAAATACCAAAGTGAATTTCCTAACTCAGTTATATTTATAAAAAATTCTTTAAAATATCTATTATTAGGTGAATTGTAAAAATCATTAAATATCTTATACAAGCTGATATCAATGTTATCAGATAACAATATACTTAAAAGCAATATTCCAAATATTGAAAATTCAATTTTTAAATTTTTTATCACGCTTGATGGTTAGGCAAGGTTGATTTAAAAATCAACGATTAAAGAATAAATTTTGATAGATCTTGGCTTTTAATTAATTCTCCAAGGTTTTTTTCTACATATTTTGTATTAATATTAATTGTCGCAGAGCCCATGTCTGAGGCAGAAAAACTAATATCTTCTAATAATTTTTCCAGTATAGTATGAAGACGCCGTGCCCCAATATTTTCAACATTCTGATTAATTTCTGTAGCGAGTTCAGCAATTTTATCTATTCCGTTATCATCAAAAACTAATTTAACTTTTTCAGTTCCTAACAAACCAATATATTGTTTGATCAAACTATTCTGGGGCTCAGTAAGGATTAATTTAAAATCTTCTTTAGTTAAGCTATCAAGCTCAACTCGGATAGGTAGCCGTCCCTGCAGTTCAGGCAACATATCTGATGGCTTAGATTGATGAAATGCACCCGAAGCAATAAACAAAATGTAATCAGTTTTTACTGCCCCGTGTTTGGTGCTAACAGTTGTACCTTCAATTAATGGCAAAAGATCGCGCTGAACCCCCTCTCTCGACACGTCTCCACTAGCCTTATCATGTCTTGATGTAATTTTATCTATTTCATCAATAAATACTATTCCATTTTGCTCTACTTCTTCTATAGCTTTATTTATTATCCTATCATTATCTAAAAGCCTATCAGTTTCTTCTTGAAGTAAGTAAGTGTGAGATTCCTCAATTGACATTTTTTTATTTTTTTTTGGTGCAGAAAATGATTTTCCTAAAATATCACCTAAGTTGATCATTCCCATTTGAGACCCTGGCATTCCTGGTATATCCATTGTAGGAAGGTTGAAAGAAGAATTGATTGCAACAGGAATTTCAACTTCATTATTATTTAGTTCGCCATTGCGTAGTTTTTTTCTAAAGGCCTCTCTAGTAGCTGGACTAGATGTTTTGGAAACCAACACATCTAATATTCTTTCCTCAGCATTTTTTTCAGCATGGGCTTGAACTTCTTTACCCATTTTGATCTTTGCTTGACTTATGCTTATTTCAACAAGGTCTCTGATGATTTGTTCAACATCTCGCCCCACATAACCTATTTCTGTGAACTTTGTTGCCTCAACTTTAATAAAGGGAGCATGTGCAAGTTTTGCTAAACGACGTGAGATTTCTGTTTTTCCACATCCCGTGGGCCCGACCATTAAAATATTTTTTGGAAGTATTTCTTCTCTTAAACTTTCTGGCAGCTGTTTTCTTCTCCATCTGTTGCGCAATGCTACTGCTACAGCTCGTTTAGCTTTTTGTTGACCAATGATAAATTTATCTAATTCAGAAACTATCTCTCTTGGACTAAAACTAGATTCCATGATTATATTTTTATTTCTTCTGTTACTAAATTGTGATTAGTATAAACACATATATCTGCTGCAATATTAAGTGATTCAACTGCAATTTCTTTAGCATTCATATTTGTATTTTTTATAAGGGCTTGGGCCGCACTATTTGCGTAAGGACCACCTGATCCGATAGCCAATACACCATCATCAGATTCAATTACATCCCCAGTTCCCGATAGTAACAAACTAATATCCCTATCTGCTACAATCATCATAGCCTCTAACCTTCTTAAATAGCGGTCAGTTCTCCAATCTTTAGCTAGTTCAACGCAAGATCTCTTTAATTGATTTTTATATTGCTCCAGCTTTGATTCCAATCTCTCAAAAAGAGCAAATGCATCTGCAGTAGATCCTGCAAACCCAGCTATAACTAAATTATCCGATCCAAGCCGTCTTACTTTTTTAACGTTTGCTTTCATAATAGTATTGCCAAAACTTACTTGACCATCTCCAGCAATTACAACAAGCTTCTCTTTTCTTATGCCAATAATGGTGGTGGATTTTATGATATTTTTTGTCATTGTTTTTGTTTTATGTTTAAGTGGCTATTTAAATTGTTTAATCAAGTAATTGAACTAGAATATAGTACCTTTCGCTGATACAGGGCATTTTAAAATGAGAAAAGGTACAGTTACGCGCAATACGAAAGAAACAGAAATAATCTGTAGTGTTAATCTGGACGGAATTGGAATTTCCAATATCTCAACAGGTGTAGGTTTTTTTGATCATATGCTTGAATTATTATGTCACCATAGCTTAATTGATATTGATATGGTTGTTAAAGGCGATACGCATGTTGATTTGCACCATACTGTGGAAGATGCTGGATATGCTTTGGCACAATCTATAATTATAGCTCTAGGAAATAAAGAGGGAATAAGAAGATATGGTTTTTTTTATATTCCAATGGACGAGTGCTTATCACGTTGTGTTTTAGATTTTTCTGGAAGGCCTGAACTTGTATGGAATGTTAAACTAGGATTAAAAAAAATTGGTGAAATGGATACCGAACTTTTTCAAGAATTTTTTAAAGCTTTTGCTAATGAAGCAAAGTGCAATTTACATATTGAAAATTTATATGGGAAAAATAATCATCATATCATTGAATCTTGTTACAAAGCATTTGCCAAAAGTTTAAGATTATCAATTGAGATTGATGTTAAAGCAAAAAATATTATACCATCTTCAAAGGGAGTACTTTAGTTTGAATGAAAAAACTTGCAACTATTGTTGATTATGGTCTTGGAAATATTGTTTCTGCCCAACAATCTTTTTTAAAAGTTGTTCAAGATAATTCTTTGGATATTGATGTTATAATCTCTCATGATCCCGAAAAAATAAAATCATCATCATATATTGTGCTTCCAGGACAAGGAGCGTTTCAGTCTTGTATGGATGGCTTAAACAATATTGATGGAATGGTTGATGTATTAGAGCAGTGTGTTTTAAAAAATAAAGTACCTTTTTTAGGTATTTGCATTGGAATGCAATTGCTGGCTGATGAAAGTTATGAAAACGGTAAACACAAAGGTTTGGGTTGGATTGGGGGTTCAATAAAAAAACTTTTTGGATCAAACCTAAAATTTCCACATATGGGCTGGAACAATGTCAAGATACGAGAAAGTTTTCCAAAAATGATTTTTTCAAAAGAAAATAAGGATTTTTATTTTGTGCACAATTACTATTTTGAATGTTTAAATAAAAAAAATATAATTGGATCAACCAAATATGGATTAAATTTTGCTTCTATAATTGGCAAAGAAAATATATATGGTGTTCAGTTTCATCCTGAAAAAAGCTCAGTACAAGGATTGCAATTAATAAAAAATTTTTTATCTATATGAATATAAACGCAAAAGAAAAAATTAACATAAAGGTTGAAACCCTCCAATCAGTTTCAGACGTGGATCTTGCAGACCTTTGTAATATTACAGAGCATGCTATTAGGGCTGGGGGCGGTTTTGGCTGGCTTAAAGTTCCAACAAGAGATGTTCTTAAAAAATATTGGAACGGCTTAGTTGTTGTTCAAAATAGGATACTTGTAGTGGGCAGATTAAATGATGCTATTGCAGGAGCATTACAGTTGGGCTTGCAATCACCAAACAACGAAGCACAAAAAAATATAGCTACAATAACATCTCATTTTGTTGTTCCTTGGGCAAGAGGATATGGTTTGGCAAAAAATATGATTGATCATGCTGAAACTGTAGCGAGAGAAAGCAGTATTGTTTGTATTCAGCTTGACATTCGAGAAACTCAGGAAGCCGCTATTCAGCTATTTAAATCAAAAGGATATGAGCAATGGGGAACGAATCCTAGTTATGCTCAAGTTGAAGGAAATTTAATTAAAGGTTTATATTTTTACAAAAAAATTTAGTGATACTCATTCCAGCAATAGATCTTAAGAACAACAAGTGTGTCAGACTAATCAGAGGAAAAGAAGAAGAACAAACAATATTTAATGAAAATCCAGTCAAACAGGCAATGTTTTTTGAAGAGAGTGGTTGTGAAAGATTACATGTTGTTGATCTTGATGGGGCTTTTGGTAAGCCCAATATAAACAAAGAAACAATTCTTAAAATTAGACAAAAAACAAACATTCCTATTGAACTCGGAGGAGGCATAAAAAATAAAGAAGATGTTTATTTTTGGTTAAACAAAGGCATTGATTTTTTAATTGTTGGTTCGCTTGCAGTAAAAAAAAGTAATTTAATTTTAGATTTAGCCAGTCAATTTGAAAATCAAATATACGTTGCACTCGATGTGTTGAAGGGCAATATAATGATCAAAGGTTGGGTTGAAAGTTCAGAATTTACAATAAATGATATTTTTGAAGTTTATGATACAAGTCAGATAAACGGATATATTTTAACAGACATTTCAAGAGACGGTATGCTACAAGGTTTAGATATGAATTTAATAAAGAAATATGCGGCAATTACTAAAAAAAATCTAATAGTTGGTGGCGGTCTCTCGAACTATAAAGATCTTAGAAATTTAAATATAATTTCTTACACTAATTTAGAGGGCGTTATTGCTGGAAAATCATATTATTCGGGAGCTATCAAGATAGATAAGGCTTTAAAAATTTTAAAGTCCAATGCTTAAAATAAGAATTATTCCTTGTTTGGATGTTAAGCATGGAAGAGTCGTTAAAGGAATTAACTTTGTTAATTTAATTGATGCGGGAGACCCTGTCGAGCAAGCTAGATTTTATTCAGATAATGGCGCAGATGAGATATGTTTTTTAGATATCGGAGCTTCACTGGAAAAAAGAAAAACAATGATTGATGTTGTTGCAAAAACATCTGAAAGAGTTTTTATACCCCTAACAGTTGGAGGTGGAATAAATTCTATTCAAGATATTAGGGGTTTGCTGAAAGCTGGCGCAGATAAAATTTCTATTAATACAGCTGCAATTTTAAACGAAAATTTAATCGCTGAATCTTCTAGTAGATTTGGCAGTCAGTGCATAGTGGCTGCAGTAGATGTAAAAAAATATTATGAGGATTGGATTGTGTATTCACATGGCGGAACTAAAAATACAGGAATTAATGCAATGTCATGGTTAGAAAAATTGCAACAATTAGGCGCCGGTGAAATATTATTAACCTCAATGGACAAAGATGGCACTAAAGATGGTTTTGACCTAGGTCTTCTTAAGAGAGCTAATGATATTTTGAATATACCTGTCATAGCTAGTGGAGGGGTAGGAAGTTTAAAACATTTTGAGGAAGGTGTGACCATAGGAGGCGCCAGCGCTCTTTTAGCGGCTTCTGTTTTTCATTTTGCTGAATTTAGTATATTGGATGTTAAACGATATTTACAAAAACAAAACATACAAGTAAGATTCTAAATGAACAAAAAAAAAGAAACTGATTTTTTGCAAGAATTGTTTAATATTATTCAAAACAAAGCAAAAGGAAAAGATAATAAGTCTTATACAAAATTTTTATTAAAGAGTGGAAAAAAGAAAATAGCAAAAAAAGTTGGTGAAGAAAGTGTAGAACTATTAATAGATTATTTAAACGGGACTAAAAAAAGAACTATAGAAGAGGCTTCCGATTTGATTTATCACTTGTTTGTATTACTATACTCAAAAAAAATCAGTTTAAATGATATAAAAAAAGAGTTAACAAATAGACATCATGTATGATAAAAATAATATATTTGCCAAAATTTTAAGAAAGGAAATTCCCTGTGAGGTTGTGTACGAAGATGATCAGGTATTATTTTTTTATGATATTAACCCTCAAGCTAAAGTTCATATTTTAGGAATACCTAAAAAAAAAGTCGTGGATTTTAGAGATTTTATCCTCAGATTAGATCAATCAACTGTCCAATATTTTTTCACTAAAATTATAGATGTAATTAATGGTTTGGGATTGGATCAAAAAGGATACAGGCTTATTATCAATAATGGTAGAGATGCAAATCAAGAAGTCCCCCATTTTCACATTCATATCTTGGCTGGAGAGAACTTAAAAGGAATCAGATAAATTATTCTTTTATAATTACGTAATTAACGATTTCGTTTACACCCTTGATTGTTTTAGTGCTTTCGACAATAGCCTGAAGTTGTTCAGGCCTACTTGTGATGCCTGCGATATAAACCTTACCTTTTATTGTTTCAAAGTTATAACTAAAACTTCTTAAGCCAATTGTTCTGGCCGCAAGTGATTTTACTTGAGTATTAATCCATAGATCATTCATATATTCCTTAAGTGTCGTTTTATTGCCAACTTCTATTTCATTTATAACCTCCCTTACACCATTTATTTCCCAAACTTTTCTTACTGCTTCAATTCTAATTTCTTGGGTGTCAACTAAACCAGTAAGTAACACCCTTCCTTCTGTGACATTACTATTTACATCTAAAAATAAACTATTTTCAGATTTCAAAAATTTTGCTGAAAGATTAAGCTTTATTGTTGCATCATCAACTACAGTTCCTAAAGATCGGTCACCCTCTGCAATAACCATTGTTGCGCCACTTCCGCTTGCTAGAATCCCAACAGGAGAACATCCGATATTAATCATCAAGAGAATTAAAGATACAAATAATAAAGTTAATTTAATCATTTTTTAAGTTGTAAGGCCTTTTTATAAATCTCTTTTTTTGAAATATCTGTTAATCTATGCACTATTTCGACGACTTCAGTCAAAGAAAATTTTTTCAAGAGTTTTTTAATTTGCGCCTCAGTTGTAGTTTGTATCGTTATTTTTGTTTTTCTTTCTTTGCCCTGAATCAATAGTGTAAATTCACCTTTTAAATTGGATTTATCTATATTAATTTCATCAATTATTTTTTTTATATAACCCCTAAATACCCTTTCATTTTTTTTCGTCAATTCTTTGCATACAGCAACTTTTCTGTTAATTTTTGCATCCAGCAAAATTTTTAAAAAGCTAACTAATCTATTACCTGAAATAAAAAAAACAGACGTTGCAATGACATTTTGTAATTTTTTTGCTTGGGAATTCATATTGCTTATACTTTTTGATACAAATCCAAAAAATTCAAAATTATTTATAGGAAGTCCTGATAATTGAAGTGAGGAAAGTATTGATGATGGGCCAGGAATTGTTGTTACGTATAGATTTTTCTTAATATAATCTTGAATAAGGTTGTAACCTGGGTCAGAAATTAAAGGAGAGCCAGCATCAGAAATTAGGGCTATTGCTGAATTATATTGGTATTTTTCTATACGCTTTATCATTAAGTTTTCATTATAATCGTGTAATGAAAACAACTTCTTTTTTATGTCTAATTTATTTAATAGTTTGAGTGAATGTTTAGGGTTTTCGCAAATAATGAAATTAACAGAATTTAAAATCTTTTTTGCCCTTAAGCTTATATCATCAAGATTTCCTATGGGTGTTGATACTATATATAACCCTTTCGCAAGAGTTTGCATAATTCTTACATTTATATTTATAGTTTCGTGTGTGCCAGCAAATAATCAATCATCTCAGAATGTTCTTGTTGAAAGTTATCCAGAAAAAATAAGTGAGGTTTCTGTAATTGACACAGAAAACAAAGATTTTTTGAAAAAAAAACAAACTGATCCTTTTGCAAACTACTTAGTAAATACTGAAGTAGAAATTATATTACCTAGATATAAAAAACCCAATGTCACTAGAAACCTTATTAATGCTTTAGAGTTGTCAATTTATAAAAAAGAAATTAAAAAAATTAGCCTCAATATTAACTCATACATAGATATAAAAGAATTAGAAAAATTACTTATTGAAAAAGCTAAACCAGGAAAGATATTTATAGGAACTCTGACACCAGAATCTTCAAAAATAGTTAAAAATTATTGTTATAAAGGAATACTCTTTTTTTCTTTTGCGCCCGATAAAAGTCTTGCTGATGAATGTGTGTATTTAATAAATTTTTTTCCTGAAGATGATTTGATCGCACTTTTTAATCATTTCCCAGAAGGTTCAAGAATAGCACTGCTTTTCCCTGAAAATGCTTACGGCTACTATATTAATTATATAATTGATCCCATAGCTGATGAGAGCAGTTCTCTAATTGTGAATCGAGCTTCTTATAAAGAAGATTTAACTAATGCTAGAGAAGCAATCAAAGAATTGAGTAAGTATGAACTAAGGAAATATGAATTAAACAGACAAAAAAAAATATTAGAAAAAAAGGATGATGTTATTTCAAAAAAAGCTTTAAAAAAAATAGAAAAATTCGAAACAATCGGAGAGGTAGATTTTACTCATTTAATTTTACCTGACTACAGTATTCGTTTACTAGAGATCGCACCTCTTTTACCTTTTTATGATGTGGATCCAAACAAAGTAAAATTTGTTGGAACGGGTGTGTGGGACGATAAAATTTTTTTTGATGAGCCATCTCTTCAAGGCGCAATTTTCTCCGGTATTGATGAAGTAAACAGATTAACTTTTCTTAATGATTATGAAAAGATTTATCAAGAAAAACCAATTCGTACAGCAACTCTACCCTATGATTTGTTGGGCATTGTGTCTTATATAATTAATCAAAAAATGACAATTGCACAGGCATATGATTTATTAGACAATAGTCAAATTAAATTTGATGGAATTGATGGCAAGTTTTCTTTTGTAGAAAATGTTATTTTTAGAGAGCTTGATATTTTGAAAATTGCGAAAGGTAGCGCCATTAAATTAAATTAATGTTAATAAATATTTTTTTAATTTTTTAATTGCAATTGAGCGATGACTAATTGAATTTTTTTCTTCAACCGTCATTTCTGCAAATGTTTTTTTATACCCATGAGGGATAAAAATAGGATCATAACCAAAACCACCAGATCCCTTTATATTTTTAGTTATTGTGCCTCTAACGATTCCATTAAAAAAGACATGTTCTTTGACGTTTAGAGATAAACAAATACTTGTTTGAAAAAAGGCTTTATTTTTTTTAGTTTTATCAACTAAAGACAAGATTAAATTAAAAGCATCAAGAGTACTATTGTTAGTTTCTAAGAATTTTTTTGATTTAATGCCAGGATTGTTATTCATGGCCTCTACACAAATACCCGAGTCATCAGCAAAACAGGTTTTTTTAAATGTTTGCAGCCCAAAACTAGATTTAATTTTTGCGTTTTCTTTAAATGTAAGCCCATTTTCATTGGGTGATTTTATTTTATCAAAATTATTTAAACTTAGTATTTTAATTGGAATATCTTTAAACAATTTAGATATTTCTAAACATTTATTTTTATTGTTAGAAAAAAAAATTATTTCTTTCACTTACTATTTTTACAAAAAAAGAATATTTTTTTGTTTATTTATAATTTCAGCCACACCTTTTTTTGATAGTTCAAATAATTTATTAAATTGATCACTGCTAAAAAGATATTCTTCTCCAGTAACTTGAATTTCAGAAATTTTACCACTTTCACTTATGACAAAATTTGCATCTACTTGGGCATCAGTGTCTTCTTGATAATTTAAATCTAAGTTTACTTGATCATTGATGATACCCACTGAAACTGCACCTAAAAACTCTTTAATAATAGACTTGTTAATATTATAATATTTTTTCAAGTGTGTTACTGCTTGATGTAAAGCTACAAAACCCCCGCTTATAGAAGCAGTACGCGTTCCTCCATCTGCTTGAATTACATCACAGTCAACTTTAATTTGACGCTCACCAAGGCTTTCTAGGTCTACAATAGATCTTAAACTTCTACCAATCAAACGTTGAATTTCTTGGGTGCGCCCACTTTGTTTTCCTTTGGTTGCTTCACGATCAATGCGTGAATTAGTGGATCGAGGCAACATTCCATATTCAGCGGTTACCCAACCTTTACCTGAATTTTTAATCCAAGGGGGTATTTTTTCATCTATTGAAGCAGTGCATAAAACGTGAGTATTGCCAAATTTAACTAGACAAGAACCTTCAGCATGTAAATTAACATTAGTTTCAAAAGAAATGTCTCTCAATTCTTGAAAAGTTCTATCTTGTCTCATAAATTAAGTACCTTTTTATTTTTTTAACTTTTATTATACTTTTTTTATTATAAAGCCTTCATATGTCAGAAAACTTATATGTAGAATTAAGTGATAGATCAAAACAAATATTTAAAAGTGTTGTAGAAACTTATCTAAAAACTGGTTCTCCATCAGGATCAGAAACAATACAAAAAAAAGATGGAGTAAATTTATCCTCTTCTTCCATTCGTTTGATATTAGCAAATTTGCAAAAGGAAGGCCTGCTTTTTGCTCCGCATACTTCTGCGGGCCGTCTACCCACAGACAAGGGTATGAGATTTTTTGTTGATGGACTTTTAGAGTTTGGAAGGCTCACACAAGACGAAAAAAATAACATCAAACAACAATGTCTTTCAAAAGGAACTTCTTTTCAGGAAGTATTAGACGAATCTTCTAAAGTAATTTCAGGACTATCAAACCACACAGGTATTGTGATTGCTCCTAAATACCAATACAGCATTAAGCACATAGAATTTATACGTCTTAATAGCAGTCAGGTAATGTCTATTATTGCTAGTGCGAATGGTCAGATAGAAAATAGAATTATTGAAGATAGAGGAAGATATTCCGATAATATTTTACGTGAAACATCTAACTATCTAAACACAAAGTATTTAAACAAAAACATCGATGAAATTAAGAGAAGCATTCAATTAGAAATTAATAATTCTAAAGGAAGATTGGAGATTTTGTCTCAGAATTTAGTGCAAAAAGGTATTTTAGAAAATGCCCCCAATAGTGAAAATCCCTATATTTTTTTGCATGGACAATCTAATTTGCTTGAAGATGAAATTGTATCCAAAGACTTGGATCAAATTAGGAAATTATTTGATGAAATTGAAAATAAAACAAATTTTTTAGATATACTTAAAAATACACATAGTGCAAAGGGAGTACAGATTTTTATTGGATCACAAAATTTTTTGTTCAAACACTCTGGTCTTTCTATGATAATGGCCCCATATAGGGATAAGGATCAAAAAATCATTGGTGCAATTGGTGTGGTTGGTCCTACCAGATTAAATTATGCTAAAATAGTTCCACTGGTAGATTATACATCAAAAATTATAGGAAAGGTATTGTGTAAATGAGTAAAAAAAATAAGGCTAAATTAAACAAAGAAGATGAATTAGAGAAAAATAATTCTGATATTGTAAACAGTGAAAGTGAAAATTTGGAACAAAATAGCACGGTTGCTAATGACACCGACGCAGATAATGAAAAGCAAAATGAATTAGAAGAAAATCTTCGTGATGAAATTGAGCAACTAAGAGATGAAAAATTACGATTGCTTGCAGATATGGAAAATTTGCGCAAACGTTCTGATAGAGATAGGATGGATTCTATCAGATATGGAAATATAAACTTTGCACGTGATATTTTATCCCTTGGAGACAACTTATCACGAGCCTTAGATGCCATACCAAAAGATGCAGAAAAGACTGAAACAATCACCAATTTAATTAATGGTTTACGAATGGTTCAAAGAGAATTTACCTCAATTTTAGAGAAACATGGAATTAAAAAAATAGAGGCTCTCAATCAAAGATTTGACCATAACTTTCATCAAGCGATGATGGAGATAGAAAGCGAAGAGGTTGAAGAGGGAATTGTAATACAGGAAATACAAAGTGGCTATAACATGCACGATAGATTGCTCCGTCCGTCTATGGTAGGCGTTGCAAAAAAGCCCAATAAAGATGAGAAAAAAAAGTAATATTAACTAGTTTTTTAACCTTATCCTTGAAATATTAATCTTATTTACCATATTCAAGGTAACAATTT
>Ga0066376_10004618_pt1 | contig 11927 bp, 11 predicted proteins | sample Knorr_S15_td_Bot_FD_77009 | JGI IMG/M metagenome (GOLD analysis project Ga0066376, IMG submission 77009) | Marine microbial communities from Southern Atlantic Ocean transect - Knorr_S15_td_Bottom_ad_5009_LV_A | ecosystem: Environmental > Aquatic > Marine > Oceanic | place: Southern Atlantic... | reverse complement strand
CCCCCCCCGGACGCCTTTACGATCACCGGCAGCCCCAACGCCTCGACGACCTCCTCAGCCGTGCGCGGGCCGGTCAGCCAGTCCGGTGTAGGGACCCGCGCGTCTCGTAGCAGTCTCTTCGCGACCTCTTTGTCCATCGCCAGCGAACAACCGAGGCGGTCGCTACCCGTGTAGGCCACACCAGCCGCGTCGAGTAGCGCCTGTACGGTGCCGTCCTCACCCGAACCACCGTGAAAGGCCAGGAAGAAGACGTCGACGTCCCCGAGAGACGGGTCCCGCGCCAAAGTGATCGTGTCTCCCTCATCGAGGCGCGCGAGGTCGCCCACGCCCGGTGGCGCCGTCCGGACGCCTTCGGTGAGATACCGAGTCTCTTCGGCTCGACTCAGAACCCCCTGGACGGTATCCACAGTGACCACGTCGTGGCCGGCCTCGCGCAACGCGGCGGCGACCTGCGTCCCGGACGAGAGCGAAACTTCACGTTCGTCCGAGGTCCCGCCCATCAGGACGGCAATCCTCATGCGGTCAGAGCCCGGATTACGTCGTAGCGAGTAATGATGCCCGAGAGAGACCCGTTCTCACGAACCAGACACGCCGCGTTCTCCCGGGTCAGCAGATGCCGAACCTCCTGTGCGTCCACGTAGGCGTCCACGACCGGGAATGGCGAGCCCATTACGGTTTCGACGGGCACGTCGAGTAACGATGGGTCCTCGATAACCTGTGCCATGAGGCGCGTTTCGGTCACCGAACCCACACACTCGCCCTCGAGCACGATCGGCAACTGCCCAATGTCGTGCTCCGTGATCGTAGCCAGGCCGATCCGGACCGACGTCCTGGGTTCGACGGTGATGAGGTCCGGTACTCCGCCGTCCTTGGCCCCCACCAACTCCCCTACTGTCGAGCGCCGGGCCCTCTGCAGGAAGCCGTTCTCCCGCATCCAGTCGTCGTCGTAGGCCTTGCTGAGGTACCGCTCGCCCCAATCCGGCAGCAGGGTGACGACGAACGAGTCGGGATCATCCAATTCCTTCGCAATCTGGATCGCCGCCTGCACCAACATGCCGGACGATCCACCCGCGAACAGTCCCTCCTCCCGCGTCAGGCGCCTGGCCATCCGGAACGCCTCGCCATCGGACGCAGACCTGTATTCATCGACCGTGTCGAGGTGGAGCGAGCCAGGAATCTTGTCGTTCCCGATCCCCTCGACTTTGTAGGGGTGCCCCTCCACCATCTCTCCCGTGTTGAAAAACGGGGCGATGAGTGAGCCCTCCGGGTCAACCCCGATAATCCTCACGGCATCGTTCTGGGACTTGAGATATCGACCTACGCCGCTGATGGTGCCACCCGTACCGGCTGAGGCGATGAAGTGCGTGACGCGCCCCTCGCTCTGCTCCCAAATCTCGGGGCCGGTCGTAGCGTAATGTGCGTCGGGATTCGCTGGGTTGTAGAACTGGTCCGCCATCACCGCGCCCGGCGTCTCCGCCGCGATGGATCGAGCCTTCTGCAGGTAGTGGTCCGGATCCTCGGGGCCGACCGCAGTGGGCGTGATGATGACCTCCGCGCCGAATGCCCTCAACAGCTTGACCTTCTCGCTGCTCATCTTGTCCGGCATCGTGCAGATGCACCGATAGCCCTTGAGCGACGCTGCCATCGCCAGGGCCAGGCCCGTGTTTCCCCCGGTCGCTTCGACGATGGTGCCGCCTGGCTTGAGGGAGCCGTCGCGCTCGGCGGCCTCCAACATGGCGAGTCCGATGCGGTCCTTGATGGAGCCGCCGGGGTTCATGAACTCGCACTTGACGTAGACCGGCGTGCGCACGCCGTCGGTGACGGCTGAAAGCCGAACCATGGGCGTCCAACCGATCAAATCAAGGACGGAGTCGTACGGCACCGCGTGGCGCCTGGGCGGCTGGCTCATGAGTCGGTAAGGGGCAAGACGCGTGCCGTATCGGGTCTGGGGCGCTTGGAAAAACGGACCGGAACGGTCGCCCAAACCGCGATGCGTTCGCCGTCTCGACGCGCAGGGACGAAGCGCAGGTCCTGCGTTCCAGTGACCGCGGCCGAATCGAAAGCCTCGTAGCCGGACGACTCCAGGATCTCGATCGAGTCTACCGCTCCAGTGTCCGAAACGCGCACGCGTAGCAGTGTCTCGCCTTCCATGTCTTGATCCCAGAGCTGGATCGGGTAGTCGATGGGGACCTCCCGAAACAACGGCGTAGGCTGTTCGATCTCACCTTCACCACCGCACGCGAGGCCGACCAGCAGCGCGGCGGCCACGGCCGCCTGTCCACCAACTCTGGTTCTATAGGGGTATGCTCGCTTCAATCGTTACCGCCCTTCGCGGCCCTCCTCAGGTCGTAGAGGAGGGCAAGCGCTTCTCTAGGAGTCAGGTCGTCCGGCTCCAAAGAGCGCAGGCGACCAACGAGAGGGTGCTCCGCCTGAAAAATAGAAAGCTGATCAGGTGGAGCCTCTGAGCGGGGTCGGTGCGCGCCGTGCCGGCCGAGACCCTCCCCACCACTGGTATGTGTTCCCTCCAACTCTTCGAGAAGTTCCCGAGCACGCGCGACGATCCCGGCCGGCAGTCCGGCCAGGCGAGCAACTTGGATTCCGTAGGAGCGATCCGCGCCTCCGTCCATGAGCCGACGCAGGAACACGATGTCGTCCCCGACCTCCCGGACCGAGACGTTCATGTTCTTCACACCGCCGAGCAGGTCCCCGAGTTGGGTGAGTTCATGGTAGTGCGTCGCGAAGATCGTCTTGGCTCCGATCTTCTCGTGAAGGTGCTCCGTGACCGACCATGCGATCGAGACTCCATCGTAGGTCGAGGTCCCCCTCCCGATCTCATCGAGCAGCACGAGACTGCGTTCAGTCGCACCGTGAACGATGGCCGCGGTCTCGCTCATCTCGACCATGAAGGTCGACTGACCGCGCGCCAAGTTGTCCGAGGCTCCGACCCGGGTGAAAATGCGATCGGTCACCGGCAGCCTCGCCGAGTCGGCCGGCACGAAGGACCCGATTTGCGCGAGCAATTGGATGAGCCCGATCTGGCGCAGCACCGTACTCTTACCGGCCATATTCGGGCCGGTCAGCACGACGATCCACCCCTCGTCCGTCAGAACCAGATCGTTGGGGATGAACTCCTCGCGAGGCATCATGGTCTCGACCACCGGGTGCCGGCTTCCGCGAACCTCCAGCTCGAAGCCGGTGTGCACCTCTGGACGCACATAGCCTTGCCGCGTCGCGACCTCGGCGAACGCGGAGAGCACGTCGAGGGCCGCGAGCCGCGCTCCCGAGTCCTGGAGGCGGCGCACAGCGCCACCGACTCGAGATCGCACCTCCGCGAAGAGCTCGGATTCCAGATGCGTGATTCGGTCCTCCGCACCGAAGACCTTCTCCTCCCATTCCTTCAGCTCGGGCGTGAAGTAGCGCTCGGCGTTGGTCAATGTCTGCTTGCGTACGTAGTCGTCGGGGACCTGGTCGGTCTTCGCCTTGCTCACCTCTAGGTAGTACCCGAACACCTTGTTGAAGCCGACCTTGAGCGTGGAGACTCCGGTCCGCTCGCGCTCGCGCACCTGGAGTCCGGCGATGAAGTCCCGAGCTCCGTCACGGACCCGCCGCAGATCATCCAACTGCTCGGACCACCCCTCGCGAATTACGCCGCCATCGTGGAGAGCGGTGGGCGGGTCGTCCGCGATCGCCCGCCCGAGCAAATCGTCGACTTCCTCGAGGCAGTCGAGCCCGCCACACAAGTCGACTACCATCTCCGCCGCTGCATCGGACGCCAGCGCCCTGATGGCGGGGAGTTGCCCGAGCGAGCGCCTCAAGCCGAGCAGGTCTCGAGGAGCTATGCGTCCGGTGCCGAGCTTCCCCGCCAGGCGTTCCAGGTCCGTGATCGCGGAAAGGGACGTTCGCAGACCTTCCCGTAGCTCGGGGTGGTCCACGAAATCTCTGACCGCATCCTGGCGCAGCCAGATCTGTTCCGCGCCAACGAGCGGTTCGAGAATCCAGCGACGGAGGAGACGCCCTCCCATCGCCGTGGCGGAGAGGTCGAGGACGTCGAGCAGCGTGCCACCTTCCTCCCCGCCCCGCAGAGGTTCGATGAGCTCGAGATTGCGGCGCGTCATGTCGTCGAGCAGCATGACCCGACCGGGACGGACGAGACGTGGAGGCTGGAGATGGGTCACGCCAGACGGTCTGATCTCGCGCAGGTACTGGATCAGGGCGCCGGCGGCGCGGACGAGTGGCCCGTCGTCGGCCTGGAAGCCGAATCCGTCCAGCGACTGCAGGCCGTATGCGCGCAGAAGCTCGTCGGTCGAGACGTCCGTTTCGAACATCCAGTCGTCTCGTAAGGTTCGCGGCACCACCGACTCCGGGGCGGCCGCGTCCAACTCGGGAGCGTCCTCGAGGGAGCGCGGCAAGAGAAGCTCGGACGGCTCGATTCGACCCAACTCGTCGCGGAGCTCCGACGCAGGCACCATCTGCGCCGTGAACTCCCCGGTGGAAACATCGATCGAGGCGAGCGCGAACTCGCCCGCTTCAGCCCTCACGATGGCCACGAGAAAGTTGTTTCTGCGCTCCGCCAGCAGGTTGTCCGCGAGCACCGTACCGGGTGTCACGGTCTCCGTGACCTCGCGCTTCACGATCCCCTGGGCGAGCGCCGGGTCCTCGACCTGGTCGCAAATGGTCACGCGACGACCGAGCCGCACTAGCTTCGACACGTAGCCGTCGAGGGCCTTGGCCGGCACTCCCGCCAGCGGCACCTTGGCCGCCGCGCCGTTGTTTCGGGACGTGAGCGTCAGGCCCAGTAGACGAGCACCCTCCTCCGCATCGCTGTGGAAGAGCTCATAGAAGTCGCCCACACGAAAGAACATGAGCGAGTCGCGGTGACGAGATTTTGCTTCCCGCCACTGCTGCATGAGAGGGGTGTCGTCTCCGGCCATGCGGGAAGGTAGACCCTGGGGTCCCGTGCAAGAAGTTCATCGGGGAGCGGTGCGAAACATCCCCGGACCAGAGCCGTACCTTATCGGTATCGATCCATCTATTACCGGCAACTCCGGGAGCACACGATGCGTCTCTCTCTCCTAGTGATTCTAGCCACGGGGCTTGCGCTCGCGGCGCCCGCGACCGCTCTCGGCCAGAGCGCGGACCCGGCAGACGTCGAGTCGATCGATGCGATTTTGACCGCGGTTTACGACGTCATCTCCGGTGAGGCAGGCGAGGCCCGCGATTGGGATCGTTGGCACACGCTCTTCGCAGAGGGAGCTACGCTTAGTGCCGTCGTAGGGGCGCAGGACGGCTCCTATCGGCGCGTGACGATGACGCCCGCGAGCTACGTGGAGGGTAGCGGCGCGTCGCTCGAACAGAACGGATTCGTCGAAGCCGAGATCAACCGGGTGACCGAGGGCTACGGCATGATCGCCCACGCCTTCAGTACGTACGAGTCGTACCGCAGCGCGAGCGACGAGGAGCCGTTCGCCCGGGGTATCAATTCGTTCCAATTCATGAACGATGGGAAGCGGTGGTGGGTCGTCTCGGTTTACTGGCAGGGTGAAGGCGCGGCTAACCCGATTCCGGGGAAGTACCTGCCGGGCAGGTGATCGCGTAAAGCTCCATCGTTTCGCTCTTGCCCCGCAGTTCGACTACGCCGAGAGAACGAGCGCTCAAGCCATTCAGCAGCGGCGAGCGTTCCAGTATCGCCCCGGAAACGATGCAGGACTCGTCGTGCACTTTGCAGAGGCCTTGGATGCGCGAGGTCGCGTTGAGCGTATCGCCGAAGAACCCGAGCTCGGTCTTTGCTAGCCCTACCCACGTGGCGAAGACCGACCCTCCGTGCAGTCCGGCCCGGAAGCGCGGCACCACTCCGTAGAGCGCCTCGTACTGTGCTCGGCGCGACTCCAGAAGCTCGACCATCACGAAAAAGCACTGCACGCCGGCGGAGCCCGCCAAACCCTTCTCCAGTGGCCAACTGATGACGACTTCATCCCCCACGTACTGATACACCCGGCCACTCCACGCTAGGATCGCCTCGGCCACGTCGCGATAGCAGTCACCGATGAACCGGCTGTACTTCTGGTCACCGAGGTGCTCGGCGATGGACGTCGAGTCGGCGAGGTCCGCGAAGAGGAATACTCGATGCTCCTTCACGGGAAATCGGTACCGCCCGAGCAGGTAGTCGAGAATTTCCCCGGGGTTGTGGAGGTGTCGGACTTCCAGCAAAGCGGTACCGACGACGGCCACCATCGACGCCAATACGAGGTCGCGCAGCATACTCTCGCTCGTGACATCGGTCGCCATGCCGCCCAGCAGCCGCGTATCGGCCGCGAGCGCCTCCGAGGCTCCATTGACGAGTACGAGCGCGGCCACGATGACGCCTGTGTAGAGTAGCACACGCACCACGGTGACCCACAGGTAGCGACGCCACCGCCCTCTCCCTACGAAGACCCACTCCTCGCCGATCCCCATGACGAGGCCAATCGGGAACCCCGTGGCCACACCGCGTGATACGTGAGGGAGTGGGCCGCCTGATGGATCAGCAGGCCCACGACTGCACCGATCGCCGCGCCGGCCGCGACGAACCCGATGGCCGCGCGCAGCCGCTTTCTGACGATTGCCCGCATGCTGCCCCTAGAGGACGTCCAGGCTCATCGCAAATACGACCAGGAAGGTGATCACCGCAATGAGACCGCCCCACAGGAAGAACTGGCGCACGGCGACGCTGCCCGCGTTGACGTCGCTGACCGCGGTCGCGTCGAGGCGCCCGCTGCCCCGTCGGATCCCTGACAGCTCATCCAGGTTCTTGAGGAGCGAGCGTAGTCCCTGCTCCAGGTCCGCGGGGTTCTCGGGCTTCGTGATGAAGTGGTTGCTGCCCAGGCCGTAACTCTCCGCCACGTCCTCGTCGCGGTCCGAAGACGTCAACACCGCGACGGGAATGCGGCGGAACTCGTCGTCGCTCTTGATCACCTCCAGGACCTCATGGCCACTCCGGCCCGGCATCTTGAGGTCGAGAAGGATGAGATCCGGAAGCACGTCCTCGACCAGGATGATGGCCTCATCACCGTTGCGGGCCCGATGTACCTCAATGGGGATGCGACTCGCGCGCTCCAGGGCCATCTCTATCAGCAGGGCATGATCGTCGTTGTCCTCGGCGATCAGGACCTTCCAGTGATCACGCTCGCGATGCCTCTTCATCCCCGGTTACGCTCCTCACTCTGTGCGTCCCGCACGACGGCGGCGGTAAAGCCTAGATCCCTCACGCTTCGAAAAAAGACACTGGCTTCAGCCGATGAGTCAAATCGTCCGACGCGCACGTGGAGTAGACGGCTGCCCTCTAGATGCACCAAGCGAACGTCCAGACCCGCCTCCTGCGCGCGCGCGAGCAGTGTCTCGGCTCGTGACTCGTCCAAGAAAGCGCCCAATTGCACCGCGTAGGGGCCGTCTTCGCTGGGGGACTGCGAAAGCGGATCCTCTGAAGCGGGCGCAGCGGCCGGCGCAGGGACCTCGATGGCCTCCGCGATTGGTGGACCGGTCGATGCCGTGTCATCGTCCTGGGCGTCCTCCACCTCGACGCGCCGAAGGACCGGCGCAGGTCCAGCGGCCTCGGCGCGAGCCATCCACGATTCTGCGTTCTCGCCGACCGGCGAGCCAGGGTAGTCCCGAGTCAAAGAAGCCAGGTACGTGCGAGCCCGCTCACCATCTCCTGTCGCCAAGCTGCCCTGGGCCAACCGGAAGAGTGCCTGGGCCGTATACCGCCCTCCGGGATACTCGATCACCAGCCTGCGGAAGTCTCGTGCGGCTTGCCCCGGGTTTACCGTGAGTCGTCCGCGCAGCCAGAAACCGAGCTGTAGATCTTGGCGCCCGGCCACGGGCCGGTCGTTCTCCCACCACTCGAGCAACATCGCGCGTGCCTCGTCGGCGCGGCCCGTGCTCGCGAATCGCTCCACCTCGTCGAGCAAGCGATCCTGCGCCGTGAGGAGGCATGGTGAGAAAAGGACGGCCAGCGTCAAGATCACGATGTGCCGTCTGCGGTCGAGGCCGCTCATGCCGCCTCCGCCCGTACCATGGTCGCCAGCAGCCACTCCTCGACGAAGTGCTCGTCGGTGTGAGGGCTCGCCTTCAATAGTCGATCCGCGCGGAGCAATCCATCGAGCGCCGCATCGATCTCGGCGCGCGACCATCGCTTCGCCTGCGAGTTCACCCTTTTGGCCAGCCACTTCTGATGCTGAGGGAGGGCTGCCTCGAGTTCGCGAGCACCGCTCTCGGCGGCGATCCCGAGTCTCAGGAACTGCGTGGTCAGGCCGATCACCAGGCCCACGCCCGATTCGCCCTGAGCCATGAGAACACCGAGTGCGTTCCTCGCCTTCAGGAACTGCCGCTCACCCACGAGATCGAACCACCGCCAGCGGTCCTGTGACGGAAGCCGGGTGCCCGCCGCCTCGACGTCTTCCAGCGACACGTTCGCCCGGTCGCCCACGAACTCCGCGAGCTTCTCCAACTCCCGGGCGAGCACTCCGAGGTCTGTGCCGATGGCTGCCCCGAGCGCCTGTGCCGCGTCGACGTCGAAGTCGACCGCATGCACGTTTTTCGCGCGCTCCATGATCCACCCGGGCACGTCGGCTTCCGCGAAGGCCCTGAACTCCACCGACTGTGCGAGCTTGGCGAGCTCGCGGTAGAACTTCGCCCTCGACCCCGAGGGAACCGTGCAGCTGAGCACGAGCGCCAACCCGGGCGGAGGCGCTTTGACGACGTCGAGAAGCGCCTCGCGCGCATGCTTGCTCGCGGCCAAGCCTTCGACCTCCCGGATCACGACGATCCGCCATTCGGCCATCATGGGCGGGGTGGCGAGGATCGACGCCATCGTCTCGGCGGCGAGGTCGGTCCCGCTCAAGCGGTCGAGGTTGAAGTCGCGCGTGGCCTCGTCGAGATGCGCGGAAACGAGCGCCCGCACGGCCGCGTCTTTGCCGAAGTGGTCCTCGCCGTGGAGGTAGAACACACCACCACGGGAGGCTACCAAAGCGGAGGGAAGATCGGAGTTGCTCACCCAGACAATCTCGGGTGGAGGAGCGGTTCAGGAAACCACTAGCGGCCTTGGTCGGTGCCCGCCTTACGTACCCTGCCCCGCTGCGGGTAACGCTGTGACAGAGGCGAGTACTCGTAGAGCAATACGTGCGCGTCGTCCCACAGCCCGCGTTCGAAGTCCGAAGCAGGCCTCGACCGGGACCGTCCTTCTTCCGGCAACGCGCTCACGGGACGGACTGGAAGCTCCACGCGCGGGTACTGCACCACGATGGGCTCGAGCATGATCTCTGGAACTCTCTCCCAAAGCGTCGGGGACCAAGCCATCGCCGTGAGTAGCACGGCCATACCCAGCACGGTCACCGCGGGCGTGGCCGACGTCGCACCTTCGAGCTCCGGCTCTTCATCGACGTGAAAAAGGCGGTGCTGAAGCCGCGGGCCGAAGTCCTCGGTAAGCGTCGGCTGGGGCAACGCACGCAGCAACTCTCCCGCCTTTTCGACCACGGCCCGATAGCGACGGCACGTCGCACAGGTCTCGAGGTGCGCCTCGAAAGCGCGCACATCCTCTTCGGGCACACTCCCGTCGAGGTAATCGGTGAAGGCGGCTACATAGTCGGTGCAGGTCATGGGCTTGATACTGCGCTCGGCCCGAGCGGGTTCCATACACGTCGACCCCGCCAGGCGAACCTGGCGGGGCCGCCCCCCACCCATCCCTACGATATGTGGTCAGTCGATCATCGGGGCGATGATCTGCGCAAAGTTGTTGCGCGCCCGGTTCAACCGACTCTTCACCGTACCGAGGTTGCAGCTCGTGATCTCCGCGATCTCCTCGTACGTCTTGCCTTCCATCTCGCGCAGTACGAAGACGATCCTGTGGTGCTCCGGCAACTGCTTCACGGCCTCTTCGACCTTGGACCGGAGATGCCGCTTGCGGAAGAGGTCGTCCGGCTTGTAGTGCGTATCCTCCCACTCCAGCGGCCGATGGTCCGCGTCCCAGTTCTTCATGATGGTCTGGAACAAGACCAGCGGATTGCGCGACCGGTTGCGCAGTTCGTTCTTGGCCAGGTTGCTCGCGATCGTATAGATCCAGGTCGAGAACTTCTTCGACTGATCGAAGCGGTGCAGGTGCCGGTACACGCGAACGAAGGTCTCTTGCACGAGGTCCTGGCCACGTTCCCGGTCACCAATCGTCCGGTAGACGAAGTTCAGGAGCCTGCCGTCGTAGCGGCGTACCAAGTCGGCAAACGCTCGTGAGTCCCCATCCAGGGACGCCTGCACCACCTGCGAATCGGTGAGATCCCGCAGCTTCTGACGGTGCTTGCGCGCTTCACCCGTCCCCGGTCGCACCACCTCAGCGATCTCTTTCTTGCGTGCCCTCGCCACGTCTTCACCCTCCGCTCTAGCCGTTCTCCCGCCCAAATGGCAGGAACGTACTGTTCGTCCGGCTGTTTGTTGCACGGTCTGTGCCAGGACCAAGAACTCGAGCCCCAGCAATTGCCAGAGGCATTGCCACACTGGTTTGGCGCCTGGCTGCACCTCGTCCGTCCACTCCTAGTGACGTTCGAGGAACTGCAAAGTGACAGCCGTTACCCGACCGCTTCCTCTTCTATGACGAGTTGACGCGCGAAAAGGATGGTCGCGCGGATTCTTCCGGGCGACGAGTTCGCCGTCCAGAGTGCACTCACTCGACGCCTACGACTTCGACCGGCCCCAACTGAAGAGCCTCGAGCGGAGCCATGATCTGCTCAGCGTCTCCGACCACGACCACCTGGACCTCGGCTGGGCGAATGTGAGCTCGGGTCGCCGCCGCGACATCAGCGGTCGTGACCGCCCTCAGGCGATCCCGGTACGTATGGTAGTAGTCGTCCGCCAACCCATAGACTACGAGCTGCGAGATACGCGATGCGATCTGCCCTGCGGTCTCGAGCTGAAGCCCGAAGACGCCGGCGGCATAATCCCGGGATGCAGCCACTTCTTCATCCGTCGGGCCACCCTCCACGAGCTGCTCCAATTCCCTGACGATCTCGCGAACCGCCGGTCCGGTCACATCGGTCCCTACGGACGTCGAAACCGAGAAGGGTCCCGGACGAGAGCGGAAGCCGAACCCCGACCGCACGCCGTACGTAAATCCGTTTTCCTCCCGCAGATTCAGGTTCAGTCGGCTGGTGAACGTTCCGCCGAGCAACATGTTCGCCACGGACAACGGAAAGTAGTCGGGCGTGGCGCGGTCCGTACCCACATGGCCCACGCGTATCTCGGATTGCACGGACCCTTCGCGGTGTACGATCCAAACTCGCCGCTCTCTCGTAGCAGGCTCAACAGAGAATTCATTTGTCTCTGGCGGGGCGCCCACCCAGGCGCCCAGCCGATGATTCGCCATCGCCTCGATCTCGTCCGGATCGAGGTCGCCCACGACGATCAGGCCTCCCTCATGAGGCCGGTACGCAACGGCCGCAAACTCTCCGAGTCGTTCGCGCGTCGCCGGGGCGATCGACGCCACCGTGCCACTCTGCGGGCGCGCATATGGGATGCCGGGAGCGAAGTACCGACGACTCGCTTCCATTGAGGCGAGCGCCCCTGGATCCATGGCGCGTTGGCGGATCGCCGCCAACTGCTGCTCCCGGGCCCGATCGACCTCGTCCTCCGGGAAGCCGGGCTCGAGCACGGCCTCGGCGAGCAAGCCGAATGCCTCCTCGAGTCGATCCGCGAGGCACGACATCGAGACACTCGTGCCCTCCCAACCGGTCGAAACGCCCAGTCGAGCACCGATGCGCTCGAGTGCCTCAGCGAGCTCACTGCCGCTTCGCTCGACCGTCCCTCCCTCCAGGGCGTCCCCGGTCAGAACCGCGAGGCCCGCGCGTGAGTCCTCGAGCCCACCTTCACCGGCGCCAAAGAAAAGATTGAGACTCACGACCGGAAGCCGT
>Ga0066376_10004617_pt1 | contig 11930 bp, 6 predicted proteins | sample Knorr_S15_td_Bot_FD_77009 | JGI IMG/M metagenome (GOLD analysis project Ga0066376, IMG submission 77009) | Marine microbial communities from Southern Atlantic Ocean transect - Knorr_S15_td_Bottom_ad_5009_LV_A | ecosystem: Environmental > Aquatic > Marine > Oceanic | place: Southern Atlantic... | reverse complement strand
TCGGCGTCGCGACCGAGGAAGAGGCCGTGGCCCGCGTCGTGGCGCGAGCCGGCGACGTCGCACCGGGGACCTGGTTGATCGGCTACGGCTGGGACGAAGGCGCCTGGGCCGACGACTACCCCGACAAGACGTTGCTCACCGCACGCCTGCCGAACCACCCGGTCCTGATGCGCGGGCTGCACAGCTTCGCGGTCTGGGGGAACCAGGCCGCTCTCGACGCGGCCGGGATCACGGCGCAAACCGTGGTTCCGGACGGCGGCCGCTTGCCGCTCGACGACGAGGGGGAGCCCACCGGGCTGCTGCTCGATCGGGCGACGACCTTATTGACCGAAGCCGTCCCCGAGTCCAGCGCCGAGCAGCTCGAGCAGCGGTTTCTGCTGGGCCTCGAGGAGATGGCGAAATCCGGCTACACGATGGTCCACGAGGCCGGCCTCGATAGCCGGCAAATGCGGGCGCTGGAGAACCTGGCGGCATCGGGGAGCTTGCCGGTGCGCGTTTACGCGATGCTCTCGGCTCGCGACGATGCCTTGCTGCGGCAGTGGATGGAATGGGGACCGGACGTCGACGGCACCGACAACCTGATGACGCGCTCGGTCAAGGCCTTCTACGACGGCGCCCTGGGCTCCCGCGGCGCCCGGCTACTGGAGGACTACGCCGACATGCCCGGCCATCGCGGCGTCAGCGGCGACGACTACGGTTTCGACGAGGAGCTGGTCGCCGAGATGATGGCGGCCGGATTCCAGGCAAACGTCCACGCGATCGGCGACGCCGGCAACCGCGAAACGCTGGACTTCTTCGATCGAGTCTCGAGCCGCTACCCGGGGGCGCGCCAACAGCGCCACCGCGTCGAACACGCCCAGGTCGTCCAGCCGGGAGACTTCTGGCGCTTTCGCACGCTCGGCCTCATTGCCTCGGTACAACCGCCGCACGCCATGGAGGACCGCACGTGGGTCGCCGACCGGATCGGCGAACAACGCGTCCAAGGGGCCTATGCGTGGCGCACCTTCCGGCAAATCCGCGTCCCTCTCGCGTTCAGCTCCGATCTGCCCGGCTCCGATCACGACATCTTCTACGGCCTGCTGGCGGCCATGACCCGCCGTGACAAGGAGCTGAGGCCGCCCGGCGGCTGGCGCCCCGAGCAACGCATGACACCCGAGGAAGCGATCCGTGGATACACGAGCTGGGCTGCGTACGCGTCGTTCGTGGAGGACACTCGGGGTAGCTTGGCAATCGGCCTCTGGGCGGACATGTCGGTGATGGACATCGACCCGCTCGTCGTCGGTTCTACCGACCCCGACCGCCTTGCCGAGGGCAGGATCTTGATGACGATCGTCGGTGGGCAGGTGATCTACGAATCGAGTTAGCAGGGTGTCGAAGAACCCCCGGGGGTGTCGCAACGCCGTGAGGCCCTCCATCAGCAGGAAACCGAACGAATGAACTACAAGAAACTCGGAAACACCGGCCTCGAAGTCTCGCGCATCTGCCTCGGCTGTATGTCGTACGGCGACCCCGATTGGCGCGCTTGGATCCTCGACGAAGACGAGGCGCGCCCTCACTTCCGCGCCGCCCTCGACGCCGGGATCAATTTCTTCGACACCGCCGACATGTACTCGAACGGGGTCAGCGAGGAGGTTACCGGAAAGCTGCTGCGCGAGATGGCGGCCCGCGACGACTACGTTCTGGCAACCAAGGTGTTCTTCCCCCTCGCCGCGGGCCCGAACCTCGGGGGCCTGTCGCGCAAGCACATCCTCGCCGCCTGCGACGATTCGCTCCGCCGCCTCGGTCTCGACCATATCGATCTGTACCAGATCCACCGCTGGGACCCGTCGACGCCGATCGAAGAGACGCTCGAGGCTCTCGATTCGCTGGTTCGCGCCGGCAAGGTGCGCTACCTCGGAGCCAGCAGCATGGCGGCGTGGCAGTTCTCCAAGGCGCTTCATAGCGCCGGTGAGAACGGCTGGCACCGCTTCGTCTCGATGCAAAACCACTACAACCTCGTCTATCGCGAGGAAGAGCGCGAGATGATCCCGTTGTGTCTGGACCAGGGCGTCGGCTTGATCCCGTGGAGCCCACTGGCGCGCGGCTTCCTCACCGGCAATCGAACGCGCGACGACAAGGGGCCGACGCGCCGCGCCGACAGCGACCCCTTCGCCCAGGATTGGTACTTCCTCGAGGAGGACTTCGTCGTCGTCGACCATCTGCTCGAGTTTGCCGCCGAGCGCGGTGACACCCCGGCGACCTTGGCGCTCGCCTGGCTGTTGTCGATCCCCGGTGTGGTGTCGCCGATCATCGGCTCAACCAAGGTCGAACACATCGAAGCCGCCTGCGCGGCGGTCGACGTCGAGCTCTCCGACGCGGAGATCGAGCGTCTCGAGGCGCCCTACTCGCCGCATACCATCAACGGTCACGATCAGCCGGCGCCGAGAGACATGGTGTGAGGAGATGGTCGGTTCGGCGAGCGCGACGGAACATGCGCCGCGATGCCGGCGACGTCGACGAACCGCGACCGCCGAGTTTCTGGAGCAACCTGCGCCAAGCGGCACTCGAGCCGCCGCCCTCCGAGAGCCCTATCGATTTCTGGGGACGCGCACTGTTCTGGGTCGTGCTCGCCTACTACGGCTCGTTCTACATCGGCCTGACGGTCAGCCGATCGCAAACCCGGGTGTCGATCTTCGACTACATCCTCAGCATGGCGAATCTGGTCTTCCACGAGGCCGGCCACATCATCCTGATACCGCTCGGCCAGTTCATGTCGACCCTCGGCGGCTCGCTCTTCCAGGTAGTGATCCCGCTGGTGTTCCTGGCCGCCTTCATTGAAGAGGCCCGACCCCTTCGCCGCCGCCGTCATGTTGTGGTGGACGGGGCAAAACCTGATCGACCTCGCCCCCTACATCGCCGATGCGCGGGCCCAGCGGCTCATCCTCCTCGACGGCGTCACCGGCCGCGACCAGCCCGGCTATCACGACTGGAACAACCTGCTGACACGGCTCGATTCGCTGCAATACGACCAGACGCTCGGCGCCCTCGCTGACGGGCTCGGGAACCTGCTGATCCTCACCGCTCTGCTGTGGAGCGGCTACCTGCTGCTGTTGCTCAACAAGGCCCGCCGAGACACCGCGGCACCTCTCTACGGTGACAGAGGATGAGGAGCGGCAGCTCTGGCATCCCCCGTGGAAGGCACGCCACGGCCGCTCTCGGTTATCTACACGGGATATGAGCTACAGTTCACCCCGACGGTCGTCAGATCGCCTTCACCAACCTGGACCCGATTAACGTGGTGTGGATCCTGCAGGGCTTCCTACCTGACTTCAGCGCTCAGCGCTGAGCGCCCCGGCGCGCGATCCCCGTGTGATCCGAGGACCGAGGTTCCTGCTGACGGTGCACCATCGAACGAATTCTGTCAGCTACAGCCTCGCGCCCCACGCGCCGACCTGATCCGGCGTTCAGGTCCAGGATTCGGCGTGGGAGCGACCCTTGCGGCTCAGCATCTTACGAAGCTCCGGGAGCTCTTCTGCACCCGGCTCGCAGACCTCGCGTCTGCCGAGGGCCGCCGGTAGAATGGCGTGCCATGAGCAACCACGGCAAGACGATTGCGGTGATCGGGGGCGGGTCCGCCGGATTCACGGCGGCGCGCACCGCGGCTCGGCTCGGCGCTCGGGTTCTCTTTTTCATGGGTGACGCGGCCGACGAGGCTTCGCTGTGCGTGAACTTCGGGTGCATGCCGTCGAAGGCGATGTTCGTGCCGATCGACACGATGCACCACGCCAAACGCCACGGCTGGCTGCGGGTCGAGCCGCTCCGGCCCGAGGCGTACCTGTCGCAGATCGTCGCCTGGAAGGATCGCGAGATCGGCTGTTTCCGTGCTTTTCGCCAGGCCGCAATCGCCAGCAAGCAAGCAGACGACTTCCTCGTCATTCGGTCCAGCGCGAAGTTCGTGGGCTCCAACGCCATCGAAGCCGACGGTGAGACCTACGCTTTCGACGGCGCCATCATCGCCACCGGGTCGGTGGTCCGCTACCCGCCGATCGACGGGCTCGACGAGCTGCGCGACGATATCTGGACGAGCCGCGAGCTTCTCGCCAACACCACGCTACCCGAATCGCTCACCGTCATCGGCGCCGGCTTCGTCGGGCTCGAGTTCGCCCAACGCTACGCGCGCCTCGGCAGCGCCGTTACCGTCATCGCGCGATCACGCTTCCTGTCGTCCGCCGCCGCGGAGTTCGGCGACCGTCTGGCGAAGATCTACGAGCGCGAGGGAATTCGCGTGCTGCTGCAGCACACTCCACAACGCATCTATCGCGACCCGGAGGGCCTCTTCGTGGTCCAGGCAACCGGTCCGCGCCGCACGGTACCGGTGGTCGGGCAACGGGTGCTACTGGCCGCCGGCCGTTCCCCGGCGTTGGGATCGCTGAACCTCGAAGGCGCCGGTATTCATACCAACGCCGACGGAGGCCTCGACGTCGGCGAGGACATGAGGGTGGCGGGACAGGACCATATTTTCGCCGCCGGCGACGTGATCGGCCACCGTATGGTGGTCCACTTGGCGCATATCGAGGCCGGCATCGCGGCCCAAAACGCGGTCAACGACGACTCGTTCGTGTGGGAACGGCGCGCCAACATCAGCGTCGTGTTCACCGACCCGGAATTCGCCTTCGCCGGCCTGTCGGCCGATGAGGCCCGGCGAGCGGGACACAATGTCGTTGTCGCCTCGAGGGAATCGCATCTCGTCGGCAAGCTCCACCTCGCCGGTGACGACATGGGCTTCGGCGCGTTCGTCGCCGACGCCGACACCCACGTGCTGCTCGGCGCCGGCCTGCTGTGCGACAGCGCCGGCGAGCTCATCCACCTGCCCGCCTACCTGATCGAACACCAGGAAACCGCGCACACGGGAGCGATGGCAGAATACTACCACCCGACCAAGACAGAGATCATCGGCGGCATCATCGACGATCTGTGCGCCGAGTTCGGTGAGATGACCCCGCGCCGGGCCGACGAGTGACGGTCGCGAACGACGACGACGACCTGCGCCCGGCTGCGGGCGACGCCGACGGACCAGCCCCGCCCGCGTTCCCGCACCCCCCGTGGACCGTCGGCCTGGTTCTGGTCGGTGGCGTGATCACGCTGCTGTTCGGGGTCCTGGTCAGCCCGATCTGGCTGCTCGTCGGCAGCCCGTTCGTGATCACGTTGCTTCTATGGCTGTACATCCGGTTGATCGCGCGGCCGTAGGGCACCTGACGGTTGGCGCCGTGACGAACCTCCCGGGTCGTGCGGATCCCACAGCCCAGCCGAGGTCCGCTCCGCACCGGACGCTGATCCGTCAGCGTTTGCGCAGCGCGATGTCGAGGTTGCGGCGAGCCTCCTCGTAGCGCGGCTGCAAACGCAGCGCCTCGCGGTATTCCCGGATCGCGCCCTCGATGTCACTCTGCTCCTCGAGGGTCACACCGAGGTTGTTGTGCGCCTGGGCGTTGTCGGGGTCCGTGATCAGCGCCTCGCGGAAGTGGCCCGCCGCCCCCTGGAGATCACCATAGAAGAGAAACGTCACACCCAGGTTGTTGTGCGCGTCGGCGCTGGCTGGGTCGAGCTCGAGGGCTCGTGTCCACGCCGTGACGGCCGCCTCCAGATCACCGCGCTGTGCGAGCACGACACCGAGGTTCACGTAGGCGCCGACGTAGTCGGGGCGGAGGTCGATTGCGGTGCGAAAGTGAGAGAGCGCCTCGTCTGCTTCTCCCCTCGAGACGAGCATGAGTCCGAGGTTGTAGTGCGAGTACGCGTGACCAGGGTCGATTTCCAGGGCGCGCCGGTAGTGGGAGATCGCCTCGTTGATTGCGCCCTTCTTCTCGAGCGCCACGCCCAGGTCGTAGTGAACGCTCGGATTCTCGGGGTCCACATCGAGCCGCTTCTCATAGCCGCCGATGGCGTCGTCGAGAGACTTGGCTGCGAAGTCTGCGGCCAGTCGTCCGCGGTCGCCTGGGTTCCGCGGCAGTACCTGAAGCCAAAGGTCTCCCATCTCGTCCGACGACTGTGGCCCGTAGGTGACGCGGCCCGGTGGCTGGTTCGGGTTTCGAACGTTCCCGGCGGAGTTGTCGTAAACGAAGCGCATCTTCAACCTGCTACGTGCGGGTAGCGCGACCGGTGTCTCGTAGCGGTATGCGTCTTGCCAGTTGAAATCCCAGTCGCGTATCCACAGCAGCTGGCGCGAGTCGCCGCCAGGAAGCTCCGCCCACACCTTCATCTCCTTGCCCAGATAGTGGGCGTGCGGATAGATGCTCAGCAGCTCCACGGCGATCGGCAGCTCGTATTCGTCTTCAATGGAGTAGGCGGACTCACCCGCGGGGATGTCGAGTGTTTGCGATCCGAGGCGCAAGACGAACGGCAGGAGCTCCGGGGCGCGGTCGGAGAAGTAGAAGCCGACCCTCGGCTGGATTCTTTCTTCCTTCCCCGTCGGCAACATGTGCAGCTGCAGAACCAGGTCGGTGCCGCGGTCGAGCCGCCAGCTCATCGCGTCAGTCCCGGCATACGGCACCTTCCCGGGCGTCCAGGCGAGGAAATGCCCATCGGGGCTGTGCGCCTTACTGAAGACGTCCATGGTGCCGACGTAGCCGGGCTCTGGGTCGGCGTCATCAAGCACCCGGGACGAACGCGTCTCGTCGATCGCCATCACCGCGTGATGCACGATGCGCGGCTTCCCCGGGTGCAGGTCGATGCTGCGAACGTAGCGACGGCCATCGAGCGGACTGGGAATCACGAAGTCACGAAACACGTCGGCGCCCTCGGCCGGGAGCGTGTAGGCACTCGACAGCTCTACGACCAGATCCGGCTCGCCCAAATCCCACTCCCGGGCGAACACTGGAGCCTCCGGTAGGTCGGCAGGGTCTCCTTCCGGGGCCTCCGCGGCGACCCAAGCCGCAATCAGCTCGACTTCCCCTCGGCTCAGGCGGCGCTCGCCGGCAAACCGACCCCAACCGGGCTCGGGCAGCCACGGCGGCATGAAGCCGCTCCCCGTCACCTCACCGATTTGCCGGGCCCGTCGCTGGGCGTCGTCGTAGGTGAGCAAGCTGAACGGGCCCACGCCCTCTGGCCGGTGGCAAACGATGCAGGCGTCAGAGAGAATCGGCGCGATGTCGCGGCTGAAGTTGACCTCCTGGGGAATTGCCAACGCTCGCGTACTCGACCCGGTGTCGCCCCCAGAAGACCGTTCTTCGCCGGCTGCTTCGCCGTTGTCCGGAGCATTGTCACCGCTCGCTTCTCCGGGACCGCCGCACGCCGCGAGCGCCAAAGCAAGCAGCAACAAGCACGAAGGCCGCTGCCCTCGCCGGGGCAGAGACCACCTGCACAACGTGTTGAGGTCAACGAAGAGAGACATGCACACGGACAGGAGCGACGATAGCTGCATATACAATGGCCCTTTCAATAGCGCCGCTCGCGGCAACGAATTGCTGGATCTCGACCGTCATCGCCGATTCGGGGTCACGCCGCCCTGGCGCTTCGTTACATTGATAGCGCTACATGGGCGACTATGCCGATGATCTCCTTCAGCGCGACGATGAAATCTTGGACTTGGGGCGCGTCCTCGGCGTCGGGGCTTTGCTCGATGTACTTCTCCAGGGCTTCGACCGCCTTGGCGTAGTCTGCGGTTCCGGCATACGCGTAGCCTAGTTCCTTGTAGGCCAGCGGATACTCCGGCTGCAGCTCGATGGCCTCTTCAAGCTTGCGGATCCCACCCTCCCGATTGTTGCCGTTGATCATGATGACACCCATGTTGTAGCGCGTCATCGCGTCGTCCGGTTCGAGTTCCAGGGCCGCCTCGAAATAGGTAGTCGCACGCTCAGGGTCACCCGATTCACTGAGCGCTTGGGCGAGCTCAATGAGTGGACCTGACTGGTCGGGATGGTATTCGACCCACTTGCGGTAGGCGTCGGCTGCCTCTTGGAACATCCGCTGCTCGAGGTAAGCTCGTCCCATCAACGCGTACAAATAGCCGAGCGACTCGGCGTTGTCAGGCGTACTTTCCATGGCCTCGGTCGCCACCTGCATCTGCGAGATTACTTCGCCGTAGTTGCCGGCGTTGAAAGCCTCCCGGCCGGCCTGGTACGAGTCGTTGGCGATATTGGCCTGCAGCACGGCGTCGGGCACCGTCACAGCCTCCAAGGTCACGTTGATACGGACCGGTCCGGCACGGAGCGGTCGCTGGCGCACGATCGTCTCGTAGCCCTCGAACACGAAGGTGATCGTGGTGTCACCAGTTCTCACGTTGCGGGCCTGGAACTGGCCGTCGTCATTGGTCTCAACGACGATGGGTTTGACAAGATTGTCGCGGTTCTGAAACAGGGGTTCGACGGTCACCTTGACGCCTCGGAGAGGATTGCCATCCACGTCGGTGACCTTGCCCCGCACTGTCGCATTCCACTGTATGGCGCCGGCATCGGCCGGCAAAACGGCAAGGAACAAGAGAACGAGCACCGCCCCCAAAGCCGTTGCCGCCCTGTCGCTGCCGCAGGACCGGCCACCGTCCTGATCGTGCATCCGTCGGTTCATGAGTCCTCCCAAGCTTGTACTACGGTCCCAAAAGTAGTCGGCTCGAACTGCTCCAGGTATTCTAGCTTCCTGACAAGATCCATGCCACGCCCCGGGAGCGCCCTCCTTGAATCGCCGGCCGTGCAGCTCATCAGTGATTTGATCCAATCTGCTGGATCGAAATTCGGGGAATTGGATCATGGAGCCGATTTTGATCACGGCGACCGACCTTTTTTCTCGACGAAAACCCTTGATATTCCAAAAAGTCCCCGCTATCGTTGCCGCGCTTGAAGCCGTCATCGTGATGCATTAGCCTTCACACGATCACGCTGCGACGTTAATGACGTTAATAGTCATCTAGTTCAAATTGTCCGGCATGCAGCTCCCAATTCATCCGGACGACCGGCACGTCTCTTGCATGTAATTTTACGGGTAACCTTACGGTAAGGAGATCCGTGAGAAGTTCCCAGCAACAAACCGTAATCCCATCACCCCTATTAGCGGAGGTAACATCCTGATGAAACGGATTATTACTCTCGTCATGCTGGTCGTCGTTGCCCTAGTGTTTACGACGCCGGTCGAAGCACAGTTCGCCCGCGCCGCAGTTCAGGGTGATGCGAGCGACCCCGACGGGGCGCCCCTTCCGGGCGTAACGGTGACGCTCAGCAACGAAGCCACCGGCGCTAACCGCACGGTCGTGACCGGGGCCAGCGGCGGCTACGTGGTTCAGGGTCTCGTACCGGGCGATTACACGATCTCCTTCACGCTGCAGGGCTTCCAGACCGTGCAGCAAATCGGCCTCGAGCTCCACGTTGGTCAGTCACCGACCGTGAACGTCACGATGACCCTCAGCACTCTCGAGGAGACCATCACGGTCACGGCGATGACGCCGATGATCGAGGTCACCTCGAAGGAGATCGGCGGCTCGCTCTCGGCGAGAGAGATCGAGGACTTGCCGTCGATCAACCGCAGCTTCATCTTGTTCGCGGCGTTGCTCCCGGGCGTGGTTGCCCGGCAGGGCACCGGCACGCTGTCGGCCGACGTCATCTACGTCAACGGACAGGACGACAACAACAACCAGTTCAACATCGACGGTGCGGCCAACGACGACGACCAGAACGGCGGCAACGCCGGTGGTCAGGTGCGCGCAGCGTTCGAGGCGATGGCGGAGTTCCAGATCCTGACGAGCCAATTCGACGCCGAGTTCGGCCGCACGATCGGCGGCGTGATCAACGCCGTCACCAAGAGCGGCACCAACGAGTACCACGGCGTCGGCTTCTATTACGCCCAGAGGAGCGACTGGAACACCGACCCGTTCTTCACCTCTCGCGCGAGCATCGAGCAACCCAAGGTCAGCTTCAACGGTGAGGGCTTCACTGTGGGTGGGCCGATCAGACAGGACAAGACCCACTTCTTCGTCAGCTTCGAGCACCTGGCACCCAACCGGCCGGTGGTCAACAATTTCGACAGCATCGGCCGTTCGGACCTGACCTTCGCGACCGCCTCGGAAAACAATGTCTGGAATTGGGTATTGAAAATCGATCACCAACTGACCGACAACAACAAGTTCGCGGCGCGCTTGCTGTGGGAGTACCAGCCGCAGGCGAACGCGGCCTGCGGAGTCTGCACCGAGAACAATCTTACCGACGAGGAAGACTACGACTGGACGTTCGTCACCTCGATCGACTCGGTGTTGAGCGACACGATGTTCAACAACTTCCGCTGGTCGTTCACCCGTGAGGACCTCGACTTCTCCTCAGAGGCCGTGTTTTCGACTTGTGATCGGGGTACGCCGGTCGCGACGTTCGCCTGCGTCGCAGCATTCGGCCCGCAGCTGCGGTATCGAAACGTCCTCGCCGGAGAGCGGGGCAACCAGTCGCGTCGGCGCAACAACTCGATTCAGTTCGATGACACGATATCCTGGTACCTGCCCGACAAGGGCGGTGATCACGACATTCGAATGGGCACTCACTTCTCGATGAAGGAAGTCGACCGGGATGCCTCAGGAGGTGCCAACGGCCGTTTCCGGTTCCGCAACAACACGAAGTTCGACTTCAACAACACGAGCTCCTACCCGGAGAGGTTCGACATCTTTATCAACGGGGCAAGGGGCTCGGTCCCTTCGAATGACCTTCCCCAGACGTATGTCCTTGGCCTCTTCTTCCAGGACGATTGGCAGCCGATTCCCAACTTCACGGTGAACTTGGGTGCGCGCTGGGACTGGGAGACCATCACCGAGGGCGACTACAACAACTTCGCCCCGCGGGTGGGCTTTGCCTGGGATCCGCGCGGTGACGGCAAAACGACCGTACGCGCCGGCTACGGCCGCTTTTTCAATCGCTACATCTTCGCCGAATGGGAAGATCCGTTCCACGACAGCGTGTTCGCGGTAGAAGCCATCAACGTCAACTGGAATGACGGCCGGCGCGACCAGGCGGACATGATCCAACAGATGCAACTATCTGGCTGCTCGGATCTCGCTTGCCTGCGCAACTTCCTGCGCGACAAGATGATCCTCGACGTCGCGGCATTGGGCTTCAACAACGCACCGTCGGTCGAGGGATCGGGTATCGGCCTCCGCGACCAGTCCTATGCCGATACGCTGAGCGTAGGCGTCGAGCACGAGATCATGGACAACCTCTCGATCGGCGTCGATGTCGTTCGCACCGAGGCCAAGAACCAGATCCTCCGGGCCATCATAAATCTCGACGCGCCGAACCGCCCGAATATCAGCATCTTCAACGGCGTACAGACGGACTTCCGCGACATCGACATTGATATGAATGCGAGCATCAACGCAAACACGACCCACACCTCACTGCTGGTTTCGCTGCGGAAGCGGATGAGCGACACGGTGATCGGCCGGCTGAGCGGTCGCGTGTCGTACACCCTTGGCAACTCCAACGGCAACATCAGGAACGGGGCATTCGCGTCTGAACCGTACTTCCAGGGGTACTCGGCGACGGGTTTCAACTTCGACACCGGTGAGATCACCGGCGTGGCCCTGACCAACGAGATCCTGGGCCTCAACAACCCGCAGATGGTCGATAGGCCCGTGCAATGGGCCCGCAAGCACAATTTCGTGGTCTCGGGCTCCTGGATCGTCCCGCGCACGTCGTACCGCGACAACGGTGGGGTTGTCTTGTCCGGGATTTTCCGGACGATCACCGGTGAGCATTACACGCTCGTCGACAGCAGCAGCGCAGCCGAGCTCCCCAACGGCAACGACGGAATCGCGCCGGCAGGAAGCTACAGCGCGAACGACCCGAGCAACGGGGAGGGCAGCCCGGGAGGCAATATCAGCCTTTCGAATATGGACTACACGGGCAAGATCAACGGTGGCACTGCGACCACCGCTGTGACGGTGGATTTCAGCCTGCGCTACCGCCTCCCCTTCGGCAGCCGGGGTTGGTACG
>Ga0066376_10004616_pt1 | contig 11933 bp, 9 predicted proteins | sample Knorr_S15_td_Bot_FD_77009 | JGI IMG/M metagenome (GOLD analysis project Ga0066376, IMG submission 77009) | Marine microbial communities from Southern Atlantic Ocean transect - Knorr_S15_td_Bottom_ad_5009_LV_A | ecosystem: Environmental > Aquatic > Marine > Oceanic | place: Southern Atlantic... | reverse complement strand
AGTTGCTACTGTTAGTGAGTGCTTAATTTCAGCGCACCCTAACGCTGGTTTACCCAACGAGTTTGGTGAATACGACATGGAAGGCCCTGAAATGGCCGAGCACATCAAAGAATGGGCGCAGTCAGGGCTAGTGAATATCGTAGGTGGCTGCTGCGGCAGTACACCAGAACACATTCGCGATATTGCTAACGCGGTCAATGTGATTACGCCAAGAAAAGTGCCAAAGTTTGAACCCAAAATGCGTTTGTCAGGCCTAGAGCCGTTTGTACACTAGGAGGGCATAATGAGCGCAGAATTTTCTACATTTATTAATATCGGTGAGCGCACCAACGTTACAGGCTCCGCTCGCTTTAAACGACTTATTCTTGAAGGCGATTATGAAACCGCGCTTGATGTCGCAAGACAGCAGGTAGAGAACGGCGCGCAGATCATCGATATCAATATGGATGAGGCCATGCTTGATTCTAAGCAGGCCATGATCACCTTTTTGAACCTAATCGCCTCTGAGCCTGATATTAGCCGCGTACCTATTATGATCGATTCGTCTAAATGGGATGTTATCGAAGCAGGACTTAAGTGTGTACAGGGCAAAGCGATTGTTAACTCTATCAGCTTAAAAGAAGGGGAAGCGCTCTTCTTAAACCAAGCCAAGCTAATAAAGCGTTATGGTGCAGCAACCGTAGTGATGGCGTTTGACGAAACCGGTCAGGCTGACACGCAGGCTCGAAAAGTAGAAATTTGTCAGCGCAGCTACAAGCTGCTGACAGAAGAAGTGGGCTTTCCACCTGAAGATATTATTTTTGACCCCAATATTTTTGCAGTAGCGACGGGTATTGAGGAGCACGATAACTACGCGGTTGATTTTATTGAAGCTACCTGTGAGATACGTAAAACCTGCCCGTACTCTCATATTTCAGGCGGCCTTTCTAATATTTCATTCTCGTTCAGAGGTAACAACCCGGTACGTGAAGCTATGCACTCGGTATTCCTGTATCACGCTATTCGCGCGGGTATGGATATGGCCATTGTGAATGCAGGTCAGCTAGAGGTATATGACGAAATACCGGCTGAACTTCGAGATGCGGTTGAAGACGTGATTTTAAACCGCAGAAGTGATGCCACTGAACGCTTACTCGATATTGCACCGAACTATCAAGGCGATGGAAAGGCTGCCGCAAAAGAAGATTTATCCTGGCGCGAACAAGAGGTTAATAAGCGCTTAGAGCACGCCCTAGTTAAAGGGATAACCGACTACATCATTGATGACACCGAAGAAGCGCGTCAGCAAGCTGAGCGCCCACTACACGTTATTGAAGGGCCATTAATGGATGGCATGAACGTGGTAGGGGATTTATTCGGTGAAGGTAAAATGTTCCTTCCTCAGGTAGTAAAGTCGGCACGTGTAATGAAAAAAGCGGTAGCCCATTTACAGCCATACATTGAAGAAGAAAAGTCAGACGACGCTAAAAGTAACGGCAAAATTCTATTAGCCACGGTAAAGGGCGATGTTCACGATATCGGTAAAAATATTGTTGGCGTGGTACTTCAGTGTAATAACTTTGAAGTGATTGATCTTGGCGTAATGGTGCCAGCGGCGACAATCTTACAAACCGCTAAAGATGAAAACGTTGATATGATAGGCCTGTCAGGCCTTATTACACCTTCACTAGATGAAATGGTTCACGTTGCCAAAGAAATGGAGCGTCAGGGCTTTGATATCCCGCTGCTTATTGGCGGGGCGACTACGTCTAAAGCGCACACTGCGGTAAAAATTGAACAAAACTACCATGCGCCTGTAGCCTATGTTCCAAATGCTAGTAGAGCAGTAGGCGTATGTCAGCGCCTTCTAAACAAAACGTCCCGCGAGATTTACGCGCAGGAATTGGCAAAAGAATACGATACGGTACGTGAACAGCACGCCCGTAAAAAGCCGCGCAGCAAGCCGGTGACATTAGCTCAAGCCAGAGAAAACGCTTTTAAGCCAGATTTTACGACTTTACCAGTAAAACCTGCGAACCTAGGTGTAACACCGGTAACCGCCGATTTGGCTACGCTGCGCAACTACATTGATTGGACGCCATTTTTCTTAACCTGGTCTTTGGCAGGCAAGTACCCACGTATACTTGAAGATGAGGTGGTGGGAGAGCAAGCACAGTCACTGTTTAACGACGCCAACGCCATGCTGGATAAAATTATCGAAGAGAACAGCCTTCAGGCGAAAGGCGTTATCGGCTTGTTTCCTGCCAATCGCGTTAATGACGATGTTGAAATTTATACCGATGAGTCGAGAAACCAGATTCAAGGTGTTGCCCATCACTTGCGTCAGCAAACCCTAAAAGACAAATTCGCTAATTATTGTTTAGCAGACTTTGTAGCTGAAAAGTCGAGTGGCATAAATGATTATGTGGGCGCTTTTGCCGTCACCGGCGGTATAGGTGAAGACGAGCTTGCTGATAGCTATATTCAGACTGGCGATGACTACAACGGCATTATGGTTAAAGCGGTGGCAGACAGGCTTGCCGAAGCGTTTGCGGAATATCTGCACGAGCAAGTGCGTAAGCATTACTGGGGTTACGCCGCTGACGAATCACTAAGTAACGAAGAACTTATTCGCGAAAAATACCAAGGCATTCGACCGGCACCAGGCTACGCCGCGTGTCCCGAGCATACTGAAAAGCAGCTTATTTGGGATTTGTTGTCAGCAGAGCAGCATACAGGTATGAAGCTTACGGAAAGTTACGCCATGTGGCCGGGGGCGTCAGTATCGGGTTGGTATTTTGCTCACCCTGATGCCAAATACTTTGCTGTCGCCAAAATTCAAGCCGACCAAGTAGAGGATTACGCCACACGTAAAGGCTGGACCTTGGAAGAAGCTGAAAAGTGGTTGGGTCCAAACTTAAGTGATTAATGCTGATTAGGCAGGTAACGTGTATGCAAATCGAAAAGCCTTTTAGTCAGGCTTGTGAGAACAACAAGCGCGCCATTTTGAGCGTGCTTGAACGTAAATTTGCCAATTGCCGACAGGTATTAGAGATAGGGAGTGGAACAGGTCAGCACGCCGTATTTTTGGCTGAGCATTTGCCTCATCTTATATGGCACACAAGCGATCAACCACACTATCACGAAGGTATTGCCGCGTGGCTGAGTGATTCAAATACGGGGAATGTGAAACCTCCCATAGCATTTACCGTTGGGCAAGATGACTTTCCCAACCTCGACATAGACGGGATTTTTACGGGAAACACCGCGCATATCATGCAAAAAGAAGAGGCGAAGCTACTCATGGAATCAGTAGCGTTGCACTTACCCAAAGGGGGCGTATTCTGTCAGTATGGCCCTTTTACACATAGTGGTAAGTTTACTTCTGAAAGTAACCAAGCCTTCCATACTTCGCTTTTAGCGCGTGGTTATGGTGGCTACCGCGATATCAATGAGCTTACTGCTTGGGCAGGCGAGTTAAGCTTGCAAGAAATAATCGACATGCCCGCCAACAACCATATGCTTATTTGGCAAAAACGCTAAAGAAGTATCAAGGCTGCAGCACTTTGCTTTAAAAACAGTTAAAGCAAAGAAAGTCAGCACTCACATCAAAGGAGTAACTATGAGCTTTAAAGTAAACCATTATTTCGACAATAAAGTGAGCTCGATTGGGTTTGAATCTGCAAACGGCCCCTGCACCTCGGGCGTGATGTCGCCGGGTGAATATACATTTTCTACATCACAAAAAGAGCTAATGAAAGTGGTTGAAGGTGAACTAGTTGTGAAGCTTCCGGGAAGTGACGAATGGCAATCATTTGCTACAGGCACCAGCTTTAATGTACCCGCCGATGCTTCTTTTGACGTAAAAGTGTCTACGCCTACCGCTTATCTTTGCTTTTACAGCTAATTCTTAAAAGCGTTTAATTCACTCTGTATTTAAACTTTCGTAGAATTGACTTTCAGAGGTTGTAAAATTTCTCCGTATATCTCAAAGTATTAGAAGTGCAAGCGAGCTCGGCTCACTTGCGCTTTTATACTAATAAAACTAAACCTGAAATGTGTGCGAATTATCAGGGCCTGTTGACCTTTGATGTACGAATTTTGGTCTAAATGGAAGCCTTTTAATCGCGAAACAGTCCTGCAAGCCTAGTGGGCTAAGTTATAGTGCTGTGACAAAGAGTAAAAGGCTTCCATAACGACCCCTTCGGGCAGCGCCTTTGTGCCATCTATACTGCGTTGAATGTTTTCGACTTAGAACCACTAAACCGTCAAACATCCGCCTTGTCTAGATGGCACAAAGACCGCTGCAAAAATGTACAACAAAGGTCAGCAGGCCCTAGTGCTGGAATACACTTTTCACACGTTGTGGCGTTTAGTAAACAATGAGAAGTACAAATGAAATCCATATCACTCCAAAAAAAGTTCATGCTTATCGTTGGCGGTAGCATAGCTTTGATGTTACTCATTACGGCGTTTTTCTTAGTCAATACCGTTGCAGATAACACCCGCAGTCGCGTAGAAAAAGAGCTTAAATCCTTAGTTGCACGTGAGGCTAATGACGTTGAAGGCTTCTTCGCAACCTATGGCGGCGTTGCTAGAGCGTTCCTAAGTAGTCCTTTTCTACAAGATTTTTTTACGCGCCATAACACGCGAGGGGCGCCCGAAAGCCAACTGGCTCAATCCAAAGATATCTATGCCACATTTGAGGGCATCAGCAGCCAAGATCCCATTATTAAATCGGCGTTCTTTGGTTCAGCTAAGACGGGTGAATACTTCTATGAAGAGGGCCGAGTCGGCGTAGACACTTCGGGTCCTGATGCTGGTAATCCTAACGCCGGTTACTTTGCAACTAAGCGTCCGTGGTTTACTACTGCCGTTGAAAAAGGAAAGCTATATGTAACGCCTCCTGCTGTCGATTCCCAAGATGGAAGCGTATCTGCAGTAGTACAAACCCCGATATACAAAAATGGAGCGTTACTAGGCGTTGGCGGTGTCGATATTCTTATTAGCACGGTGGGTAAGGTCATAGATGCCATTCGTTATGAAGAACAAGGCACGGCGTTTTTACTCGATGAAAACCAAAACATTGTTTACTTTCCAAAACAGAGCAAAGCGTTGCCACTAAGCTCCTCTATTCGCAACTTTGACAGCGTTTTTGATAGCACTGAAGGGTTTGGCAAGTTGGCAAGTAATATAGCGGCTAATGAATCTGGTATTGTGCACGTAACCTGGAAGGGGGAAGACTATGTTGCGGTTTTTGAGCACGCTCAGTTAACTAACCCACAAATGAATTGGTCGCTGGGCATTCTTATCCCTGCAAGCATCATTGATAGCCCTATAAATAATGCAATTACTACGGCAATTATCGTCGCCTTTGTGATTATTGGATTAATAGCGCTTATTACTTATTTTGCGAGTGCTAAAGTCACTCAACCTTTGGTCGAAATGCGCAACGCAATGGCGGAAATAGCGCATGGCGACGGCGACTTAACCAAGCGTCTGGAAGTTAAGAGCAACGACGAAATCGGTGCGCTTGCCATAGAGTTTAATACCTTTACCGATAAACTAAGATCATTGCTAAAAGATACTGCCGCTAACACTAAGGCTGTTTCTGATGCAGCGGATCACCTTCGAGATGTGAGTCACGCGACTAGCAAGGAAATTAACCAAGAGCGTAGTCAGGTGGACAATGTGTCTACGGCAGTCACGCAGATGGCTGCTACCGTCGTTGAAATTTCAAAAAATGCGGCACAGTCCAGTGACGCCGCGACTAAAGCAGATGAATTGGTACAAGCCGGCAGTGAGCAAGTGCAAGATGCCATGAGGGAAATTCGCGCGCTGGCTGACGCCATCAGTCAGGGTGTTGAAGTAGTGGGCGGATTGAGCAAAGAGTCAGATAGCATCGGTGCTGTAGTCGATGTAATTAACAGCATTGCTGAACAAACTAATTTACTGGCATTAAACGCAGCCATTGAAGCGGCGAGAGCCGGTGAACAGGGGCGCGGCTTTGCCGTTGTTGCAGATGAAGTTCGCTCATTAGCAAGTCGTACACAAGAATCGACGACTGATATACGAAAAATGGTAGAGCGATTGCAGGCAATGTCTGAGCAGACCAACAGTGTTATGCAGGAAGGACAAACCCGTTCTCAATCTGGTGTCGATAAGACAGAGAAAGTGGTCGAAACGCTTAAAGACATTACCCAGTCTATAGGTTTGGTTCACGAGCAAAGTACTCACATAGCACTGGCGACCGAGCAGCAAACGGAGGTGGCGCAAGATATTAATAAGTCGCTCGTAGCTATCACTGGTTTAAGTGATAAAACTAGTCAGCATGCAGAAGAGTTAGCTGTGGAAGCTACGCAGTTAAGTGCCGTTTCTGGTGACTTAAAAGAATTGGTGGGGCAGTTTAAAATTTAGCGCCATTCATACTGTTAACCGCGCATAATGCGCAATAGTCTTTAATTAGAGCGTTTTCGCTTGCCAACATTGTTGGCAAGCGAGTTGTTTTATTCCTTAGTTTGACATAAGTTTCCGAAATAAAGTTTGGAAAACCTATGGCTTGTGCGTTTGCGAAAGGGCAATGAAATCATCTACAAACCCCAATACGTCCTGCGCTTTTCTATGACCCAAGTACAGCGTTTTTGATACGCCTTGTTCACCAAGCGACCGACAAGTCAGGAGATCGCTTTCTTTTGATTCATCAATTAACCATTTAGGTAAAGCAGTAACACCACGTCCCGCTGCTACCATTTGTAAGATGATCTCTGTGGTTTCAATCGTTTTATGTTGCCTCACTGTGCAATTGGCAGGAGTAAGAAAATGCGTGAATACGTCCAGTCGACTGAGTTCTACGGGGTAGGTGATAAGGGTCTCATTGCTTAAGTCTTTAGGTGTAACAAATGGTTTCTCTGCCAAAGGGTGGTGCTTATCCATTACCAACACTTGTTCATATTCGAACACTGGCGTGTAGGTAATGGTTTCAAGTGAAAGAGGGTCTGGCGTGAGCAATATATCAATATCGTACCCGTGAAGCGCTTGTAAACCGCCAAAAGAGAACGCTCTGCGTACATCTACATCAACATCTGGAAAGGCTTTCAAAAAAGGCGCCACTACCTTGAGCAACCATTCAAAACACGGGTAGCACTCCATCCCAATACGTAATATGCCCTGTTTACCATCGGCGAATCTGCGTAATTGGGCTTCAGTATGCTCAAACTGGGGTAAAACTCGGTGAGCTAAGCCCAATACACTCTGACCCGCCTGAGTCAGCGTGAGTCTTCTGCCGTCTTTTTTCCAAAGCGGTACGTCAAAATGGGCTTCCAACTTTTTCATTGCGTGGCTTAACGCTGACTGGGTTAGAAAAAGCGATTTTGCCGCTTCTGTCATCGTGCCTTCAGCATCTATCGCTCTTACTATTCGTAAATGTTGTCTATCAATCATAATAAATTACAACCAGTTTAACGTTTTTGAAGAGGGCTTGGGGCAGCACTGACTATAGTCACGGCGTCCGACAGGCGAGTTTCAATTATCTCTTTTATGATAATTGATATTTCTCTAAAGGTCTTTCGTCCAGGCGCAGTGTTTCTCCACGCTAATGAGTGCTGACGCTCAATAGGCATATCGGCAATCTCACACACGTGTAACGCTTCAGGCTTGTGCAACTCAGAATGAATATAAAGCCCTGGTAGGAACGTTACACCCATGCCCATTACCACCATTTGACGCAAAGTATCGAGGCTGGTGCCCTCATAATCACGCTGTAAATCTGCCCCAATCTCATCGCAAATGCGCTGCACTTGATGATGAAAGTGATGTCGGTCTTCGAGTGTTAACACTTTCTCGCCGCTTATTTCTTCTGGCTTAACATAGGCTTTTCCTGACAATTTGTGATCAGAAGGCGTGACGAATTTTAAAGGCTCTTTGAAGAGTGGTTGCGTGACCAATTGAGAGTTTTCGCCTGAAAGTGGGGAAAGAATTAGGTCATATTCACCACGCAGTAGACCGTGTTGCAGTGCGCTAGGGGCGCCTTCTCGAACATAGAAGCGCAAGCCGGGCTTCCGTTTGTGCAGATCTGGTAGCACAAAGGGAAGTAAATAAGGCCCTAGTGTTGGCGGTATCCCTAACCGGTAGGTTACAACCTCACCCTCGGACAAGTCTCGTGCAATTTCGCTGAACCGTTGAGAGGCCTGCAGCACCTCTTCCGCTGCATCAAGCAAGGCTTTACCTTGGGGAGATAACAGCGTTCCCGTGCGTGATCGTTCAAAAAGCGTTAGCCCTAAAAGGTTTTCTAGCGCACTGATCTGACTGGTCAGAGTAGGCTGACTAATTCCCAGTATTCCCGCTGCTTGCCTGAAGCTTAGGTATTTAGCCACTGCAACAAAATAGCGGATTTGGTTAATTGACGGGGTCTTTCCGTTGAATTGCATGGTGAAAATGGCTCTCTCTTACTATGCTTATGCGTAGTGTTACGTAAGCAGTGATAGTATTTAGCTATCGCGAGTTAGTATATTAAACTATTAATCTATCAGGTGAAACTGGCGTAATTACATAATCATTACAATTATTAAAAAATTGGGAGTTATATATGGATCACGTTATCTCAGGTGTTGCCAAATTCCAGAAAGAAGTTTACCCAAACAAAAAAGCTACGTTTCAAAAACTAGCTACTGGGCAGAACCCTGAAGTGCTTTTCATTACGTGCTCTGATTCACGTATCGACCCGAACTTAGTAACACAAACCGATCCGGGTGAACTATTTATCTGCCGTAATGCGGGCAACATCGTACCTCCTCACAGCAACCAAACTGGTGGCATGACAGCGTCTATTGAGTTTGCAGTTGCTGCACTGGGCGTTTCTCACATTGTTATTTGTGGCCATACTGACTGTGGTGCAATGAAAGGCGCCATCAACCCTGAAGGCTTAAGTGCGCTTCCGCATGTAAAAGAGTGGCTAGGTCATTGCCGTGTTGCAACTGAAGTTGTTAAAGAGCGCTGTGGCCATTCAGACCTTTCTATTGACGATCTAGAAGCGGTAACGAAAGAGAACGTTGTTCAGCAAATTCAGCACCTTCGTACTCACCCTGCTGTTGCTGCAAAAATTGCAACAGGTCAGGTTAAGCTTCACGGATGGGTATATAACATTGGTTCAGGTGAAGTGCTTTACTACAACACTGAGTCTGGTGAATTTGATGTAATGGACGAGTCTACTGCCGAAGCACAACTTGCTCGCGGTGAATAAGGTCTATAACGATGGTAAAAATTAACCTTTCAAACCTACGAGGCGATTTTACCGGCGGTTTAACAGCCGGTATCGTTGCTTTACCACTGGCGCTTGCACTTGGTGTCGCGTCAGGCTTAGGTCCAATGGCGGGTCTGTACGGTGCTATTGCGGTTGGCTTTTTTGCCGCACTTTTCGGTGGTACACCAGCACAGATTTCTGGTCCAACGGGGCCTATGGTTGTTGTTCTTGCAGGCTTGTTCGCAAGTCTATCGGGCGACACCAGCCTTATATTCACAGCGGTGATATTGGCCGGTATATTCCAGATTGTTTTTGGTGTCCTTGGTATTGGTCAATACATTCGCCTAGTGCCTTACCCGGTAATATCGGGCTTTATGTCGGGCATCGGTGCAATCATCATTATTCTTCAAATCGGCCGCTTACTGGGCCATGAGCCTCCAGGTGGAACAATCGGCGCATTGACATACTTGCCAACCGCGCTTGCCGATATTGATTTTGCAACCTTGGCGTTAGGCCTTGGTACCTTGGTTATTGCCTACAAATGGCCACCGCAACTAGGCAAGTATGTGCCTGGTGCACTGGCTGCACTTATCATTGGCACGCTTGTAAGTTTAGCGTTGTCTGTGCCAATTCTTGGTGATATCCCGACGGGTTTACCTAGCCTTCACCTTCCAGTATTTGACCAAAGCAAAGCACTGCTTATTCTTGAAGCCGCGTTTATTCTAGCTGTGCTGGGAGCCATCGATAGTCTACTTACATCTCTTGTTGCTGATAACATGACGCGTACCCGTCACGATAGTAACAAAGAGCTAATCGGCCAAGGTATTGGTAATACATTTGCTGGTCTTATCGGCGGTATCGCAGGTGCAGGCGCAACGATGCGTACTGTTGTAAATATCCGTAGCGGTGGTAAGTACAACATTTCAGGTATGGTACACGCACTAGTTCTTCTAGCAATTGTGTTAGGTCTTAGCCCGCTAGCAGCGCAAATTCCTCACGCAGTTCTTGCTGGTATCTTGGTTAAAGTTGGCTTAGATATCATCGACTGGAGTTACTTGAAGCGCGCTCACAAAGGCCCCCGTTGGGACTTCGGCCTCATGATTATGGTGCTTGCGCTAACGGTATTTGTAGATCTGATCACAGCAGTTGGTGTTGGCGTGGTATTCGCAGCATTAGCTTACGTTAAGCAAATCGCACAGCTGCAAATTGAAGAGCTTAAGAAAATCCCTGAGTCGTTAAACGACCCTAAAGAAAATGAGCTATTGGAATCTCTTAAAGACAAAGTATCAATCTTTAGTTTTGGCGGGCCACTAAGCTTTGGTGCGGCTGCCGATTTGGGCCACCACGTTCGTGAGCGTGTGAAACCGGGTTCTAAAGTCACCATTTTAGATTTCTCGCGCGTTCCACTTATGGATGTTTCTGCTGCGATGGCAGTTGATACAGTTACCTCAGATGCACTAGCGGCAGGTCGTCAGCTGGTTATTTGTGGTGCTAATGCAGAAGTCAATAAGGTGCTTGAGGGCGTAAACGAAGCGCACCCAGGGATCCCCAACTTTGACACGCTACACGACGCCTTGCTTTACGCAGAAAAGCAAGTAGCCGGGACTGAAAGCAAAAACACCCGTTTTCAAGCCGCAACGCAGTCGTGAAGTAATATCAAGGTAAGATAAACCTTTCCCTTTTGGCCCTCCTTAGTGAGGGCTTTTTTGTGTCTGTTAGGCAAAGATTTCTTTGCTAAATTTCTGGGGCCGTTTATAGCTGATGCGTGTTTACTTGGATGTCATTGAATAAACAAACATGGAAAATGTTTTATTAATTGATTGTTCAATTAAGCTTAACGCTACTGTAACAATTCCTCCCTAGAGTAGTGAGTAAACATTACACAACTACTTTGGGAAACACATGAAAACACACAATAAACTCTCGTTAGCTGTACTTGCAGCACTTTCGTCTATGACTACACCTACAGTGGCATGGGCAGAGGAAGCAGAGCGTGCTGACGAAGAGCGCATAGAAGAAATTACCGTTGTTGGGCGAAGCGTTTCTTACGCGAATAACGCTACGAGCGACGACATGTTTAAACAACAGGCTAATCTTAGCAGTGTGTTAGCTGCGGTTGATAACCTGCCGGGTGTACTTATTAACGAAGGTGATACCTTTGGGGCAGATGACTGGTCAACGTCTATTGTTATTCGTGGCTTTCAAGTAAACCTAAACGAGCAGCAAATTGGCATGACGGTAGATGGCATCGCCAACGGTAACTCGAATTACGGTGGTGGCGCGAAAGCGAATCGCTATATTGATACCGAAAACGTAAAAGGCGTTGAAGTTTCTCAGGGTACGGCGGATATCGCTTCCCGTTCACACGAAGCCTTGGGCGGCACACTGAATTTCACCACAATTGACCCGTCTGCGGAGCAGGGCTTAATAACCAGTGTAACTGCGGGTTCATTTGATGCGTCAAAATACTATGTACGCTACGAAACAGGCGAAATCTTTAAAGATACTTACGCGTGGATAAGCCTTTCAAGTCAAGAAAGTTCTGACTTTATGCAGCAGGCAGCAGAGAACACCCGTGATCATTTAGCTATGACCGTCATTCCGCACCTAATTAACTGATTTATTTTTCTTGACACCGATCCCCCATTTTGATCTATTACTCATTTTTGGGTGCAGCAAAATGGCTATTTCTACTACCTCCCTATCAGGGTTAACT
>Ga0066376_10004615_pt1 | contig 11933 bp, 7 predicted proteins | sample Knorr_S15_td_Bot_FD_77009 | JGI IMG/M metagenome (GOLD analysis project Ga0066376, IMG submission 77009) | Marine microbial communities from Southern Atlantic Ocean transect - Knorr_S15_td_Bottom_ad_5009_LV_A | ecosystem: Environmental > Aquatic > Marine > Oceanic | place: Southern Atlantic... | reverse complement strand
GTGCGATCCGGCGAGATCGGTGACGTCCGTGCCCACCGGGCCGTCGAACTTCCAGTGGGCGATGGTGTGTCCGTCGGCGGTTTGCGAGCACCCGCAGAGGGTGGCCAAACCCAGTGCCGTGCCCAGGAATAGGGTCAGCACGCCTTCGCTCATGGCCGCACCACCGACCCGTCCGCGCGGCGGTCCTCGGCCATGTACCGGGGAGCCAGATCGGCCGACTGCAGGAGGGCGTCGGCTCGCTCCTCGTCGATGTCGATCCCCAGACCGGGCTGATCATTGGGGTAGAGGTAGCCCCCCTCCAACACCGCGTGTCCAGGGAAGGCGGCCAGCTCCTCGGGGCGGAAGTGATTCTCCTCCTGGCTGCCGAAACTGAAGCTGGCCATGTCGAGGTGCATGGCGGCGGCCTGGTTCACGGGGTCGTTGTCGCCGCCCTCCTGCCAGGCCGTCTGCACCCCGAACCACTCGCACAGCACGGCGATCTTGCGGCACTGCGTGATGCCGCCCCCCTTCGACACCCGCACGCGCACGTAGTCGATCAGCCGCTCGGTGATCAGTGGCGTGTACTCGTGTGGATTGACGAACAGCTCGCCCATGGCCTGCGGCGTCGTGCACTGGTCGCGAATGAGACGGTACCAGTGGACCTGTTCGGGCGGCAGGGCGTCCTCGAGAAAGAACAGCCGGTAGGGCTCGAGCAGCTTTGAGAGAGTGACGGCATTGTGTGGGCGGAGATGCTCGTGCACATCGTGGGTTAGCTTCGGCTCGAAACCGAGTTTGCGGCGCAGGTAATCGAACATTTTCGGGATGTTCTCAAGATACGCCTCGTCGTCGAACACCCGCGACGCCGGCCAGGGATGACGCGGCGGCCTGGCCTGGTCAAGGTCGAGAAAGCCGCCGCCGCCGTACGGACCGAGCTGGCAGCGGATGACGGAGTAGCCCTCATCCATGTAGCGCTGAACGTCCTCCGCCAGTGCCTCGAGGTCGTTGCCGCCGGCGTGGGCGTAGCATGAGACGGCGCTGCGACAGGGTCCGCCGAGGAGCTGGTAGACGGGCATGCCCGCTTCTTTTCCCTTGATGTCCCATAGAGCCATGTCGACGCCGGCCATGGCGGTGTTCAAAATCGGGCCGTTGCGCCAGTAGGCGCTGGTGTAGCTGCTCTGCCAGATATCCTCGATGTGGCCAGCCTCTTTGCCGATCAGGCGGGGCGCCAACCACTCCTCGAGCGCCGTCTTAACAATCGTGGTCTGGTAGTTGTCGCTGGCCGAGCCGATGCCGTAGAGGCCTGGCTGATCGGTGAGGACTTTGACGATGAGCCAGTTGCCGTTGGCGTGGGTGCGGATGCAGCGTACCTCTGTGATCTTAGCCATCGCGGGTCTCCGAGGATGAGGATGCCCCGGCGCGTCCCGTCAGGGGCAGATGACATCGGTAATCGGTCTTCACAGCAGCAGCTCCACGCCGCATCCCGCCGACGAGCTCGGCGGCTGTGATCGCCGTGACCGCCACAACGGCTGAAGATAACGCTGCCCGAGAAGTGCGTCCACTTGCCGAAGGAGTCCGCCTGTCGAAAGTCCACACGGCATTATAGGGTGCTTGCAGTCCCCGTTACTATGAGGTAAACTTTTTCCCGACTCGGCCGCGAGTTACCACCAACAACGGCATGGACAACGGAACCGCAGGCGATGGCGAACACATGCTCCACAGCGCAGACGCCGCGCACCGAGCGCGGCGTGTCGACAAGGGCGGTGCTGATCGGTCTCGTGTTCTGCATGGCCATCGCCGTGGGCGAGCCCTACGGGATTCTGGTGGTGGGTGGGTCCCCGCTGACGGCCGACTTTTCCACCGGCGCGGCCATCTTCCTGTTCTTCCTGCTCACCCTGGCTGTCAATCCTCTCTCCCGGGTCGTAACCGGCGCCGGTCTGCGGCGCGGCGAGCTGGTGACGGTGCACATCATGATGGTCGTGGCGGCGGCTATCCCCTCCTGGGGGCTCACTCTCAACCTCATCCCCCTGCTGGGCGGCTTCTTCTACTACGCCACGCCGGAGAACGGCTGGGCGCTGGTCATCCAGGAGAACCTGCCCGATTGGCTGGTCCCGGACGACCCGGACAAGTTTCGAACCCTGTTCGAAGGGGTCGCCGGCGGCCAGCCGGTTCCCTGGGGACAGTGGCTGAAGCCGCTGATGGCGTGGGGGTTGTTCATCACCAGCGTGTACTTCGTCACCCTGTGCCTCCTCGTCATCCTGCGCCGTCAATGGGTGGAGAGGGAGAGACTGCTGTTCCCCCTCTCGGTGCTGCCGCTGCAGATGAGCGACGAGGGGGAGGACAGGGCGCTGCCGGCGTTCTTTCGCAGCAAAATGATGTGGCTCGGGTTCTTCGTGCCGACGTTTGTCAACAGCGTCAACGCCCTGAGCTCCTACTACCACTTTATCCCGCGGATAAAGCTGTCGAGCTCGATCTGGATCCTTCGAGACTCCGTCCGTCTCGACCTCACCCCCCACTTCGAGATCCTCGGCCTGTCCTTCCTGCTCAACGCGGACGTCTCTCTGGGGGTCTGGTTCTTCGCCTTCATCGCCCACCTCCAGACCGGGGTGCAAGCGCTGCTCGGGTGGAGCATCGGACCGACCCAACCGTTCTCGGACCCGGGTCCGCCGAGCGTGTCACACATGGCCCTGGGCGCGATGTTCGTGCTGGTCATCCTGGGATTCTGGGATGCGAGGGCGCACCTGCGAGACGTCGGCCGCAAGGTCTTCCTCGGCGCCCCCGAGATCGATGACAGCGAGGAGCCGCTGTCGTATCGAACGGCGGCCGTCGGCGCCGTCCTGGGGAGCGTGTTCGCCGTCGTGTGGCTCACCGCGGCGGGGCTGACGCCGCTGGCCGCCGTGGTCCTGCTGGCGGCGGCGCTGGTGACCTTCATCGGCATCGCACGGATCGTCTCGCAGACCGGGCTGGCCTACTGCCGGGCCCCGGTGGGTGCGCCGATCTTCACCGTCAATGTCCTCGGGACGGCGATGGTGGGACCAGCGGGGATCGCCGCACTGGGCCTGAGCTTCGCCTGGAACGACCTGCGCACCTTCGTCATGGCCTCAGCAGCGACCGGCCTGAAGATCGCGGAGGTGACCCGTCTGGAGTGCCGGCGGCTGTTTCTTGCGATCGCTGCGTCCATCGTCGTCACCCTGGTTGGCTCGGCAGTGGCGATCCTGTCCTACGCCTACGCCTACGGGGGAATCAACCTGATGGGGTGGCAGTTCAGGGGGATCCCGATGTTCGCCGGAGACTGGATTTCCCACAACATCAACAACCCGCAGCCGGTGCACCTGTGGCACCTCGCCTTCGTCGGTGTCGGCGGCGTGCTGATGGCGGCGATGACGTACCTGAAAAACCACATTGTCGGATTCCCATTCCATCCGATCGGTCTGGCGCTGGGACTGACCCACCCCATCCACAGCGCCTGGTTCTCCGTGTTCCTGGCCTGGCTGGTCAAGGCCGCCGTCCTGAGGTACGGCGGCGCCAAGCTCTACCTGGGCGTGCGTCCCCTCTTCCTGGGTCTGGTGCTGGGCACCTTCGTGTCGGCAGGGTTCTGGGTGGTCGTCGACGCGCTCACCGGCGCCTCCGGCAACGTGCTCACCTTCGCGTGAGACCAGCACCAAGCGTCACACCAGGCTCTCCAGCTGGGCGCTCTCCCCCTCAACTCACGTGGCGCGTGCCGGTTATGGCGTCGATGATCAGCCACACCCCCTGGGTGGCGAATTCCCCCAGGATCAGCCCCACGAAGAAGGGCCTCAGCTTGGCGAAGAGCATGGGGCCTCCGTATTTCAGAATCGTCGTCTTGAGAACCCACGCAATGAAGATGCTGAACCAGACGAAGTGAATGGCCCACACGCTGCTGATGGCGAATCCAAGGGGGTGGAAGGGCCACCAGAGCAGTCGATGTTGCGCCAGCATCAGCAGGGACATCCCCACCCCGCCAATGGCGGTGAAGAGCCATCCGTCCCAGCGCACGCCGGCCGGATTGCGGGAAAATGGCCCGGCGTACTCCGCAAAAGGCGCCTGAGCGAGGACGCCGTAGGGGGAGAACCTGGGCCCCAGGTTGACTCCCCCATAGTCGTAGCCGTAGCTCAGCATGGCCCAGGCGGTGCCGATGAAGCACGTCGTGGCACCCAGCAACATGGCCCAGAACAATGCCCTCCGCCCGCGCTTGACGTGCCCCACCAGTCTCAGCCCATTCGCCGCGAAGGCCATGACCGACGTCTTCACCTCGCCGGTCCAGACGAAGGTGAAACCGACGGGCACCAGGACGTGAGCACCGAGGTGCGACGTCCCCAGACCCGAGGCCACCAGAGCGGGCGCGGTGATCGGGCCGGCCAACCAGGCGATGCCGGCTTCGGCCACGATCCTGCTCAAGGCGACGAATAGCACGAAGGCCCCGATCAGCAGGAGCGGCAGCACCCACGTGGGGATTCCCGAGAGCCAGAGCCAAAAGGTTATGTAGGCCAGACCGCCGACGGTGCACAACAATGCGGCCCTGTAGGAGAGAATCTCCCCGGAGTCGTCGACCGCCGGGTCCAGGCCAAGGGCCTTGGCGAAGACGTCGCGGAGATGCCGCCTCCCTATCCACAAGCCCACGACCACGAGCACGATCATGGCTCCCATATCCTGATGGATGTGCATCGCCGATCGGCCGGGGCTGTAGGGGCCCAGTGGCTCGGAAACGGTCCATCCCAAGATGCTCATGTAGGCCTTTTGCATCTTGAAGACCAGATTGAAGAACCAGAGGCTGAAGGCGATGTTGAGGTTCACGAAATAGGTGAACCCGATCATCGAGAAGACGATGAAGACGAACAGCTCCTCCTGGTTCCGGAAAATCAGATAGCGCTGGGTCAGGTTGATCCGCGGAAGCACGTGGAAGTAGTCGTGGAGCCCGTTGATGGTCAGAACGATGCAGGGAATGGCGAATCCTATCCACATGATCGGGTTCTTGAAAAAGGGATTCACCAGCGATCCCTGGCCCTCCTGGCGAAGCAGGTCCATGGGAAGCTGCATGAGGGGATAGACAAGACGCTCGTTTTCCATCCACTGCTTCCGCAGGATAACCATCATGGCTATCATGACGACATACAGGGCGATGAAGAAGGAGAACCAGATCAGCAGCGGGTGAATCCACGCTACCCACGGTATGGTCATGCCCTGGGGCAAGCCCTCGTACAGGTATTTCGCCACCAGGTCGTCGTTGGGGGTGATCCAGTCGCGGATATAGGGCAGGATGGATTCATCCCACTGGTTCTCCGGCGACCGGTAGTAGAGCGGAGCCGCGAGGATGGGGATCAGGGACATCACGCCTCGGTTGGGTACCGCCGAGGCGATGAGCATCATGATGTAGACGGTGACCAGTTCGGCCCGGGTCAGCGCCAGCTCCCGCCTGACCAGGCGCAGGCAGACATTGACGACGCCGACCAGGACAAAGAAGAGGAAGACCGCCCCTGGCGCACTCATGTCGAAGGTGAGACTGGGAGCCTGCACGACCAGGACGGCATAGGGATCGACGACGCCGATGAAGAAACACAGTGCGGCGCCTAACAGTACCGACCGCGCCGTCACCCTGGAATGCAGGTGCGCGGTTTTCCGTGGGTGTGCAGCGTTCTGCTCTTGCGAAGAGGGATCGGGAGGCATGTGGGGTGAGTTCAGCTACCGCCGCGTATCCAGGACGGTGGCTCGCGCAAAGGTGTTCTCGCTCTCGTCGATTCGATTTAGATTGGCCAATGGCCAGTTGTCCTGCTGGAGGTAGATCTTCGCCGACCTCAGCGCCGTACTCTGGCGCCCTCCGGGCAGAGGGTCACCACCACCAGGCCACCCTCAGGCAGCATAGACGATCCCTGCATGCCAATCTCCTAGCGCAAGTCCTGTCCGCTTCGTCCTGTCCGCCCGGTACGAGCACTACTCCTGCTCCCCTCCCTCGGCTGCGATCCCCCTCCCCTCCACGACCCTCCAGACGCGATCCGCGGCGAGATCCTCGTGGACCTCGACGCCGCCACTCGGCCAGCGGATCTCCAGCCTCTGGACCTGGCTGCATTTCCCGAGGCCGAATGATATCCACATGCTGTTGCTGGACAGGTAGCTCGAACCCGTCCTGACGTCCTTCGTCTGAGCCACGCAGTCGCACACCACCACGATCCTCGCGCCGATTCCGTCCCGATTGCTCCTGATTCCCTCGAGGCGGATCTCCAACCAGTGATTGCGATTCCCCCCCTCGTTCCGCAGGAGAGAGGGCGTATCGTTCCGGTTGACGACGAATACGTCGACATCTCCATCGCCGTCGTAGTCTCCGGCCGCCGCTCCCCGGCTGCACTTGACGATCTGGAGGCCATCTCCGGCCTCGGCCGTAACGTCAACGAATCGACCGCCGTCGTTGCGGAACAACTGGTTTCGCTGGCGGTAGCTGGACCGCGGGTAATCCTTCTCCAGCGCCGAGGTGATGTGGCCGTTGGCCAGGAACAGATCGCTGTCCCCGTCGTTGTCGTAGTCGAACAACAGGGTACCCCACTGAAGGGCGTTGAGGGTCTGCAGGCCGATTCCCACTGGGAAGGAGACGTCGGTGAAGTAACCCCCCTCATTTCGGTACATCGTGGCGGTCTGTCCCTCGTAGTTGGCCACGAACAGGTCGGGTCGGCCGTCGCCATCGCCGTCGCCGGCCGCCACCCCCATGCTGCCCTCCACGACGCCCCCCTCACCATAGGCGACCCCAAGGAGCAGGCCATTCTCGACGAACCTCCCGTCACCGACGTTGGTGTAGAGGAAGTTGGCCATGGCGTCGTTGGCCACATACAGATCCTGATCCCCATCCCCGTCGTAGTCCCAGAACAGGACCCCAAGTGCCTTCCCCCGTGTGGCGTTGAGGCCCGCCGACGCGCTCACCTCGACGAAGGTGCCGTCTCCTTCGTTGCGATACAGCATGTCTGCCTGGCCGACAAACGCCTCCGGCGGAGGAGAGGTGGGAATGCCCCTGGTCAGGCCCCATTTTCCCTCGCCCGGCAACGGCGAAGTGGCCAGGTCGAGCTTCACGTAATTGCCGACGAACAGGTCCACATCGCCGTCGTTGTCGTAGTCGGCGAAGGCGGTCGCGGTGCTGTAGGCGTCACCCCGGACGCCGGCTTCAGCAGCCACCTCTTCGTAGGTTCCATCTCCACGGCGGCGGTACAGCACGTTGTGGCCGTAGTAGGTGACGTACAGGTCAGCGTCGCCGTCGTTGTCGTAGTCGGCGCTGACGCACCCCTGGCCCCAGCCGGTGTGACCGGTCCCCGTTGGCCCGGTGACGTCCGCGAAGCGCCCGTCTCCCACGTTTTCCAGCAGGGCGTTGCGCACCATGCTGAGGTCGTCGGGAGGCACCGCATCGTGAGGCAACCGTCGATACCGCTCCTCGTCGATAGCGACTTTCCCATTGACCACGTAGAGATCCAGATCCCCGTCGCCATCGGCGTCGAAGAAGACGGCCCCGTTGCCCGTCGTCTCGAGGATCGTCTTTGCGTCATCGTCGCCGAACCAGTTGCGGACCGCCACGCCTGCCTGATGACTCACATCGACGAAACGGGGGGCCTCAGCCGCGGGTGAGCTCTCTCCCCCCCCCGCCCAGCTGACCGCCGTTGCCAGCAGTCCGCAGCCGAGGCGGGACCGCACTTGGGAGCGCCGCAACCCGATGGACCCGACGGCGTCAGTCCGCCTGTCCATTTCTGTATTGCTCGAAGAGCCGCTTGTGCTTGGACGCGAGGTCCGGCCGCCCTAGGCGCATGTACACCGTCATCAGATCGTAGTGGGCGCCGGCGAGGTCTTCCTTCAGCTCGAGCGCGCGTATCAAGGCCGCCTCGGCTTCCTGCAGTCGGTTTTGCTTCTTGTAGACCTTGCCCAGCTCGTTGTGGACATAGGGAAGACTTGGGGATAGCTCGAGAGCACTGGTGTAGGCCCGGATGGCGTCCTCGTAGTCTCCCTGGGCGGCGTAAACCAACCCCAGGCAGTAATGCGGCAGGGGCCCCAGCGCGGTGTCCGGATCGGCTGAGTTCAGTTCGATGGCGCGCTTGAACTCGACCTTGGCGCGCTGGTGGTCGCCCTCCCTGGCCAGCATGAGACCATAGTTGTAGTGCGCTGCCGCCATATCGGGATCGAAGCGAGTGGCGGCGGCGTATTCGAGTTTGGCGTCCGCCAGGGAGTCCACCACCTCGTACATGTAGCCCAGGCGCAGATGGGCTTCCGCGCGTGTAGAGTCCAGCGCGATGGCCTGCCTGAAGGCCTCCCTGGCCAAGGAGAATTTGGCCGCCTCGGCCAGGGCAATTCCTTTTTCTATCCTGGCGGTTGCCTGAGCGGTGTCCCGATCGCATGCCGAGAGCAGGACCACCGCCGCCAACACCGCAGCCCATGGCTTGACCGCATGTGCCAGGAGCTGACTTAGCTGCGTGACCAACGTGTCGCATCCTCCAGAAAACAAATGGCGCCGACCCCGTCCGTCGCTAGGGGGCGGCGCCATCTCCTGCCAGAGGTCGGAGGCGTATATCTCCAGTCCTAAAACCTGCCCGCCAAAGAAATCCGATGCACGGCTCCCAGAACATCCCCGTAGCTGTTGTAGGCGTAATCGACTCGCAGCTTGGAGACGTTGAGACCCACCCCGAACCCGAGGTCGTTCTCATCGTAGTTGAACCCGCTTCCGGCGCGGACCGAGAGCATGTTCTGGAAGGTGTATTCGAGTCCGAGGTCCATCTTCTCGGGTGAATCCCGGTGGTGGCTTCTCTCCAACTGCACCAACAGGGAGCCTGTTTCGCTCAGCTGCGGCGCAAGCAGCTCAAAGGCATCCACATCCAGGCCGACCTTGAAGGTCAAGGGCAGCTGCACGGACTGGTCAATGTACTGGATCTCCTTGGAGAAGTTCCTGATCGACATAGTCAGCCGGGAGCTGCGGTATCCGGTGCGGTAGGTCAGGCCGAAATCCACGGCCATGGCGCTGGCGCGGTTGTCCTGCAAACGCTGCGAAGCCCGCTTAACCTGTGCCCCGATGGTGAATCTGTCGGTGACCTCGCGGGCGTAAGCCAGTCCGATCACGCTCTCGTCTACGTCCACCTGCCCGAGCTCGCTGAAGCCAACCGTGGTGGGATCTTCGTTGATCGTCGTCCTGAAGATATCGCCGTGGTCCATGCTCACCCAGGACAACCCCACCACCCCGAAGCCCTCTATGCGGTACGCCAACGCCACCGCACTCTGGGTGATATCGGCGAACCACTGGGTCTGTCCAACCATGAACTCACCGCCATCGATCCTGGCGATGCCAGAGGGATTCTGGAAGAGGGCGGCCGCACCCTCCAGCCCGTTCGAGGCCATCAGGCCAGCGGCGCGCGCCGAGGGGTTGATCAGTAGGAACGTCATTCCGGCCTGGGCGCGCTTCTCGATTTTAGCGCCTTGGGCCGGCGTGATCAGCGCGGTGCACAGGAGCAATGTCATCCAAGACAGCACTCTCCGATCGTTCATGCTAGGAAGCCTCCCGATCTTCATTGCGTAACGTATGCAGGATTCCCGATGCCTCTGCCGGCACCGAGGCAGTCCCTACTTGACGATGACGAACTTCACCACATCGGCACCCGTGTCGCTGTCGATGACGGCGACGTACACACCACTGACGACTTCCTGGTTGAAGTCGGTAATCTGGTCCCAGTCCTCGTCGCCCGAGGGCAGACTCGCGGTACCACCGTGCTCGATGGTTCTGACCAGATCGCCGGCCTCGGTGTATATCTTGATCGTACACACTGGGGGCAGATTGATAAATCTGATCTTGCGGAAGTCGTCGGTTCCCTCGGGTCCGTATTTGTTGAACACATCGCCGGCATCCCAGGGGTTGGGCACTACGCGCACATCGCCCTCCCCGAGTCGGTCCTTGCCCGGCTGGAAGGGAGTTCGAAACGGAACCGCCGGCTTCGTGCTCCGGTTGTGATGCATGCCGGACTCCACCGGGCGACCGGGGAACACCCAGTTCTGGGTGCCGTCGTCCACCGCCGTCACGTAGTAGTAGTAGGAAAATCCGCGGATTACGTCCGTGTCCGTGTAGGAGGTAGTCGTGCCGTTGAAAATCCGCTCGAAAGGCATGTCGCCGAAGTAGCTGCCCTGCGCCCGGTAGAGCCGATACTCCATGAAGTCCATAGCCCCGGTATCGCGGTCCGACGAGTTGCTCACGTCGCTCCATTCGACCCGAATCTGGCCCGCCCCCGACGTGATCGTCAGGTCGGGCGCCGGAGGCGGATCGGGAATGTCGAATCTACCATTCGGGCTGCTAACGGCCTGCCGCGCCAGTCCGATGTTGCGGAAGAGCGTGTCCTTGTACGCCCCCGCGATGGCGTCCTTCTCCGCCTGGGTGATCAGGCCGCTCTTGTATTGGGAGCCCACCAAGATCGTGCGCTGGTAGTCCATGCCGCCGATGCCATACGCGAGGATGACGTCGATGTCCTCTCCCGAGGGGATGTCATAGGGTCCCATGGCCAACTCGCCCACGGCGCCGAACAGCTCCGGGTCCGTAGGATTGGGATCCGGCTCGGCCAGGACACCCTCTTCGAAGAGCTGCCAGCGGCTCGGCGTGTAAAACGGGTTGTCGATCGACTGGTCCGGGTTCTGATCGCCGAAGGCGTGGCGGTACATCACCTCCTCTCCCTCTCTCCTGCGCTCGGGTAGTTCGTTCCAGTAATCGACGATCATGGCCACTGGTTGCTTGGCCCAGTCGGAGGCGTCGTTGGCGGAAAGATCCGCATGGAGGAGGGCGACCCCAGGGAACTTGGCCGACAGGAGGCGTCCAGTATCCTGATGCGGATCGTAGGCGTCGTCCAAATCGTTCAGCTTGCTGTCGCCGTCCCAGGCGTACATGATCCGCAGGCTGTCGCCGGAGGCGCCATCGCTGTCCACCCACTCCTCATACAGGTTGACGTCTCGCAGGCCGCCGTAGTACTGGATGTAGGCATCGCCCCCCCGCTCGGCGGCGTGGCCCCAGTGTCCCCCCCCCTCGGCGCGGTCCATGAACCAGACGTCCACCAGGAAGAGGAAGCCGTTAACAGCCGCGGTCAGGGGTCCCGTGTCGGCTCCGGCATCGCCGTTGTTCAAGAAGTTGTAGTGGCGAATGATGACCTCGTCAAAGTCGTGATTCACGTAGGCGTGGGCCTGCAACGTCGTGGTAATGCCGAGGAAATTCCTCCACACCACCTCGATCATAGCGTCTGACACCAACGAGGGATCGACCTCGTCAACGGCCTCTCCCTGCAGCACCACACCGTCGACGATGACCATGGGGGGTTGCTGTTGCCACACCAGCCTGGTGCCCCCCGTATCGAGCCAGTCGTATCCCCCATTGCCGCCCCACTTCGTGGTGGCCTGAGCGAAGGCGTAGTCGAGCGTTTGGCCTTCGGCGGTCGTGAAGTTCCGCGCACCCATGCTGTGCCCGTGGTAGGAGGCCCCGCTCTTCGTGCTGTTGACGCCGTTTATGCTGCTGGGCCAGAAACCTCCAGGAAAACGGAAGGCATTTCCCCCCCATCCGGCGCGCTCGTGATTGCCGATCTCGTCCCACATGTTACCGACCCGGAGCATCTGATCGGCGTAGGCGGAGCCGACGGACAGTGCGAAGGCCGCCATGACCACCACGCTCCCCGCAAAGCAGTATCTGGTGTATCTCATGTGCCCGCTCCTCTCCCTGCAGACTGAATTGCTATTTTCGCCATGGCTGCCTTACCTGACGCCTATGTTTAAATTCAGGTTCAGGCCGATGAAGACCTGTCTCGGATCGATGAAGGTTGCCCATCGATCTCTTTCCGGGAGTACGATATAGCTCTTGTCCCAGTCGCCGATACGGTCCTGTCCGCCCTGGCTATCAGGCCTCAGAGAGTACAAATAAGCCCGCCATTCCTCGGCCGTGAATCCGGTCGGATTCAGCT
>Ga0066376_10004612_pt1 | contig 11940 bp, 9 predicted proteins | sample Knorr_S15_td_Bot_FD_77009 | JGI IMG/M metagenome (GOLD analysis project Ga0066376, IMG submission 77009) | Marine microbial communities from Southern Atlantic Ocean transect - Knorr_S15_td_Bottom_ad_5009_LV_A | ecosystem: Environmental > Aquatic > Marine > Oceanic | place: Southern Atlantic... | reverse complement strand
TTTCCAATTCCTGAACCTGCTCCAGTAACGATCACTATTTTGTTTTTTACTTCCATGATTTAAGTTAGTCAATTTTATTTGTTTTAATAGATTTTAAAGCCAATTTACAACATAATTCTGCTACTTTGTTCAAATTGGCAAAGCGTGGATCTGTTGTCCATCCTTTGGAGTATCGATAATAAATTTGTTGTGCAATTACAGCTATTTTAAACAACCCAAAGACATAATAAAAGACTAGATTATCTATGTTTTTTCCAGACTTTGATGCATACATTTCTGCAATTTCACTTCTAATAGGGTTTCCTTCAAAAATAGTTGGTGATGGAATTCCTTGTTTTACAAAATCGTGATCTGTGGCAATTGTCCAATACCCTAGAGAAGTCCCCAAATCCATCAATGGATCTCCTAAAGTTGCCATTTCCCAATCTAAAACAGCCTTTACTTCTTGCCAAGAATTATCTTTAAAAACAACATTATCATACTTAAAATCATTGTGAATTAAGCAATGTTCATATTCTTTTGGTTGATTTTCATCCATCCATTTCATTACTAGCTCTGCTTCAGGATATGCAGCTGTCTTCGCTTTTAAATACTGTTTTCCCCAATTAGAAACTTGTCTTGCCACATATCCTTCTGGTTTCCCTAAAGCACCTAAACCAACAGTATTATAATCTATATTATGTAACTCAACCATAGTGTCTAACCAAGAATTCGCGATGGTTTTATATTCTTTAGAAGTAATATTTCTTTGTTTTGCTTCTTTAAAGTTTAAGATGATTCCCTCTACTTTTTCCATGATATAAAAATCACTTCCTAGAATCGTTTCATCATCTGAAAAAGCAAACATCTTTGGTACTTTAGAAAACATTGTACGGACACCGCTTTGAACTTTAAATTCTCGCTGCATATCATGGCCACGTTTAATAGCGCCAATTGGTGGTTTTCTTAGTACAAATTCTTGATTTTCAATTTGAAGTAAATAGGTTAAATTAGAATATCCATGTGTAAATTGTTCCACAAGCAACTCACTCTCAGCAGTATGTATCAATCCTTTTTCTTGAAGAAACTGCTTTACGTTCTCTTCATGCAGTTCTTCCCCTTTTCTTACGTGTTGATGTGTGCTCATACTAGCCTTTTCCGTATTTTTTGATACAGCTTTTCCCGAGTTGATATCGATGCACTTCATCAGGACCATCTGCCAACCTTAACATTCTTGCAATGGCAAAATAATGTGCCAATGGCGTGTCTGAACTCATGCCTTTTCCTCCTAAAATCTGCATCGCTCTATCAATCACGTTCAAGGCCATATTCGGAGCGACAATTTTAATCATCGCAATCAAATCTTTGGCTTCCTTATTGCCTTTTTTATCCATTTTATCCGCCGCAGAAAGTGTTAGTAATCGCGCTTGCTCTACCTCACATTGAGAGTTTGCAATTTCATGACGAATGCTGCTAAAATCATAAAACTTTTTACCAAAAGCTTCTCTTTCTAAGGTACGCTGCGACATTATTTCTAAGGCAACTTGTGCCATTCCTACCAATCGCATACAATGATGAATTCTTCCTGGCCCCAATCTTCCTTGGGCAATTTCAAAACCTCTTCCTTCTCCAAGAAGTAGATTTTCTTTGGGCACTCTCACATCGTTCAAGATAATTTCTGCATGTCCTTCTGGAGAATCGTAATATCCAAAAACGGACAAGGGTCTTACAATTTCTACACCTTTGGTATCTAAAGGAACAAGAATCATGCTTTGTTGTTGATGCCTATCCGCAGCTGGATTGGTTTTTCCCATCACAATGGCAACCTTACAATTTGGATCCATCGCACCAGAAGACCACCATTTTCTTCCATTGATCACATAATCATCACCATCCAACACGATAGATGTTTCAATGTTTGTGGCATCTGAAGAAGCTACTTCAGGCTCTGTCATTAAAAAAGTAGAGCGAATTTCTCCACTCAACAATGGTTGCAACCATTTTTCTTGTTGACTTTTACTCCCGTATTTTGCCAATACTTCCATGTTTCCTGTATCAGGAGCATTGCAATTAAAAATTTCACAAATCCAGATGTTCCGACCCATAATTTCTGCCAAAGGCGCATATTCTAAATTGGTCAAACCCGGACTGAACTCTTTATAGTCTTTTGGCAAAAACAAGTTCCAAAGTCCCGCTTCTTTTGCCGTGGCTTTTAAGTCTTCTAATTTTGGGAATCGCTTCCAAAAATTTTCAGGATTGCGTTGAAATACAAGAAATTCCTCTTCTATAGGAAGAAGATGTGTAGCTATAAATGCCGTTAATTTTTGTTGAAGTTGTATTGATTTTTCTGAGTATTCAAAGTTCATAAGTTTACTTTTTTTTATTAGTGAAACGCTATTTTGAAAAGTTGCATAGCAACGAATTAAAATAGTCAGCTGAACTAATCCCGCTCCCGATAATTATCGGGATTGGCGGGGCATTATGTTTCATATCTCAGCTTGAGTCGAGATCGTTTATCCTGCAATCATATATCCACCATCTGCTGTATATACGCCACCTGTCATGTACAAACCAGCATCTGACGCCAATAAACAAGCCAAGCCAACCATTTCTTCTGGATTCCCCATACGTCCACTTGGAATTGCTTTTTCTATTTTTTGAAGCATTTTTTCATTCTGCCAAAGGGCAGCACTAAATTTTGTTTTGATCAATCCAGGGCAAATGGCATTGGCTCTAATACCATGTCTTCCCCATTCTTTTGCTTGATTTTTTGTCAGCATTAAAATAGCGGCTTTGCTTGTGCTGTACAATCCGAGTCCAAACCCTGGTGTCAATGCTTCTACAGAAGCAATGTTGATGATGCTTCCGTTTTTATGTTGTTGTAAATGCGGTAAGACCAAATTTGACAATTGCCAAGGTGCTTTTACATTTACCTCCATAATTTTATCAAAAATAGCAGGATCAACATCTTCAATTGGTCCAAAAACAGGATTGATGGCAGCATTGTTTACTAAGATGTCTATTCGTCCAAAGGCGGCAATGGTTTTAGCAACCAATTGCACGCGTTGTTCTTCTTTACCAATATGGCATGAAATTCCAATGGCTTTTAACCCCAACGCTTTAAACGCTGCAACCACTTCATCACAAGCTTCTTGGTTTCTACTACTCACAACAACTTGTGCGCCATTTTCTGCCAAACCTTTTGCAATGGCTTTTCCAATTCCTTTACTAGATCCCGTAATAATGGCTACTTTTCCTTCTAAATTAAATTGTTCTTTTATATTCATTATAAAATATATTCTTTGTCATTCTTAATCGTTAAAACTTCATCATTCATTAAAGATTCTGCTAATGAATTTGTTTTAGGAACTTCATATTTAAAGTAGAATTTCATTGTATGAATTTTACTTTCATAAAAAGTGTCAGAATATTTTTTATCCGTATTTGTCAATTCGTTTTTAGCATCTACCGCCATTTCTAACCACAACCAGCCCAAAACTACAATACTCATATATTCCATAAATAAATTGGCATCTGCTAAATAACGCTCATGATTTCCTTTCATGGCAAAAGGCATTAAATGACCTAATACTTTTTGTGATAGTTTCAGTTTTTCACCTAAAGTAGCAGCATATTCTTTTAACTCATCCTCTTTTGATGCCGCTAAAATTGTTTGCATAATTTCAGCAGCCAATAATTCTAGCGCTTTTCCATTCTGCATTGGCACTTTTCTACCTAATAAATCTTGGGATTGAATTCCTGTTGTCCCTTCATACAAGGCAGAGATTCTAATATCTCGATAATATTGTTGCAAACTAAAATCGGTACAGAAACCATAACCTCCCAACACTTGCAATCCATTATCTACAGACGCTGTACCAGCTTCTGACGGATATGTTTTTACTATCGGAATAATCATTTCTAACAACAAATGATATTTTTCTTTTTCTTCTTTGGATGCTGCTGTTGTTAAAATATCATGATATTTTGATGCCAACATAACCAAACTCAAAGAACCTTCTACAATAGCTTTTTGCAATAATAACATCCTTCTAACATCTGGATGTTCTATAATTAAACTCTGTTTTTCAGTTGGATTTTTCTTACCATCAACAGATAATTTTCTTCCTTGTGGTCTTTCATTTGCATACTGTAAAGAGGTTCTGTATGCAGCCATTGCAATCGCAGCAGCTCCTCTACCAACAGCTATTCTTGCGCCATTCATCATTAAAAACATTTGCTTTAACCCTTTATGCTCTTCACCAACTAACCAACCTCTACAATCTTCCGTATCTCCAAAACCTAAATGTGTTGTACAATAACCACGTTGACCCATTTTTTGAAAATCTGCAATGGTCATTACATCATTATATTCTAAAGTTCCATCTTTTTTTGGTCTGTTTTTAGGAACAACAAATAAAGAAATTCCTTTGGTTCCTTTTGGAGCCCCTTCAATTCTTGCCAAAACTAAATGCACAAAATTATCTGCATATTGATGATCTCCACCAGAAATAAATATTTTTTGTCCGCTAATTTTATAATACCCTTCATCTGTTGGAATTGCTTTCGTAACAATATCAGACAAAGAGCTTCCTGCTTGCGGTTCTGTTAAACACATGGTTCCTCCCCAAGTTCCAGAAATCATATTAGGAACGTACGTTTCATTTAACTCTTTACTACCAAACTCAATAATTAATTCTGCGGATCCGCTAGTTAAACCTACATAACCTGGCAAATGGTTGTTCGCAGCATCCATAATGTATACGGCTGCTTGTAAAGCTATAAACGGAATTTGCAATCCTCCTGCATCGTAATCAAAAGAAGCAGATATTAAGCCCATTTCTCCACTTTTTTCCATCACCACTTTTACTTGTTCATGAACAAATACTTTCCCTTCTTTATGATATGCAGGAGTTTCATCCATTTCTTTGAAATATGGGTACAACTCTCTATCAGAAAACTCTTTAACAGCGTCTATAAATAGATTTAACGATTCCATGTCATGATCTTGAAATCTTTCTCTCGATAGTAAATCTTCTAACTTATGAATATCATAAAGTACATACTTTAAGGTATCTATATCTACATATTTTTTTGGCATATTCTTCTTTTTTAAACGGATGTATACTTATCTATTGCGTTCAAAGATACAAAAAACACTATGCATGCATAGTATTTTTTGTATCTTTTTATTTTTACAATTGATTTTTTATGGCAGTCAACGCAGCTCTAACAGATTCTAGTCGTGTAATTATTTCGTGGGCATTCATGGTTGCTTCAGGGTCCTGCTTTAGCTTTTTCTTGGCACCTTCTAGCGTAAATCCACGTTCTTTTACCAAGTTAAAGATCAACTTTAAATTTGCAATATCATCTGGTGTAAACAAGCGATTTCCTTTCGCATTTTTCTTCGGCTTAATGATATCAAACTCCTTTTCCCAAAAGCGAACTAATGAAACATTTACTTGAAACGCTTTCGCAACTTCTCCTATTTTATAATACCTTTTTTCTGGTAAATCGATATGCATTAATCTAATGATTGGTTTTCTACAGAGGCTAATTCTAACATTCTTTCGTATTCTTCAGGAGTCAAATCACTAAAGTAAAAATATACTGGGTTTAGTTTTCTATTTCCTTTTACTACTTCGTAGTGTAAATGTGGTGCTGTTGAAATACCCGATGTGCCTACATATCCAATTAAATCACCTCTTTTTACTTTCTGATTTTTCCGAACTACATATCTATCTAAATGCGCATAAAAAGTTTTATATCCAAAACCATGATTGATTTTTACTTGATTTCCATACCCTCTTCTCGATCTTCTCACTCGCTCTACTTTTCCGTTTCCAGTTGCATATACAGGCGTTCCTTTTGGAGCAGAAAAATCCATTCCCCAATGAAATTTCCTGGTTTTATAAATTGGATGAATTCGATAGCCATACCCAGAAGCCATCCGTTTTAAATTTTTATTTGCAACAGGCTGGATTGCTGGAATAGACGACAACATCTCTTCTTTGTTTTTTGCCAAGGCAACAATTTCATCTAAAGATTTTGATTGTACTGCAAGTTGTTTCGATAAAATATCCAGATCTTTTGTTGCATTTTCTATCATGGCAGAATTGTCAAACCCTTCTAAATACTTATATCTATTTACTCCTCCAAAACCAGCTTTACGCTGTTCTTCTGGAATCGGATTGGCTTCAAAAAAGACTCTGTACACATTATTATCTCTTTCTTGTAATTCTGTAAGTATGTTAGAACTCTCAACAATTCTTTTGTTCAGTAGTTCAAAATGTAATTTTAAATTGTCTAGTTCTCTTTTTTGTGCTCTTTCATTTGGCGACATTAAAAATTGGCTAAAAACAATAAATCCAAAAAAAGCAATTAATACAAATGATAAAAACACAAAAGTGGTCTTTCGATACACATCCTTTTTCTTGAGTTCAATCTTTCTGTATGATAATGTATCTGCATCATAATAATATTTTACCTTTGCCATAAATGTACTATTTTTGAATTCTTTAATGAGATCTTTTTTACAAATGATCTTCTTAGGAAATACACAAATTTACAAAATGTTTTAAAACTATTTTTATAGATGGTTTTTAAATGATTAACAAATACAAATAGCACCCAAAATAAAGACTTAGAGCTGTATGAAATCTCAAGATATTAGAGCTACATTTTTAAACTTTTTCAAATCCAAACAACACGATATCGTTTCTTCTGCACCCATGGTTTTAAAGAACGATCCTACATTGATGTTTACCAATTCTGGGATGGCGCCTTTCAAAGAGTTCTTCTTAGGAAATGCAGTTCCTAAAAATAACAGAATTTCAGATTCACAAAAATGTTTGCGTGTTTCTGGAAAACACAACGATTTAGAAGAAGTTGGCTATGATACCTACCATCATACCATGTTTGAAATGCTTGGAAACTGGTCTTTTGGAGATTACTTTAAAAAAGAAGCCATTGCTTGGGCTTGGGAATTATTGACCGAAGTATATAAAATTGACAAAGACATCTTATATGTAACTGTTTTTGAAGGCAGCGATGATAAAGACAACTTATCTTTAGATACAGAAGCATACGATTATTGGAAAGAATTGATTTCTGAAGATCGCATTCTAAAAGGAAATAAAAAAGACAACTTCTGGGAAATGGGAGAACAAGGTCCCTGTGGCCCCTGTTCTGAAATTCATGTAGACATTCGTTCTGCAGAAGAAAAAGCGGCAGTAGACGGAAAAACATTGGTCAATATGGACCATCCGCAGGTTGTTGAAATCTGGAATTTGGTGTTTATGCAATACAATCGTAAAGCCAACGGAACACTCGAAGATTTACCAGCAAAACATATTGATACTGGATTAGGATTTGAACGCTTGTGTATGGTTTTACAAGGCGTAACATCAAATTATGATACCGATGTTTTCAAACCTTTAATTCGCGAAATTAAAACCATTGCAGCAACAACCTATGGCAAAGACGAAAAAACAGACATTGCCATTCGTGTTATTATAGACCATGTAAGAGCGGTCGCATTTTCTATTGCTGACGGACAATTGCCTAGCAATACTGGTGCGGGTTATGTGATCCGAAGAATTTTACGAAGAGCCATTCGCTACGGGTTTACATTTTTAGACCAAAAAGAACCTTTTATGTACAGATTGGTTGACGTATTGAGTGCACAGATGGGAGAAGCTTTTCCAGAATTAGCCTCTCAAAAACAACTGATTGAAAATGTCATCAAAGAAGAAGAAAACTCTTTTTTACGAACCTTAGATAATGGGTTAGTCTTATTAGACAAGGTTATTGAAACCACAAAAGGAACGATTATTTCGGGGAGCAAAACTTTTGAATTGTATGACACCTACGGATTTCCGTTAGACCTAACACAATTAATCGCCAGAGAGAAAGGCTTTACGGTTGATGAAAACGAATTTTCATCAGAAATGGAACAACAAAAAAATCGCTCTCGCGCTGCTTCTGCAAGCGAAACTGGAGATTGGATTGTGCTATTAAAAGATAAAGAAGAGTTTATAGGATATGATCATTTAGAAGCAACAATACAACTTACTCGTTATAGAAAAGTCGTTTCTAAAAAAGACGGCGAACGATATCAATTGGTTTTTAATAAAACACCTTTTTATCCTGAAGGCGGAGGACAAGTTGGCGATAAAGGCTACTTGGAAGTTCCGAACGGAGATGTTGTCTATATCTTAGACACCAAAAAAGAAAACAATGTCATCATCCATTTTTCAAAGAACTTACCAAAGCATTTAACCGAAAATTTAAAAGCAGTTGTAGATCAAAAACAACGCCATAGAACCGAGTGCAATCACACCGCAACACACTTATTACACCAAGCATTGCGAGAAATTTTAGGAACACATGTTGAGCAAAAAGGTTCTGCCGTACATTCTAAGTATTTACGTTTTGATTTTTCTCATTTTTCTAAAGTAACAGCTGAACAACTACAAGAAGTTGAAGATTTTGTAAACAGAAGAATTGCAGGAAACTTACCACTAGAAGAACAACGAGATATGGCAATGAAACAAGCAATTGACGAAGGTGCAGTCGCGTTGTTTGGAGAAAAATATGGCGATACGGTAAGGGCAATTCGCTTTGGGCAATCAATGGAATTGTGTGGCGGTACACATGTAAAAAGCACAGGAGACATTTGGCATTTTAAAATCAAATATGAAGGGGCGGTTGCTTCGGGAATTAGAAGAATTGAAGCCATTACAAATGATGCTGTAAAAGACTTTTATCACGACAATAATACAGCGGTTTTTGAAATAAAGAAACTTTTGAACAATACCAAAGAACCTGTAAAAGCAGTGCAATCTTTACAAGATGAGAACACCGCGCTTAAAAACACATTGAACAGTTGCTAAAAGAAAAAGCACAACATTTAATTGGCGATTTAAGAAATCAATTACAAGAAGTAAATGGCGTACAATTTTTAGCAACCAAAATAGATTTAGATCAAAACGGAATTAAAAACCTTGCCTTCGCATTGGGGAAAGAATTTGAAAACCTATTCTTGTTATTTGCAACTTCTGAAAAGAAAGACAAAGCGATGTTGACCTGCTATATTTCGAAAGAATTGGCAAATGATCGCGGGTATGATGCTGGAAAAGTAGTTCGAGAATTGGGAAAACTAATTCATGGTGGTGGTGGTGGACAACCTTTCTTTGCAACTGCTGGCGGTAAAAATCCAGGTGGAATACCAAAAGTATTAGAGCGTGCTGTTGATTATCTAGCATAATGAACCTACAAACCCACATACCAATCCAGAAAGAGTCTCAAAACCCAATAGACTACACCTCAAAGCTGCTCTTAATTGGTTCTTGTTTCTCAGAGAACATCGGTGGTAAATTGGAACATTATAAATTTCAGACGGTTCAAAATCCTTTCGGTATTTTGTTTCACCCAATCGCTATCGAAAACTTGATTTACAATGCCATTAACGAAAAAAAATATACCGAAGAGGATGTCTTTTTTCACAACGAACGTTGGCATTGTTTTGACGCACATTCTGTGGTTAGCAACCCGAACAAAGAAGCGTTACTAAAGAATCTAAATCAGGCAATCCTTTCAACAAATAAACAAGTACACAATGCTACACATTTGGCAATTACCCTTGGTACTTCTTGGGTATACAGACATATTGAAACCGATGCCATTGTTGTGAATTGCCATAAAGTTCCACAAAAAAAATTCTTAAAAGGACTACTCTCTATTGATGAAGTCACTCAAAGTTTAGAAGCAATTATTGCCTTGGTTAAGTCTGTAAATAAGGACGTAACCATTCTGTTTACAGTGTCTCCTGTCCGTCATTTAAAAGACGGTTTTACAGAAAACCAACAGAGCAAAGCACACCTAATTACTGCGATTCATCAAGTGCTAAACAGAGGCAATGCTTCCTATTTTCCTTCGTATGAAATAATGATGGATGAATTGCGTGATTACCGATTCTATGCAGAAGACATGATCCACCCAAACCAAACGGCTATCAATTATATTTGGGAAAAATTTACCAATTCGTGGATTTCAGAAGAGGCACAAATCACCATGCAAGAAGTAGCAGCGATTCAACGAGGATTGGCACACAGACCTTTTAATGAAGGCTCCGAGCAACATCAACAGTTCTTAAAAACGCTGCAACAAAAAATGGAAATACTACAAAAAAAAGTTCCATCTATTGTATTTGAGCCAGGAGTTATTTGATTGTAGAGCTGCTCATTTGGTTCTTGAAACACTGGTTTTAAATAATAATAAAAACTGACAGTATTCATTTTAACGTAAACACCTACAAGGTTTTCAACACCTTGTAGGAAAAAATTGTTTCGCCTATTACATTTGAGTAAGAAACTGTTTAATTTTTCGGCAGTAAAGACAAACCGCTTTCAATCAATTTTTGGTGCTTTTTATTGCCTTGCAATTTCTTTAAATGCTGTAAAATTTTCGTTTGACAAGAAAAATCATGTTGCTGTGACAATTCATACAATTCTAATGGCAATAGCCAATCAGTAGGAAAATCAGTAAGAACCTTTTTGAAAATCGCATTGACTTTCTCTTCATTTACGGAGTTGTCTTCTCTCATTTTTCGAACATCAGCATACAAAGCATACAATTCTTTTTGGAGTAAAGAATAGTCAATTTTATGTGTTTTTGTTTCAGAAACTTTTCCTAAATCTTCAAAAGAATTTGCGTCTGCAGGTCCAGAAAATGCAGAAATAATTTCTTTCCCAACTGCCATGTCGTAAATTCCCCAAGACGGATCAAACAAAACAGTATCCTTATAGGTAACCGTGCAGTTTTTAAAAGAAATTAATAAAATTTTTCCACGCAGATCTCTAGTTCCAGTAATTACGTCTCCAACAACTTTTACACCGCCTTCAAATTCTAACGAAGTTTGTTTTCCTTCATAAATTTTATAGGCTTCCAAATCACGCGGACTCATATTTTCAATTGGGATGTTGATTCCTTTCAATTTCCCGATAGGGCTTCCAAATCCTTCAGAGTGGTATTCCGTTCCGTGACCAATCAATTCTTTATCTCTACTGGACAATACCGTTTTTCCTGTAGTTTGAACATAAATAGGTTGTTCATTTTCATCAGACAACACACGGGTAAAGACTCCTGAAATTTGAACCCCTGTACTTAATTCAATCGTTCCTAAATTGGTAGAACTAATTAATTTTTGAACGCCTTTTAAGCCTCCTTTCCGAATGGCCATTTTATTTGCAAACTGTTCTAAAACCAAGCTTAAATGTGCGAAATTTGGTGTTACAAATAATTGCGGTTGTGGTTTTGTAATGTCAAAACTAACCGTGGCTGCTTCAACAGTGTATGGCAATTTTTTAACTTCAGGTTGCATACACCAAGCACTTTCTCCAATTGAAGAAAGCAACCCAGCTCCGTAAATTTTAGGAGCATCAATAGTACCTATCAAACCATACTCAACAGTCCACCAATGCAAATTTCGTATTTGGGCCATTTCAGATAATTCACCCATATTCTTTTGCAATTCTTCTACTGTATCTTGTGCATCAGAAATCTTTTTTGAGCTTGCATTGGGATCTTCTTTTAAAATTGAAAGTAACCGAATGGCTTCATACATTTCATAATCTTTTTTAGATGAAATGGCCTTGCTACCAATTTCTCCAAAACGTCTTAAATATTCTGCATACTCTGGATTTGCAATAATGGGAGCATGTCCTGCTGCCTCATGAATGATGTCTGGCGCTGGCGTATATTCAATATGATTGATTGTTCTCATATCAGAAGCAATTACCAATACATTATAAGCTTGAAATTCCATAAATGCATTCGGAGGTATAAAACCATCTACAGAAACGGCAGCCCATCCAATCTCTTCTAAAATCCTATTCATTCCTTCCATATGAGGAATTTCTTCAACAGAAACACCTGTTTTTTCCAAACCTTTTAAATAAG
>Ga0066376_10004611_pt1 | contig 11940 bp, 12 predicted proteins | sample Knorr_S15_td_Bot_FD_77009 | JGI IMG/M metagenome (GOLD analysis project Ga0066376, IMG submission 77009) | Marine microbial communities from Southern Atlantic Ocean transect - Knorr_S15_td_Bottom_ad_5009_LV_A | ecosystem: Environmental > Aquatic > Marine > Oceanic | place: Southern Atlantic... | reverse complement strand
CCAAGAACACGCTCTTGGCATTAACCTCGAAGACCCGGTCCCAGCTGTCGGCAGACGTGTTTTCGATCTCCACTCGCGGGACAATGATGGCGGCGTTGTTTATCAGAATATCCAGCTTGCCGTAGCGGTCCAGGGTGCCCTGGACTACCTTTTGCCACTCGGCCTCGCTGGTGACGTCTAGGTGGACGTATACGGCGTCACCGCCTAGCTCCTGGATCTCCGCCTCAACCTGACGCCCCTCGTCGTCGCGTATGTCGCCAAAAACTACCTTGGCGCCCTCCTGGGCAAAAAGCTTGGCTTCCACGGCGCCCTGACCCCGTGCGCCGCCGCTAATGATAGCTACTTTACCGTCCAGCTTTCCCATTGTTTTGAATCTCCGGCTTAGGTTTTGATGGTAATAACAGCGTGAATAGTTCCGGCTTTACATCTGCTTTAAGGCGGGAACACCTAGCTCAGTTTCCAGGCCTTTGAACCAGCCAATGACCTCTGTGTGCAGGGGCACGCCATTCGCGCGACGGTCCTGCTCCTCCTCGTGCTCGGCAAGACCGGGGTAAAGCACCCTGTCATGGCCGGGCGCGGGCTTGGTCTCCCTCAACGTCTTCAGCATCTGGTCCATGTTGTCCTTGAACTTCGGAACATCGGTAAATGCATCGATGTTGTAAGCGGCAAAGTAGTGCTTGTACGCGCTCTGGAAGTACTCCGTGTCGAACATGCCCGGCACAGAGCCAGAAAGCATGCCGCCCAGAATGTCCACCATCATTAGCAGGCCATAGCCCTTGTGGGACCCGTTCTCTCTGGTGCCACCGAGAGGAAGGAGGTCGCCATATCCTCGATCGCCCTCTGGCGGAGGCGTCTCTTCCATTATTGGGTTGCCCTCATCGTCTGCTACCCAGCCCGGCAGCAGATTGGAGCCTACCCTCCTGGCCAGGGAGAACTTGTTACCGGCAATCTGAGAAGTTGCGGCGTCAAATAAAAACGCCGCTTCTTTATTTGCGGGCGCAGCTATTGAGATTGGGTTAGTCCCAAATCTAGGCTCAGCTCCAAACGTTGGGAGCACGCCAGTTCCAGCAGCGGTCGCCGTCATGCCCACCATGTCCTGCTGCGCGGCATGCATCGAGAAGTGGCCCACCGCTCCCAGATGGCCGGAGTTGTTGACGGTCACCACACCAAAGCCTACTATTTTGGCCTTTTCGATGGCGATGTCCATGAAACGGCGGCCGAAGACCACGCCGAGGCCCCTATCGGCATTGATGACAGCCGTGCCCGGTGTTTCTCGCTCGATTTTCCAGTCGGGCTTGGGGTTAACTCTGCCGCTGGTGTATTGATCTATGTAGGAACGCAGCATATTAGAGACGCCGTGGGTCTCCACGCCGCGAAGGTCGGTCATGGTGAGAACGTCGGCAGCTTCAATCGAGTCACTCTCGGAGTTGCCCATCTTCTCGAAGACAGCCTTAATCACGTCATGAAGCGATTCGTGAGAAACTCTGACCTCATCTTTTTTTGGTACCTTAAAGCGCTCCAGCATGATGCTCCTCCTAGTGGGCTACTACAAATTTCTACAGCCGATAACGGTCGTCGGCCATGTTGGTTCAGGGATAATTACCTATGCAATTATTGACTAATCAATTACTTTGGAAATGCCTAAAATCGGCAGTTTACTTTGATCAATGCTGCGCCCTTTAGGCCCATGTCGTCGGACGCGAACCAATACTAGCAAAAGCTTCCGTTATACGCATCTTGACCGAGGTTTGCGGCAACAATAACTGGTTCTGAATTTCCTCTGTGCCTCCTCCCTGTTAAATTTGATGTCTCTCCTGATGTCTCTCCTCTGTATTCCCTCCTACTTGCCTAAGACAAGGCTCTCCAAGGCTTGCGGCTATGGCAATTACCCACTAACATTAGGGGCAATATGGCAGAAGCAAAAATCGAATTCACAAGGATATCCAGGCTGCAACCAGAAGCAGTAGGGCAGCCTGGCAAACGGACATTTCGTATTCTGGCAGACAGTGAGAGCAGCACCGCCAGCCTATGGCTGGAAAAAGAGCAGCTGATGCAGCTTGCCGTCGGTGTCCAACAGCTTCTCACCACGCTTTCCGAAGATACCAGCACTGACCGCTCACCTTCCGACAATGAGGCGCCCGGTTTGACTCGGCTCGATTTCAGAGTGGGAAAGTTGGTGTTTGGTCATGATGGCACCAACGGGTATTTCATTATCGATGCCCACGACCTGGAAGATGAGGACGAAGACGAGGCCACGGTGCGGCTCTGGGCGACCCGAAGTCAGATGATTTCCTTTGCTGAAGAGGCCCTGAAGGCTTGCGCGGCGGGCCGACCAATTTGTCCTCTATGCAACAGGCCTATGGACCCTGACGGCCACGAATGCCCCCGGGTAAATGGCCACGCTAAGATAACTAGTCTGGAGTAGGCTGCATACCGCTACCCGAAGGGTTATCTCAGGAATTCCCGGAATCCCGTATCGCAGCCATCTGAATTAGAAGACTTTCTTGATGAGGACGGTTTGCGCTCTCGAAGAAGTAATCTGAGGCGACTTACGCAAGACACTGACGACGAACAAGTCTTTTTGCCGGAAGAGGAGGCTATTCCTCTGCTGGAAAAGAGTCCCGTAACAGGCGGTTACAGAATGCCATGGGGCTCCAACTACACCTTCCTGGTCCGCCTGGAGGCGGGCGAGGGCAAGTACCTGCAGGCTATCTACAAGCCCCGTGACGGCGAGCGACCGCTTTACGATTACCCTAACGGCACTCTCTATCTTCGTGAGCACGCTACGTTTGTGCTCAGCCAGGCGCTGGGCTGGCCCAGCATACCCCACACGCTGGTAAGGGAGGGCCCTTACGGCGTCGGCTCCATGCAGCTCTACATAGACTGTGATCCGAACATCACTTACTTTGATCTCTTCGAGAAGCGCGAGGAAGAATTTCTCAAGTTTGCGCTGTTTGACGTGGTTGTGAATAATGGCGATCGCAAGGCCGGCCACTGCATCATTGGCGAGGACGAGCGGCTTTGGAGTATCGACCACGGCTTGACATTCCATACCATATTCAAGCTGCGTACGGTGATGTTGGAGTACTGGGGCAAGCCTATCCCCGAGCCGCTGGTGGACGACCTGAAGGGGTTGATGCAGAGGCTGCGATCGTCCAGTGACAGCCTGACGATACAGCTGTCCACCCTGATCGACACCACAGAGATTCAGGCCCTGATGCAGCGACTAGACGCCTTGATTAAGGAGCCAACGCTTCCTGTGATGGACCCATATCAGGACGTGCCATGGCCCTGGGTATAACGCGAGCACGGCCATAAGGTGCTTGTCGCTCTCTTGAGCCTATGATATACTCCCGTTTTACTGGGATATTACCCATCCCATTTTATTGATAGAAAACATCCCAAGGAGACATTGTTTGGCACACGTAACCCTTCGCGAGGGCGAAGATCCAGAAGTACTACTAAAGAGGTTCCAGACCACCATACAGCGGTCTGGCATATTGCGAGAACTCAGGAACAGGCGCTTCTTCCGCACCAAGGGAGAGCAGGCGCGACTGGACAAGCAGCGCAGTCTACGCAGGATGCGCCGACGCCGTAATCGGTAGTTTTAAATGGGTTCTGGCGAATACCATATTGATGCTTAGATAGCACTTTTATTAGAACCAGGGACTTTGAATTATCAGGGTCCCTGGTTTTTTTGTGCCTGCTTTGAGGCACTAGTTCTTGGATTTCGCACAAGCTGATAACATCAGCAATAAATAGCAGGGGTGCAAACATGTCTAACACGGCAGCAGCAACTGATAACTTCGTCAAAGTAAATGGCATCAACATCCACTACCTGGACTGGGGTGGAGGTTCGCCTCGTAATCTGCTGCTGGCGCACGGCCAAAATGGCACAGCGCACAACTGGGACTTCATTGCACAGGCACTGCGAGACGAGTTTCGCGTGGTAGCCCTGGACCAGCGCGGCCACGGCGAGTCTGACCACACAAGAGATGGGTACGCCGTCACAGCCTTTGCGGCGGACCTGGCGGAATTTGCTCAGGCGATAGGCATTGTGCCCTTCGACCTGGTTGGAGCTTCGCTGGGCGGGCGGAACGGCATCTCCTACGCCGGCGACCACTCGGACCAGCTCAAGCATTTCGTAACGCTGGACTACGGCCCGGAAATGGGCAGGGACGCTGCCAAAAAGCAGGTGACTGGCATTGGACGCCGTCCTTTGGGCTGGAACAGCCACGATGAGTTCGTCGAGTACTCTTCCAAGCTCAACCCAAGAGCCTCCCTGGTTTATCTGCGCAACCAGGCACAGCACGGTCTCAGGCTCAACTACGCGGGTAAACTTGTGCCCAAGCACGATCCCGACATGTTCTGGATAAACGGCGGCTTTGGCGTGCGCGAGGTGCCGCACCTGTGGGAGCAATGGGCCAAGATTCGGTGTCCCATTCTGGAGTTAAAGGGGCAACACAGCGACTTCCTCTCGCCGGAGCTCGTGGCACGAATGCAGAAGATGCAGCCGTCCATGCAGTTCCTGGAGGTTCCTGATTCCGGCCATCCTATCCCTGCTGACAACCCCGACTTTCTTCTGCGAGAGCTACGCCGCTTCCTGGTCGATTAGGCTTCCTGGGAGAGGCCGGGGAAAAGCCAACCCTAACCATGTTTTCTGGAATCGTTTTCTATATTAGAGAGACGATCCTTCTTGACCTCTCTAATTTTTCTACAGAGAAAACGCCAAACGTAGGAGGGGACCCTCGTGAGGATCAAATATTTCGACAAGAGACATCGACGCATTCAAATCGCAGTAGCCACAACGCTGCTGATCTCGTTAGTCACTACGGCGTGTAGTTTAGAGCAGCCAGGTCAGAATCCAGTAGGCATCGCACCTGTGGCTACGGGCGCCGCCGCTACTTTGAACCCGGCGGGGGACCCGTTAGAGCCGACCCAGGTAGCAAATAAAGCGATACATCAGGCGGCAAATGCCGTCATAACGCCATCCGACACCTCTGCTTCCACCAGCGTAGAAGAGCCTTCTTCTACAGCCTTCGTGGACGCCTCTGACAACACGCCTGTCGCAGACGCCTTTATGCTTGCTCCTCTGGCCGAGAAACTCACGACGCCAGAGGCTGTGAAAATTCTGACGCCCTCGATTGTGCAGGTGGTCACCGAGACGCTGTCCATGAACATGTTCAACCAGCCTATACCCAATAGAGGCGTCGGCACTGGCATTGTGTTGAACACTGAGGGTCATGTATTGACCAATAACCACGTAGTGGACGGCGCCCAGCGAATCACGGTCATATTTGCCGACGGCAACAGCAGGGTGGCGGAGATCGTCGGACGCGACTTCCAGACCGACCTGGCTGTAATTCAGGTTGAGCCGAGTGGATTAACGCTCAGGCCTGCAAAGCTGGGTGTGTCCGCTGAACTTCAGGTCGGCGAGGATGTTATCGCCATTGGTCACGCATTGGGTCTGCCCGGAGGCCCCACGGTGAGCAAGGGTGTCGTCAGCGCACTGGGACGGACCATCGACACCGATTCTTCTACCACCATCGTTGATCTAATCCAGACAGATGCTGAGATCAATCCCGGTAACAGCGGCGGCGCTCTGGCGAACAGCAGAGCGGAGGTCATCGGCATTAACACGGCAATCATCCAGTCAGGACGGGGCATCGGCTTCGCCATCAACATAGACGACGCCAAGCAGGTGCTGACTCAGCTCATGAATAAGGGCTACGTAGACCGCGGGTTCCTAGGCATCTCGCCAGTGAACGTAACGCCGGGTCTGGCCAGCCGCTTCGACCTGCCAGCAACGGAGGGCATTCTGATAGGCCGAATCATTGCGGGCACCGCAGCAGCCGACGTCGGGCTGCAGGTGGAGGACATTATCGTGAAGCTGGGGGACACTCCTATCCGAAACACAGGCGAGCTTTCCAAGTTCCTCATCAGCCATCGTCCAGGGGAGACCATAGATGTCGTCTTTTACCGCAACAACCAGCAGATGACTACAAACCTAACCCTAGGCGGCCGTGATTTCGAATAATAAGCTGAGGGCGTGGAAAGTGGCTTTTCTTCACCTTGGTGCATAAGACACAGCACGGTCTGATCATTTTGCCAAGGCACTGAGTCGGGGGCAGCAGCTAGCTGACCCTCGGCTCTCCCCTCGCCCCAGCCTCAATCCTAGCCCCTAGCTTCATATATAAAATACAAAAGAAATTAATGTTGGTGCCAGTCGTCGTTGCGCTGGCCGGAGGCGTATTCGGCGATGCGGCTGTCTAGCTCTTCCGGTGTGACCATGCCCTTTTCCAGTAGCAGACGCTCCAGAGAGGCAAGCCAGCGTTCGTAGTAGGTGGACGAGGCGCCTGTGCGCTCGGCCTCGGTGATCTCCTCCGCCAAACGGCCCTGGAACTCGCTCCATTCGTACCGCTTATATTCATTGAGGGCTACAGCCATGCCAAAGGCGCGACCCTCCCACGGAGCCTCGAAAACTAACTCGCCATTGGAGCGGGGAAGAGCGATGCTGTCTTCCATGTTAGCGATACGGATGTCAGTTGAGTCGTTCACCTGAAGTCCTCGTCCTAGCGGGTCGTCTGTCTTAATTCCGGAAGTTAATGTACTGCAGAGGCTGGCTCAGGTTCAATTCTTTGATGAAATTGATGGTGTTCTGAAGGTCGTCGCGGTTCTTTCCTGAAACGCGGAGTTCGTTACCCTGAATACGGACCTGAACCTTCAGCTTCTCGTCCCTAACGGCCTTGCTTATCTTCTTCCCAAGCTCAGTGTCGATCCCTTGCTTGATCGTCACGCTCTCCCTGAGGCTGCTACCCGTTGCGTCTTCAGGCTCCTGAAATTCGAAGGCACCCTGGTCGACTTTTCGCTGGGTGAGGTACTTCCGAAGCAGGTCCTGCACCTGTTGCAGCTTCATGTTGTCGTCAGCCAAAATAGTGAGGGCGTCATCCGTCCTGCTGATATCGCACTTTGTTCCCGCCAGGTCGTAGCGCTGCGTTATCTCGCGTTTCACTCCGTTGATTGCGTTATCAACTTCCATGAGGTCCGTTTGTGAAACCACGTCGAACGATGGCATTTTTTACTTCCTCCAACTGTTGTGACCGATATCGGCCTGGGTTTATTTCTAGGTTAATTACACGGGCCACGAATGGCAGATGCTGTGCTCTATAGCCTACTACGAATCCGCATCCGGCTAATGTTGACCCTGCAACTATAAGGCGATACTTAACTGACTTCAGCCGGCGACTTGAGACGGGCCACGCCTATCATGCTGTCCCTGGACACCAACTCCATTAGCTGGTCTTCGGTCATGCCCTCGGTGCCTTCTGGACGCTCCGGCAAGACCATGTAGCGTATGTCCGAATTGCTATCCCAGACCCGCACTTCAACTGACTCTTCCAGCTCCAGGCCAAACTCCTTGAGAACCACCCGAGGCTCGATGACGACGCGAGCGCGGTAGGCATTGGACTTGTACCAGGTTGGCGGAAGTCCCAGCACCGGCCAGGGGTAGCACGAGCATAACGTACACACAACGACGTTTTGCAGGTCGGGCTTATTCTCCAGCACCACTATCTCCGCACCCTGCGCCCCGGTGTAGCCGAACTCAGCGATGGCCTCAGTGCCGTTTTCCAAGAGGCGGGCTCGATATACAGGGTCTAGCCACGCGTGGGCGACGACCCGAGCACCATTCAGCGGTCCTATGTCCTGCTCATATGCCTGAACACGGGCGTCAACGGCATCGCTGGCTATGAGGCCCTTCTCGACCAGCAGCGACTCTATTGCCTTGGCCCGGATGGCGGCGTATGGCTCTGGCTCGGGATGGTGTTCTCCGCTCATGTCACACTCCTGTGGCTCACTTTAGTTGACTCCAAACAGCTCTGAAGCCTTATTAGCGATGTTTTGGCCTAGCTTAATGCACCTCGAAACGCTCAGCTCATCCTCAGGCGTCCTGTGAGACACCGCTCCGAAGTGCAGAGGCGGCTCGCCCACGGACAGTCCGCCAGAGTAGATCAGCATACCGCGCACCAGCAAAGAAGAGATGATGCTCATCTCAGCAAAGCTAGCGCCTCCGCCTCCAGGCCAGTTCTGGGACGCGAAGACCGCTCCCAGCTTCCCGGCGAGAAGGTCCTGGTCGAGCTCCTCCAGGAAGCGCTTCATCTGCCAGCTCAGGTTGGCCCCGTGAGTCGGCGAGCCGAAGATAACGGCGGACGATCCCTGCAAGAACGCCATGTCTGCATTCCCCACCGACATTGCCTTCACCTTGGCGCCTGCCACGCTCTTACAGCCCTGGGCAATTAGCTCCGCCATCTTGGCAGTATTGCCTGTCCCGGAGTAGTAGATGATGGAGATGTCCATCAGACCGGCTCCAGGTAGCTTTCCCACATATCTATATAGAGGCTCTGGTTTGCCTCTGCGGCGGCTCCCCACAGCTCCTGGGCTTCGAATCGGACGCTGTATATCGGCTGCGCGCCCTGCTCAGATACCGGCACGTGGTCCTGCATGTCTTGAAGCTTGTATAGCTTCTCGATGGTGCCGACCTTGCCCTGTATGTACCGAGGCAAGCGCGAGTGGCCTTGCAGGTGGATCTTGCGAGCCCTTACGGTGTCACCCACCTGGAACGCCACGCTTATGCTTGGATCTGGGTTCTTGGCCATGGGCATACGCAGTCTGATGTTTGCGATTACCTGCTGCGTGGCCTCCGGGTCTTCCCGCCGAGGCATGGCCGCATCAGGGTTTTCTCGAAACTCTGAGGTCCTGGCCTCCAACTCTTCCTGAGACAGAAAGCCATTTGCTACCAGGGCGGTTTCCAGGGCCAGCATCCACTTTTCGTAGTAGCTGGACGCCAGGTACTTGTCCGGAGGTATATTTTCGATGTACGAGCGCGAGCCGTCGGTCCCGTAAACCGCGTGATTACCACGAATAGTGGAAACGATGCCATAGACACGGCCCTCCCAAGGCTGATGAAAAACGGGCTCGTTTTCCTCAATATCGATAGGACCAAACCCGTGCATGCCGCCCATGTCATGAATGCCGTTCATGTGCTGCTCCGTCCGCTAAACACTGCCTACATTAAGGGTCATTATATGCGCAAAGTCACCTGGCCCGTAAAGGCCAAACGTCTACGATTTCGCTCGTGTGGGTTTGCGCCACTCCATGCCTTCGGTCCGGCGCATGAATTCGGTGTGCAGCGTCTTGTTGGAGGCAATAATACCGTCGCTATTCACGGTGGCGCGCTGCCCGACGCGGTCCGTAACCACACCACCAGCCTCCTCAACCAGCAGCATGCCCGCCACCTGGTCCCATGGGGAAAGGCTGCCGTGGAAGTAGAGGTCGTACCTTCCCGCTGCCGCGTAGGAAAGCCCGAGAGCCGAGGACCCCATTACCCGCAGCGCCCACAGCTCCGGCAAGAAGGAGTTTACTATTGCGAGACCATTTACCGTGCTACTGCTGTTATAGCTCAGGTCTGTACCGAGTATTCCTTCACTGAGATTTGTGTTGTCTGTGACGTGAATCCTTGTGTCATTCAGGTAAGCGCCCTTACCTCTCTCAGCGTGGAACATCTCGTTCATCTGGGGATCGTAGTTCACACCTACCATCACTTCGCCGTCCAGGGCGAGTCCCACGACTGTGGCAACGCAGGGTATGCCAGCGGCATAGTTGCGCGTGCCGTCCACAGGATCGACGATCCACACATAACCCTTGTCGGCCTGGTCACCCTCCGACTCCTCGCCCAGAAACCCCATGTCCGGGAACTCTTTAGTGAGAAGCGCATGGATGGCTTCTTGAGCAGCCTTGTCCACGTCCGTGACGACGTCACCGGGGCCTTTGTAGGTGACCTCCTTCGATCCGTAGAAGCTGTCCAGCATCAATTTGCCAGAAATTAACACCGCCTCTTTTGCGACTTCCATGGCGGTCCTGCCGCTGGTGCTTAGAGGAATAATAGCCAAATTGCATCTCCTAATAGTCCGTTTGATTTCAGTTTAGCCCACAGGTATCATGCAGTCGAGTTTCCTTGTCACACAGTGGGCAGACATGGCCCATAGCAGTTTCTTCAAACACGGATCGCACGTTCTTACTCATCGCACAGCAAAATGCGTGTGCCCGGCTGACTTTCCGAAGAAGCTGTTGCCTTCGTAGCCTGTACTGCCCAGTATACCGCCGTCGCAGCCGATTCCTCAGCGTCCTGTCAAAAGACCAAAATAACCAACAGCGCGATGTCATGGGCATCGCAACTCGCGCCGGTCTCTATAGGCGACTGCGTTTCGAATTAGGAATTTGTCAAGGCAAAAAGACCGCCAAATCTCGCTGAAAAGCCCCCTTGTAATGGCATCGGCACTCGGTGCTAAAATCTGAATTCTTCCGGTAAGCCGGATTTGCGAATCTCCCTCAACGGACGGGAAGACACTTTTCTCACAGTCCCTGGAAAATTCGGGGGAAAATTCGCGAATCGACATCTCACGAGAGGCCCAGTGTATGACCGCCACCACTCCCGGCGCTCGCCAAATTTGGAGCGCAGTCCTAGGCGAACTTCAGTTGCAAGTAACCCGACCAAGCTACGAGACGTGGCTAAAAGGTACTGTGGGCATTGCACAGCTGGACGGAGAGTTTGTCGTAGGCACTCCCAACGCATTCGTTGCTGAAATGCTGGAGCAACGGATGTATACGCTTATATCGCAAACAGTGGAGCGTATCACCAAAGGCCCGTCCGACATCCGCTTCCAGGTTTTCATGGATGAGGTGGAGGAAGAAGAAGACGCTGCATTGCCAGAGGTTGCATCGACAGGTACGTCTCCCGCATCGGTGCCAGCTTCATCGCTGGTGTCGCAGTCCTCTTCGCGGCTAAATCCAAAATATACCTTCAATAGATTCATCGTTGGCAAGTCCAACGAGCTGGCCCATGCCGCTGCCCTGGCAGTGGCCGACAATCCCGGGGTCATCTATAACCCACTGGTCCTGTACTCCGACGTAGGGTTGGGAAAGACACACCTGCTACACGCCATAGGTGAGCGGGTTCGGTCAAGCGGTCTGTCGCTTATCTACGCCACAACGGAAGAATTCACCAACGATTACATCAAGGCCATCCGAGAGGGCAAGACGGAGGACTTCCGTCTGCGTTATCGGAATGCAGATGTGCTCCTGCTGGACGACATTCAGTTCCTGATCGGCAAAGAGCAGACTCAGGAAGGTTTCTTTCACACCTTCAACGCACTGCATATGAGCAACCGGCAGATCGTGATCACCAGCGACCGGCCTGTGTCTTCGCTGAAGACTTTGGAGGGGCGCATCAGTTCACGCCTGACCGGGGGCCTGGTTGTCGATATTCAGTCGCCAGACCTGGAGACGCGTCTGGCAATTCTGAAGGCTAAGGCCGAGCAGATGAGGCTGAACATCGACCCTACTGTCCTGGAGATGCTGGGCAGCAGAGTTCACCAGAACATTCGTGAGCTGGAGGGGAGCCTCAATCGACTGGTAGCCTACGCCGACCTTACCCGCCGGCCGATTGACGCCGATCTTGTTATGCAGGTGGCCGCAGACACTCGTGTGCAGGAAGCGGCACATCAGGTATCAGAAAGCGCTGTTCTTGATGACGTCTCGAAGTACTACCAGATGGACGTGGCAACCCTGAAGGGACGAAAGAGGGACAGGAAGACAGCGCGAGCCAGGCAGGTCGCCATGTTCCTTTTACGAGAAGAGACCAACATGGGCTCCACAGCTATTGGACGTCTTCTCGGCGGCAAGGATCACTCCACTGTTTTGCATGGCTGCCGCACCATTGAGAACCAGCAGAAGGTGGACGACAAACTCCGCCTGGACATTCTCAAAATCCGAGAGTCTTTGACCAGCTGATAGCAGGGCCCTGCAGGTCGTCGTGGGCGAAAACCGAATTGGCGACGTACTCAGCGATATTGGCGGAGCGGTGCAGGGAAGCCGTGGCCTTAT
>Ga0066376_10004609_pt1 | contig 11941 bp, 8 predicted proteins | sample Knorr_S15_td_Bot_FD_77009 | JGI IMG/M metagenome (GOLD analysis project Ga0066376, IMG submission 77009) | Marine microbial communities from Southern Atlantic Ocean transect - Knorr_S15_td_Bottom_ad_5009_LV_A | ecosystem: Environmental > Aquatic > Marine > Oceanic | place: Southern Atlantic... | reverse complement strand
GCCCCACTCGGCTTTGTGTAGACGGGGCTCCGCCCCGAACCCCACGCGGGGCCGCTTCGCGGGGACCCCGAGTGCCCCACTCCGCCGCCGCGGGGCGCGCATTGTTGCGCGCCCTGGATCATGTGTGGGCGCACGGAACTCGGCGACGACGCCGCGGGGCTCCGGATGGTGATGCTCGAGATAGAGGTAGCCGCTGTAGACACCGGTCCGGTCGCCGGGCTGCCCGCTGTCGCGGATGTGGACACTCAGCGTGCGTGGCACGTCGGCTTCGTAGCAGTTGTCTCGCGCGGCGGTCCGGAGGTGCCGGTAGGCCATCCGCTGCTCCGGCGCCTGGCGATACCGCGGCCGATCGGCGGAACCGACGTCCGTGTAGGCGCCGCCACGCATGCCGTCGACTGGTGAGGGCAGATGGCGGGCCAGGCGCCTGGCCCGCTCCTCGCCAGCGTCGACCACTCGAGTCGTGATCGCATCGGTGAGGCGAGCGATGTCGACACACCCGGCGAGTCGGCATTCGGGATGCTCATCCGTAGACTCGACCCGATGCGCCAGCGGTTCGCCAAGCTCGCGCTGGAGCTCGAGCACGTCAGGCAGGGGGTCTCCGAAGTACACCATCCCGTCGACCCGCTGGATGACGTAGCAGTCGCCCGGGTGCAGGTCGACCACCGTGACCTCGCGATGCTGCGCGGGCAGAACCCAGTGAAAGGTCTCCGACGGCGGCTGCCGCGTCGTCTGCCCGGCACGACCTTCCATGGGCGCCGCGGTCAGCACGGCGAGCCCCCCGCCGACGGCGAGCACGCACACCGCCACCCGCACCGTGCGGACGGCGCCCCGGGTCAACCTGGTCACGGCGGTCACGGTGCCGCCATTCTATCTCGTCGCCCGCTGTCGCAGAAGGACGGTAGCCCGTGGCCATCGGCGACTTTCCCAGTCAGGTATCATGGGCACCTCATCGGTGTGGTGCCAGTCTGCGACGCGAGGCACGTTCTACGAGGAGTGACCAGATGACCGGACGGGCTCGTCTCATTTGCGGAATCGCGGCCATGGTGGGTCTCACCGCCGCAACCCCGGCGGCCGCGCAACACGGCGCGCCGGACAGCGGCGAATGGCGGACATACGGTGGTGATCTCGGCAGTACCAAATACTCGCCGCTCGATCAGATCGACGCGTCGAACTTCGCCGATCTCGAGATTGCCTGGCGCTGGCAATCGTCCGATGCCGTGATGAGCATGACCACGCCGGACGGCGGCGAGTGGTCGGCCCGGTCGGACGTCATCTTCGAGGCACTGAACCAGGAAGACCCGAACCGCTGGCGAGACGGCCAGCCGCCCTACCTGAACAACCTCAAGGCCACACCCCTGATGGCGGCCGGCCGGATGTATATCAACATGCCTACGTCGGCGGGCGCCGCCATCGACGCTGCCACCGGGAAGACGCTCTGGGTCTACAACCCGAAGACCTACGAAGCGGGCACCACCACGATGAGCGCCCGCTGGAACCAGCGGGGCGTGGCCTACTGGAGTGACGGTGAGGCCGAGCGCGTCTACTGGGGCACCGGGAACGGGTATCTGATCTGTGTCGATGCGATGAGCGGTCGACCCTGCCTGAACTTTGGGGAGAACGGCCGGCTCGACCTGGTGCGCGACCTGCCTCGTGCCGACCGGGACAACCGCGATTGGCTCAACGCCCTGCTCTACTCGGTGCAATCACCGCCGATCGTCGTGGGCGACACGGTGATCACCCCGAGCTCCATCTCGTCGTACAACATTACCCGCGAGGCCCCGCCCGGATGGATGCGCGGGTTCGACGTACAGACCGGGCGCACCAACTGGACGTTTCACACGATTCCGCAGGGTGATGAGTTCGGCAACGACACGTGGGGCGGCGACTCCTGGCGCGTCACCGGCAAGGTCGGGGTCTGGTCGATGATGAGCGCCGACGAAGAGCTCGGGCTCCTCTATCTCCCCACCAACACGCCGGCCCCCGACTACTACGGCGGGCATCGCCCCGGCGCCAATCTGTTCGCCGAAAGCGTGATCGCGCTGAACATCGAAACCGGACAGCGGGAGTGGCACTTCCAGGCGGTGCACCACGGCCTCTGGGACTACGATTTTCCGGCCGCACCGAATCTGGTCGACATCGAGGTCGACGGACGTCCCATCAAGGCCCTGGCCCAAATCAGCAAACAGGGCTTTCTGTATGTCTTCGACCGCGTGACCGGCGAACCGGTCTGGCCGATCGAGGAACGCCCGGTGCCGACCGACACGGATATTCCGGGGGAACAGGTGTGGCCGACCCAGCCGTTTCCCACGCGGCCCGCGCCCTTCGAGTATCAGGGCGCCACCATCGACGACCTGGTCGACTTCACGCCCGAGATCAGACAAATGGCAATCGAGGCGGTCGAGGGCTTCCGTCTGGGCCCGCTCTTCACGCCGCAAAGTCTGAGCGGTACCATCCAACGTCCCAGCTCCGGGGGCGGCGCCAACTGGTCCGGCGCGGGCGTCGATCCGGAAACCGGCATGCTCTACGTGCCGTCGTCCAACGCGTTCAGCCTGCGCCGCTACCGGGAGCCGCAGCCCGACGAAGACGCGACCCTGGCGGTCATCGAAGGACGGGGAGAGTTCGCCCGACGGGTGACCATGCCGCAGGGGCTTCCATTGTTCAAGCCGCCCTACTCGCGGATGACGGCGATCGACCTCAACACCGGCGACCACGCCTGGATGCGGCCCTTGGGTGACGGCGACCGGGTGCGCAATCACCCGTTGCTTCGCGACCTCAATCTGCCACCGGTGGGGGGAGACGGCAGCCGGAGCGGCCCCCTGGTGACCAAGACGCTGCTCATCTATGCGCTGACGACGGGCGGCAGCGACGGCGGCCCGCGGCTGCTCGCAGTCGAGAAGTCCACCGGCGAGCCGCTCGCATCGGTCGACCTGCCGCGCGGCGCCATTGGCACCCCGATGACGTATCTGCTCGACGGCAAGCAGTACATCGCACTGACCGTCGGCGGCTCACCAGTGCCAGAGCTCATCGCGCTGGCCCTACCCTAGGTTTCCTGCCGAGGTGCCCGTAGAGGACGGACGTCGCGGCATCGGCTCAGCGGGGTCACAGCCCGCCTGGCTGCTCCCTCCTCGCGCCTGGCCAGCCGTACACCTCGACAGGAAACCGCCCTGGATGTCGCCAAGGCGCGCATGTGGGCGTCTGGGCTGTTCGACGGACGGAGGGGTTTTCTGACGAGGCGTCTGTCTGGCCAGGCGCGAGGAGGGAGCAGCCAAGCGGGCTGTGACCGACGAAGCAACACCGCCAGACGGGCGCCTCGTCGGAAAACCCTCGCTAACGGTTTTCAGCCACGTGCTAGTGTCCTGGAACAGTGACCGCTCACCGCATCATTTTCGACACCGACTCGGCGGTGTTCAATGACGACGCAGCCGCGCTGGCGATGCTCGCCGGGCGACCCGACGTGGTGGACATCCTTGGCGTCACGGTGGTCGCGGGGAACCACCCGGTCCCGCAGGGCGCCGAGCACATGCTGCACCTGCTGGAGCTGATCGGGGCCGACCACATCCCGCTGTATCTCGGGGCCGAATCGCCGCTCGTGAATTCGCCGGCTCACGCGGCGCGCCAGGAGGCGCGGTGGGGCCCCGTCTCGTTCAAGGGCGCGTTCGACGCCACCGACCAGGTCGTCCCGCCGCAGGGCGGACGCTTCGCCGCGGCCCGGCCGCGTACGACCGGTGCCGTCCGGTTCATCATCGACACCATCGAGCGATACCCGCACGAGGTCACCCTGGTGGCCGTCGGCCCGATGACCAACCTCGCGCTCGCGTTCCAGCAACGACCGGACCTGGCGGGGCTCGTCAAGCGCCTCGTGTTCATGGGTGGCAACGCGCGCGTGCCCGGCAACGTGACACCCGCGGCGGAATTCAACATCTGGTTCGACCCCGAGGCGGCGCAAGCCGTGCTGGCCATGCCGATCCCGGACACAGTGATGTTCGGCCTGGACGTCACGAACCATGCGCCGCTGCGCAAGTCGCTTTTTGACCGTATCGTGGCCACCGACACCCCGCTGACCCGGTTGATGCGGCACGACATGGCTCCCCGATTCGACACCGATAGCGCCGCGACGTATCAGGTGTGGGATTGCATCACCGCGGCCTGGCTGATCGACCCCTCCATCGTGACCATGTCGGAACGATTGGCGATTGCGGTCGACACGACGTTCGGCCCCACCTACGGCGGCACCAGTGTGGCCACCGGAACGCCGCGTGCGCGGACGACCGAGGTCATGCTGGATCTCGACCTGGAGAAGTTCTTCGCGATGTATGAAGCACTGCTCACGAGACCTGTTGACGACGCCCGGAGGCAGGGGAATAGCTGAGCGCCCGGCGCTCAAGACTCTTTCGAACGGCTCCGGCCCGAGTAGCCGAGGTCACACGGGTGAGAGTACAATCGGCGCCTGCAACACTGGTCGTCCGGCGGGACCGCCGGGACGAAACATTCGTGCAATCAGCGTCGTCTGAGAACCTGAGATGAGAAACCACTACACCATAACCAGCCATACACCGTCGCGACTCCTGCGGTTCCTGACCGCGGCGATGGTCGCCGCGCTTGTCGGAACACCCCATGCGTCTGCACAAAGCCAGGGTCAGCTGTTCGCGAGTGTCACGACCCAGGAGGGCGAACCGGTCCTGGATCTGACGGCTGACAGCTTCCAGATCCAGGAAGATGGCGTCACGATGAAGATCCTGTCGGCCGACCCCGGCACGACGCCGATGAAAGTCGCGGTGCTGGTGGACAACAGCGAGGCCATCAACGCCTCGAACGGCCTGACCGCGCTGCGCAGGGGCATCACCGGCTTCCTCGAGACGCTGCCGCTGCAGCACGAAGTAGGCCTGTTCTCGATCGCTGGACGCGTCGCGCCGCTGGTGGACTTCACGAACGACCGGGATGAACTGCTGGATGCCGCGGACGGTCTCTTCGCCGGCACCGGCGGCGCCAAGATGATTGACGGCATGCGGGAGACCTGGGACCGGCGGTTCTCGTCCGAGGACGCGTGGCCGGTCATGGTGATGGTGGTGACGGACGGCCCGGAGACCAGCGGGAACATGAACGAGGACCAGTTCGGCGCGTTCACCCTCGACCTCCTTAGCAGAGGCGCCATGGTCCACGTCGTGGTGGTGGAAACCCGGGGCGGGGGGGTACAAAGCCAGATCGGGCAGAATCTCACGACGAACACGGGTGGGTTCTACCGGTCGATGAACTCACCGACAGCGCTGACGAACACGCTCAACGAGTTGGCGACGACGATGGGCGAGCATTTCGACGAGATGTCACCTCGCTACCGCCTGCTGTACGAGCGACCGAGCGATACGCCGGGCGCACAGATGGACGTGATCATCGTGGGGCCGAATTACAAGATGCAGCTGTTTGCCGACCGGCGTATGCCGCCGCAGTAGCCCCGGGCGCGTGGACGTGGTGTGAGCCTGGCGTTGACCCTGAATGACCCGGGCATGTTTTGTTCCTCGCTCCGGTCATTGGCGCTCGACAGACGAAGCTGCCACAATGCCGGACCATGTCCGACCTGCCTGGCCCCGGCGCGATAGCGCCGACGTTTTCTCTGACCACCCCCGCTGGCGCGCCCATTGTCTTCGGCGATGAGCCAGTCGCTTCGACCCTGCTGGTCTTCTTCAAACACGATTGCGACACCTGCCATCTGACGCTCCCCCTGGTGGAGCGGCTGCAGAGTGCGCTCTCACCCGCGGGGCTGCGCGTGGTGGGCATCTCCCAGGACGGGGCCGACGACACGGTCAGCGTCGTGACCCGCCACAGTCTGACCTTCACCGTGGCGCTGGATGACCACCTCGAGGTGTCGGCCGACTACGGGTTTGACGCCGTCCCCGCCCTGGTCCTCACCGGTCCCGACAGGGCCATTCTCGCCAGCTTCGAGGGCTTCACGCGGTGGGACCTGCGGAACCTGACCGAGGCGGCCGCGGCCGCCTGCGACACCAAGCCCCCCCCTCTCGTCCATGACGGCGACGGTCTCCCTGAACATCGACCGGGGTGCGGCTCGAAGGTGCACGACCCGGACGTGGCCCGGCGGTTGGCGGTGCGTCGGGGGGCGACGACGCTCGGCGCCCGACGGGTCCAGGTCCCGGTTGACGACGACCCGTTCGAGTTCATGTCGTCGCAGGGCCTCGACGACGGTCTGCCGGTGATCCCGCCGACCGAGGCGCGGGTGCTCCGCATGCTCGAGGGCACGCGACGCGCCGCATCGGACATCGTGGCCCACGTCCCACCCAATCTCGCACCGGCCACCGTCGAGAAAATCGCGGTCAACGCCGTCATGGCCGGGTGCCGTCCAGAGTATCTGCCGGTCGTGATTGCCGCGATCGAGGCCGCGTGTACTGACGAGTTCAATCTGCACGGGGTGTTGGCCACGACCTACTTCGTGGCCCCGGTCATTGTGGTCAACGGCCCGATGCGGCGGGCGATCGAGCTCAACTGCGGCGGCAACCTCTTTGGGCAGGGTTTCCGTGCCAATGCCACCATCGGACGAGCGTTGCAGCTCGTGGTGCGTAACATCGGTGGCGGCAAACCGGGCGGCGTCGACATGTCGACCTTGGGACAACCGGGCAAGTTTACCTGCTGCGTGGGCGAGCTCGAGGAGGCCAGTTGCTGGGAACCGCTTCACGTGGAACGCGGCTTTACCGCCGACACCAGCACCGTGACCGTGTTCGCGGGCGAGGCGCCCAGGGCGATTCGCGACCAGCTGTCGCGCACCGCACCCTCGCTCGCCACCAGCATGGGGATGTGTCTGCAGACCATGGCGCATCCCAAGCTGGCCCACGTGGGCGAAGCGCTGCTGGTCGTCTGCCCGGAACACATCCGGATCTTCGAGCGTGACGGCTACACCAAAGCGGACCTGCGCGCCAAAATCCAGGAGGCGACCGCACGACCACTCCGTGAGCTGCTCCCCGACGCTGACTGTCAGAAGGGTATGGCCCTGCGAGCCGTGCCACAGGCGCTCCTCGGTCCTGACGGACGCCCGACCGCCGACGGCCTGGACACTCCCCTGTCGAAATTCCAACAGGACAGCGACATCCTGGTGATGGTCGCCGGGGGCACCGCCGGCAAGTTCTCCGCCTTCCTCGGCGGCTGGGCCAACGGCGCCGCCGGGTCCATGGCCGTCACCCGCGAGATCCTCTCCTAGACGGGGCGCTGCCCCGAACCCCACGCGGCCGCTGCGCGGGGACCCCGAGTGCCCCACTCTGCATCACGAGTCAGACGGGGCTGCGCCCCGAACCCGCACGCGGCCGCTACGCGGGGACCCCGAGTGCCCCACTCTGCGGCCGCGAGGCGCGCAGGTGCTCGCCTTCGCGGCACCGTTGACGAGGTCGCATCCCGCGGGGCCGCGTTGGAGTGATACAGTCAGCCGCAACCCATTCGAGATGGAGAAGAGTGCATGAACGAGCCGCTCGTCATTCTGGACCCGACCGACGAACGCGCCGCTATCGGCCGACAGCTGGCCACGCGGTCCGAGCAGCTTCAGGGCACGCTGGGTATCGTCGACATCGCGAAACCACGCGGAGATGTGTTTCTCGATGAGATCGAGCGCCTGATACGTGGACGCTTGCCGACGTTGGACGTCATCCGGCTGAAGAAGCCGACCTATACCAAGCCGTCACCGACGTCTCTACGAGATGAAGTGGGCGCGCGGTGTCAGGCGGTCATCCAAGCCCTCGCCGATTGAGGGTCTTGCACGTCGTGCAGTGTGCACGACCTGGTCGACTACGAGATGCGCGGGATTCCGTCGGTCATGGTGGCGTCTACCGAGTTCGTTCACGCGGCTGAGACGCAAGCGGCGGCACTCGGCGTACCCGATCTGGCCGCCAAATCGGTCTTCGTGCCCCACCCGGTCCAGGGCTCGACCGATGACGAGATGCGAGTCAAGGCGCAGCAGGCGATCGACGAAATCATCGCGGCGCTGACGACCAACGGCTGAAACCCTGACCACGCAGGGTGGGAGGGACCCGGGTAGATGGATGTTATCGCGCTGACGACCATCATCGTCTACCTGGTCGCGGCCACCACGGCGGGGAGCCTGATGGCACGCCGGGCCAGAAACTCCGCCAGCTGGGCGGTGGCGGGCGGCGGCATGTCCACCATGCTGGTGGCGGTCGGTATCGCCGGCACACGCATCGGGGGAGCCGGCACCTACGGCGTGGCGGGCGACGTCATCAGCGGCGGCGTTTGGAACCTGTGGTGGTACGGCATCAACGCGTTCCTGGCGCTGGCCATTGTTGGTCTGTTCTTCGCCACCTACTTCAGACGTTTCAGGCTCCAGACCGTCGGCGAGCTGTTCACGATTCGTTTCGGGAACCGCCGCTGCCAGTGGCTGACCAGTCTCTGTGTCCAGACCGAGTACGCCATTGTCAACCTGATCGAGGCCTACGTCATCGGCGTCATCTTGAGCACGCTGACGCCACTCCCCATGCTGGGTGGCGTCCTGGTGGCGGGGGCAATTTTCGCCACCTACGTGTCGCTGGGCGGGCTGTGGGGCACCGCGGTCACGAACTTGATTCACTGTTCGGTCGTGCTGGTGGGGCTGTTGACGGTCGGCCTCATGGGGATCAACGATCTCGGCGGCTGGACCGCCGTCACCGCGACGGTCGACGCACATCTGGCCGCGGCCTCTCGCGACACAGCGGACTGGTGGGGCTTCATCGGCACCGGCTGGCTGCCGGTCTTCGGGATGTTCTTCGCCGCCGCCGTGCACACCCCGGCGGCCTCGGTCTACACGAACTACGCGACCGCAGCCAGATCCGAACGCCACATCGCCCCGGCGTTTCTCCTGGGGGGCCTCATCGCCGCGGCGATGCCGGTACTGGCCGGTCTAATCGGTATTCTCACCGCCGCCAAGTACGGCCTGGATACGGGCCTGGGTGGCTACCGAAACCTGACGACACTCGCCTCGGAGATCAGCCCGGTCGTGGGGGGCATCGCACTAGCGGCGGTCCTCGCCGCGGTCATTTCTTCCGGCGGACCCATCCTGCTATCGAGCGCCACGATGTTCGTTCGCGACTGGCTGCCGTTCACGCGCTCCTACACGTCAGCGCAGCGGCTCACGGCGTATCGGATCACGACGACCGTATACGCCTTCGCCGCGGCCATCGCCGCCTGGCTCGTCGCCGAGTACACGACCATCTCGATTCTTGACCTGCTGCTGTTCGGGTTCGCCATGGTGGTGCCACCCGCCGTGTCGCTCGGCTACCTCGTGTATTGGCGCCGTACGACGGAGGCGGGCGCCTACTGGGGCATGGCGATCGGCTACGCCTCTGGCTTGGTCTGGTTCGGGTCGGTCAAGTTTGCGCTCGCCACCGGATTCGCCGCCCCGCCGGACGCCGGTCTGCTCTGGCGGACCCTCGCCTACGGTCTGACCGTCGACGGCGAAGGCATCGACCCGTCGTATCTCACCTTCTTCGTGCCGCTGCTGGTGGTCCCGATCGTGTCGCTGCTCACCAGCCAGACGGGCGTTCGCGAGGATTTCTACGAGATGCTGTCCGGGCGCAAGTCCGTTCCGCCAGATCTGGTGTGAGCCGGCGTCATTGAGGGCCAGCAGCGCCCCCGTCCTCCGGCCCGGGCCCCGACTTGACGGCGGGGACGATATAATCCCGCGGCGCGCCACCCTCGACCGTGCGCCGACCTCTCCGTCGGCCTCTTACGCGGGCCGGCGCCCTGGAAGGATCTCCGATGTCTGATGTTGTCACCGTAACCCATCGAGACGGCGTGGCCGTCATCACGCTCCAAAGTCCGCCAGTGAATGGTCTCGGCTGCGCGGTGCGCTCGGGTCTGCAGGCCGCGCTCGAGGCCGCAACGGCCGACGGCGCGGTTGACGCGCTGGTCGTGACCGGCGCGGGCAAGATGTTCAGCGGTGGCGCCGACATCCGCGAATTCGGACAATCACCGCCACCCGGCACGCCTCACCTTCCGACCGTCATCGACGCCATCGAGGCGTCGGAGAAGCCAGTCGTCGCGGCCATCCACGGCTTCGCGCTCGGCGGGGGTCTGGAGCTGGCGCTGGGGTGCCATGTGCGACTGGCGGCCGCCGGCACGCGCGTCGCGCTCCCGGAAGTCACGCTGGGTCTCGTGCCGGGTGCCGGTGGCACGCAGCGCCTCCCGCGCCTGATCGGCGTCCCCGCCGCGCTCGACGTCATCGTGAGCGGCAGTATGGTGCCTGCCGCGCGTGCGCGGACGCTCGGCATCGTTGACGACGTGGTCGAGGGCGATGTCGTCGACGCCGCGGTAACGCGCGCTCGCCGTATGGTCGATGAACGCATGCCGATTCGCCGCGCGTCAGCCATCGACGATCGGGTCGCCGAGACCCGCGGCAAGCCCGAGGTGTTCATCGCGTTCAAAAAGAAGATGGCTCGCCGCGCCCGGGGCTTCGAGGCACCCTACGCCTGTGTGGAGTGTCTCGAGGCCGCCGCCAACCTGCCCTACGCGGAAGGCACCGCGAAGGAGCGCGAGATTTTTGTGCTGCTCCTCGCCTCGGACCAGTCGAAGGCACAGCGGCACGCGTTTTTTGCCGAGCGACAGGTAGCGAAGATCGCCGACGTGCCGAAAGACACCCCACTGCTGCCGGTCAAGACCGCGGCCGTCATTGGCTGCGGCACGATGGGCGGCGGCATCGCGATGAACTTCGCCAACGCCGGAATCCCGGTCACCGTGTTCGAGGTCTCCCAGGAGGCACTTGACAAGGGCCTCGGGATCATCGCGCAGAACTACGCGGCGACGGTGTCCAAGGGTCGCCTGTCCCAGGAGGACATGGACAGCCGGTTGGGCCTGATCTCCAGCACGGTCAGCTACGACGACCTGTCAGACGCGGATGTCGTGATCGAAGCCGTCTTCGAGGACATGGCCCTGAAACGGGAGGTCTTCGGCCGTCTGGACGCCGCCTGCAAACCTGAGGCGATTCTGGCCACCAACACCTCCACGCTGGACGTCGACGAAATCGCCGCGGCCACCAGCCGTCCCGACAAGGTCATCGGCACGCACTTCTTCAGCCCGGCGAACGTCATGAAGCTCATGGAGAACGTGCGCGGGGCACAGTCGTCGGCCGAGACCATCGCCACGATCATGAAGCTGTCGAAGACGATCGGCAAAATCGGCGTCCTGGTCGGCATCTGCGACGGGTTCGTCGGCAACCGGATGCTGTATGCCTACCGGCGCCAGGCTGACTTCCTGCTCGAGGAGGGCGCACTCCCCGACCAGATCGACAAGGTCATCTACGACTTCGGGATGCCGATGGGTCCGTACGCCATGGGCGACCTGGCGGGACTCGATGTGGGCTGGCGTATCCGCCAACGGCAGGCCGCGACCCGCCCGGCCCATCTGCGGTACTCGACGGTGGCCGACCGGGTCTTCGAACTCGGTCGGTTCGGCCAGAAGACGAACGCCGGCTGGTTCCGCTACGAACCGGGCAGCCGCACTCCGATTCCCGATCCGGTCGTCAACGAGTTGGTGCTTCAAGTCTCGGCCGACAACGGATTCACACGGCGCGAGGTCAGCGACCAAGAGATCCTGGAGCGCTGCATGTACCCCCTGGTCAACGAGGGCGCGAAGATCCTCGAAGAGGGGCTGGCCCAGCGCGCCAGCGATATCGACGTCGTCTGGATGTACGGCTACGGGTTCCCGCGCTACCGCGGCGGTCCGATGTTCTGGGCCGACCTGGTCGGCCTCGGCACCATCTACGACATGATGCGTCGGTTGCACGACGAGCACGGTGACTACTGGTTGGAACCGGCGCCGCTCCTCAAGCAGCTCGCCGAGCAAGGCCGGGGATTCGGCGACCTGTAGGTTTCCTGCCGAGGCGTCTGTCTGGCGGCGTTGCTTCGTCGGTCACAGCCCGCCGGGCTGCTCCCTCCTTGCGCCTTGCCAGACAGACGCCTCG
>Ga0066376_10004608_pt1 | contig 11942 bp, 12 predicted proteins | sample Knorr_S15_td_Bot_FD_77009 | JGI IMG/M metagenome (GOLD analysis project Ga0066376, IMG submission 77009) | Marine microbial communities from Southern Atlantic Ocean transect - Knorr_S15_td_Bottom_ad_5009_LV_A | ecosystem: Environmental > Aquatic > Marine > Oceanic | place: Southern Atlantic... | reverse complement strand
ATATTAAACTCATGTTTCTTTTTCATTTAGTTCATAAGTGGCTTATGCGCCAGGGGACAAGCCGTTTTTCTAAAAATGGTGTGATTCTCGCGATTTTGTTATTACCGCTCGGCGGACCAAATTCGCCGGTTTTGGCGGCGGAGTCCTTTAAATTAATGATCTTTGGCGATAGTTTATCGGCAGGCTATGGCCTTCCAAAACCTGATTCATTCACGGAAAAATTGGCCAAAGCCCTCAAACAAAAAGGACTAAACGTCGAAATTGTCGCCTCCAGTGTTTCAGGTGACACAACAGCCGGCGGACGCGCGCGCCTCGCCTGGGCATTGGCCGACAAACCAGATGCTATACTTTTGGAACTCGGTGCAAATGATGGATTGAGAGGAATTGAGCCGGCGACTTCCAGGGCAAATCTTGAAAATATTTTAAAGCGTCTTAAACAAAGTGGCACCCGCGTTTTAATGACAGGCATGAAGGCGCCGCCAAATTTGGGCCAGGAATATGGTCGCGAGTTCGACCGCATATACCCCGATTTGGCAGCTCAATTTAAAGTGCCGCTATATCCCTTTTTTCTCGAAGGTGTGGTCGCACGGCCGGATTTCAATCAAGACGATGGCATTCATCCCAATCCCCTCGGCGTTGATGAAATCGTAAAACGTATTTTGCCGATGGTGGTTAAGCTAGTAAGATAAAATTAGGCTTTCAGGGTTTTAAAAATATTATGTTTCATGCCGCCCATGCTCAGAATACCGATTGGCAATCCGCTCTTGATGATTGCCTGAAAGAACTTGCATTCAATCCCGACGCTACTTTGGGCTTTATCTATGTGACCGATGTGATTGCGCCGAACCTTCCTGAAATTCTGGCTATTTTGAAAGAAGATACCGGTGTCGAGAAATGGGTTGGTTGCGCCGGACTCGGCGTCTGTGCGATGGATAGTTCCGGCGGGCATGAGTATTTCGATGTTCCGGCAATAGCGGTGATGACAGCCGACATGCCTGCAGATGCCTTCGAGATTTTACCGACCATCGACGCTGTTGATTTGTTGGAATTTGAAAGTGAACCGGTGAATGATAATTTTTTAAGTGGTCCGCCCTTGGTGTTGCTGCATGCTGACTGTGCGAATGCCGACGTGCTTGAAATCATAGATGATATTGCCAATGAATCTGAGGGCTATCTCATTGGCGGGTTAACCACCTCTGCGACGCCCAATCATCACATTGCGGGAGATGTCACCGGCGGCGGTGTGTCCGGCATCATCTTTGATCCTGAGATTCAAGTCGCAACGGCCTTGAGCCAAGGTTGCCGCCCGATCGGCGAGGTTCATGAGGTCACGGAATGCAGTGAGAATCTTGTGATGGCGCTGGATGGCCGGAAGGCCGTCGAAGTTTTTCAAGAAGATGTCGGTGATATCCTGGCGCGTGATCTTGATAAAGTAGCTGGTTATATTCACGCGGCCTTACCGGTCGTTGGATCAGACACTGGCGATTATGTCGTTCGAAATCTGATCGGCGTGGATTTGGAGGAAGGGGTTATCGCTATCGCGGCCCCGGTTGAGCATGGTGATCACTTGATGTTTGTCAGCCGGGATTCCAACGCTGCTCAAAAGGACCTTGCTGAAATGCTGGAAGGTCTAAAACGAAGATCGGGCGATGACATCAAAGGCGGGATTTATATTTCTTGCGTCGCGCGCGGGCCGCATATGTTTGGCGAGCTCAATGCAGAAATGCAAATTGTTCGAAGCATACTTGGAGATGTGCCGGTTATTGGCCTCTATGCCAATGGGGAAATATCCAACAACCGTCTCTATAGCTATACCGGTGTGCTGACGCTATTCACCTGATACTTAGTAAAGGTGTCAGGCAGCTTTATTGGCACCTTTATTACATTCAGAAGCCAAATCGTTTTAACGTTGCATTAACTGAAGCGACATAAGTGCCGCCGAATAACCTCACATGAACCAACAGGGGATAAAGATTGTAAATCTCGCGGCGTTCTTCAAAAAATCCCGGCGCGATTTTGCGATGTTCCTGATAGCGCTCAAAAAAGCCATCACCAAATGTGGAAAACAACGTCGAAAAAGCCAGCTCGATTTCTGGATCGGCAAAATATATTGCCGGATCAATAAAACCTGATATTTGATTTTCCTGACACAGGACATTGCCGCCCCACATATCCCCATGGATGAGGGAGGGTTGAGGCGGAGAGCTAATCCAGCGCTCGAGACAGTCGCAGAAATCCTTGAGCCTGCCCAAAATTTGAGTGGGTAACCGGCCGCTCTCTTCAGCCTGTTGTCCCATATAAAGTAATCGGTGATCACGAAAGAAAGACAGCCAATCTGTTGTCTCAGGGTTGGGTTGATGAAGGCCGCCGATGACAGTATCCCACTTGAAACCAAAGGACCGCGCTGTGATCGAATGCAGATCGGCCAACAATTCAGCAGCATGATTTTGGGCGGCCATGTTGAGCGTTCCACGTGACGCCAAATAATCCATGAGCAAAAGAGAATTGTCGACATGAATGACATCTGGAACCGGCAAGTGAGAATGGTCTTTTAGAAATGTGAGCATTCGGGCTTCTAAGACCAGGCCGCCCCCAAGTTTGGCGACTATGGGATCAGCCTTTGAAAAGGTGACTTGGTAAACTTCGGCAACATTGCCGCCCGATAAGCGCACCAAACCGCGCGGTTTTTTGCCAGTTAAAATGGTTATGTTGTCTTTAAGAAGCTCGGCCGATTGAAGAGACATTTCATAGATCGTTGTGGCAGATATAGGTAAGCAATCCTCGTGATGCATCCTCTACAAGATCCAAAACGATTTCAAATCCACCCGGTCCGCCGCCGTAATAGGGATCCGGCACGTCTTCCCGATCTTGGCTGGGAGCAAACTTCAAAAAGAGCATGAGCTTATCCCGCATTTTTGGCGGAACCATCAGCTTGAGATTATCAACATTGCTTTTGTCCATCGCAATCAAATAATCGGAGTTCAGAATATCATCGCTGCCGATTTGCCGAGACCGTTGATCTGAAATATCAATGCCGCGTAATGCTGCGGCGTCCTGCGATCGTTGATCGGGAGAACTGCCAGCATGCCAAGACCCAGTGCCGACGGAATCAATTTCAATTTCGTTTTCGAGACCCGCCTCATGCACGAGCGCGCGGAACACTCCCTCGGCTGTTGGTGAGCGACAGATATTTCCGGTGCAGATAAAAAGGACTTTGATCACAAATGTCTCCTACTGCCCGATAGTTTATATAATATGGGGTCACTATGAAACTGTTTGAACAGAATATTGATTTTTTGCTCGAGTTGGCTTTCGAGGCTTATTACAGATAAAAATGGCATCTCTCAATAAAATTCTTGCAGAAGTTCGAGCTTGTGATATCTGCGCCCACGACTTACCGCTCGGCCCGCGCCCAACACTTAGTGCTAAAACTTCTGCCAAAATTATGATCATCGGCCAAGCCCCCGGCACCAAAGTGCATGAAACAGGAATTCCCTGGAATGATCCTTCAGGTGATCGTCTCAGAGACTGGATGAAGGTCGATAAAGAGGTGTTTTATGACGCCGGTAAAATTGCCTTCATGCCGATGGGCTTTTGTTATCCCGGGCGTCTCGAGAAGGGCGGCGATAAACCGCCGCGCCCGGAATGTGCACCCGCCTGGCACGAGGTGATATTGAAGGCTCTGCCTAACATTGAGCTCACTTTGCTGGTCGGCATGTATGCGCAGAAATATTATTTTGCGGAAAATAATAAAAAAACACTGACAGAAACCGTGCGTCATTGGCAGGAGTTTGGTCCAGGAATTATTCCAACGCCGCACCCGTCATGGCGCACCACCGGTTGGCTTAAAAAGAACGCTTGGTTTGAAAAAAATTTGTTGCCAATTTTGCGTAAAAAAATTCGATCACTCTTGTAGCGAAGTTACTGAACGTGGATTCTGATCTTTCTCTTTGAATGCGCGTGTTTTCCGGTGCGCGATGGGGCTGGCAAAAACCAGCAGCACATTTTTTATTGTGCTTGTGATGGCGTCTTGGAAGGGATCGACTATAATCCGCTTCAAATATCCATTTCCAGGAAGACAATTGTGAGCGATCAAGACACCAGAATATTATGGCAACCCTCAGACGAGCGTGTCCGCCAGACCAACCTCTCAGCGTTTATCGAAGCAACGGAAGACGATTGGCCAGAATATAACGATGGCAACATTGGTGACTTCGAAGGATTGTATGAGTTTTCGATCGAGGAAAAAGAAAGATTTTGGCAGTCCCTAATTGATTTTGCCGGAGTCAGTGCTGAAACCTGGGGCAAGGTGGTGCTTGAAAATCCCGATAAAATGCCGGGCGCGGTTTGGTTTCCAGATGCAAAGCTAAATTACGCGGAAAATCTCCTTCGCAGCCGAGACGATACAGATGCCCTGGTTTTCTGGGGCGAGGATCAGGTAAAGACGCGCTTTAGCCACAAAGAACTTTATGATGAAGTGTCGCGCTTGGCTCAAGCAATGCGGGCGGCTGGTTTGCAAGAAGGCGATCGGGTTGGTGCTTATATGCCGAACATGCCGGAAACCATCATCGCGATGTTGGCGGTTGTCAGCGTTGGCGGTATTTGGTCTTCCTGTTCGCCGGATTTTGGTGTGCGCGGTGTGCTGGATCGGTTTGGTCAGATCGAACCCAAGATGGTCATTGTCTGCGATGGCTATTTTTATAATGGCAAATCCCACGATTCTTTGGAAAAGGCGACGGAGATTTTGGCGCAATTGCCGTCTGTCGAAATAACAATTGTCGTTCCGTATTCGAGGCAAATTCCGCCGATCAAAAACGTACCGCATGCGGTGATGTGGGACGACTTTACCAAAGACTATAATGCGCAGGACATTGAGTTTAATCGCGTTTCTTTCAATCATCCGCTTTATATTATGTATTCTTCCGGCACGACGGGCGCGCCCAAATGCATTGTCCATGGTGCCGGCGGCACATTGCTCAAACATCTTTCTGAGCATCTCCTCCATTCAGATGAAAAGCCGGGCGATCGGGTTTTTTATTTCACTACCTGTGGCTGGATGATGTGGAACTGGCTGGTCTCGGGGCTCGCCTGTGGCGCAACATTATTACTTTATGATGGCTCGCCGTTTTATCCTGACGGCAATGTCATTTTCGATTTCGCCGAGGCTGAAGGCATGACCCATTTTGGCACCTCGGCTAAATACATCGATGCTGTCAAAAAAGCCGGATTAGAACCCGCAAAGACACATGATCTCAGCAAGCTCAAATCGATGATGTCGACGGGCTCTCCGCTTGTGCCGGAGAGTTTTGACTTCGTTTATGAAAAAATTAAGTCAGACCTGCATTTGGCCTCGATTTCCGGCGGCACGGATATTGTTGGCTGTTTTGTGCTTGGCAATCCCGTGGCACCGGTGTGGCGGGGAGAAATTCAAACCCGTGCATTGGGGATGGCTGTCGATGTCTTTGACCATGACGGCAATTCGTTACGGGAAGAGGCTGGAGATTTGGTCTGTACCAAACCCTTCCCGTCGATGCCGGTGGGCTTTTGGGCAGATGAAAATGGTGCCAAATATAAAGCAGCTTATTTTGAGGATTATCCGAATGTCTGGTGCCATGGCGATTGGGTCGAACTGACGGCGCGCGGCGGTATGGTCATCTATGGCCGCTCCGATGCCACGCTAAATCCCGGCGGTGTCCGCATTGGCACGGCTGAGATTTATCGACAGGTCGAACAATTTGATGAGGTCATAGAAGGGCTGTGCATAGGTCAAATCTGGGACAATGATACCCGCGTTGTCTTGTTTATCGTGATGCGCGATGGATACGAATTGACGAAGGGTTTTCAAGACGCTATTCGCAAACGCATTCGCGAGAATTGCACCCAGCGCCATGTGCCAGCAAAAATTATTGCGGTGCCTGATATACCTCGAACCAAATCGGGTAAAATCACCGAACTCGCGGTGCGCGATATCATCGAAGGCCGCCCAATTAAAAATGCTGAAGCTTTGGCAAATGCTGACGCGCTTGAGTTTTTCAAAGACCTGCCAGAGCTACAGGTCTGATTCTAAACACTAATAATTAAGTGACTGTCACCTAATTAAGGAAGTTGTGAATTGGTATAAATAAGTGACTGTCACTTAATTAAGGGTATTCCAGATTGTCCTGGCCGGGCTTGTTTGCGCTCTGGGTGCTTAAGGAATAGTTTGGGTGCCTAACATTTCTGAGGAGAGCGGTGTGACCGAAGTGATCACGGAGAAAGTTACACGAAGGGCGATCCTCATCGTATTCTGCGCAAGCATTGTGCTGCTGTTTTCCATGGGCATGCGGCAAAGTTTTGGTCTGTTTCAATCGCCGATTTCGCAAGCCTTCGGCATCGGTATTTCCACCTTCTCTTTCTCTCTCGCTTTGCAAAATTTAATGTGGGGGGTCGCGCAGCCATTTGTTGGTGCGATCGCCGATAAATTTGGCTCAGGCCGGGTCATTGCGGTTGCGGGTTTTTTCCAGGCCTTGGGGCTTATCTGGTTATCGCAAGCAAGTTCCGCCTGGGAGCTGCACGCAAGTGCCGGTTTCCTTATCGGTATTACCGGAGCCGGAACAACCTGGGCAGTGCTGCTTTCTGTGATTGCCCGCAACGTGCCGGAAAGTAAACGCACCCTGTTTTTTGGTATTGGCGGCTCGGTCGGTACCGGTGGTCAAATCCTTTTAGCGCCGCTCAATCAATTTAATATTATTAATTTCGGTTGGGTTGGGGCGCTGATAATTCTCGCGGTCATGATCAGCATAATTGTGCCTTTGGCTTACGTTTTGAAGGGCAAGACAAGTGATCATACTGCCTCTAAAGAACAAGCTGAGAGTTTGCTGCAGGCGTTGGACCGAGCACGTCAACATTCCGGCTATCTATTCTTGACGGCAGGTTTTTTTGTTTGCGGATTTCAGGTTATGTTCATCATGGCGCATCTGCCGACATTTCTGCAAAACCAAAATATGCCCGACTGGCTTCCAGGAACGGCGATCAGTATTATTGGTATTACAAACTTGATCGGTACCTTTGGCTTTGGCTATCTCGGCGATAAATACAGCAAAAAGTATCTTTTGAGCATTCTCTATTTTCTACGTTCAATTGTAATCGCGATATTCGTCATGGTGCCGATTTCGGTAACATCGGTGTTGGTATTCTGTTTCTGTATTGGGTTTCTGTGGCTTGCCACCGTGCCTTTGACCAATGCATTGGTTGGCCAACTCTTTGGCCTTAGATATCTTGCGACGTTAGCTGGCATTGTATTCTGCTCGCACCAATTGGGCTCGTTCTCCTCAGTTTGGCTGGGCGGGTATTTGTTTGATACAACCGGTTCTTATACGCTGGTCTGGCAAATCTCGATTGGCCTCGGCTTTCTCGCCGCCCTTCTCCACTTACCAATTGATGAAACCGCGACCCGGCCGGCACCTGCCCCGGCGGCAGAGTAATTTTAGTTCGGGATTGTTCCATTGTTAAAACAATCGAGGATGTGATCGGCGACGCGGCTGACAACCTGATCTTTGTTTCCCCGGTGCAACAGATTTAACTGGCTGGCCGGCAGCGGCGGAAAGCCTTCCTCCGGCGTTAGTTCTCTAAGCCCTGCCGGCACCGTGCAGCGCGCCAATGCCGTCACGGCAAGACCCGCCTTGACCGCTGCCGTTAAGCCTGCGTGATTGGGACTGGAATAGGCCAGGCGATAATTTCGGCCCATCTTATCGAGCTTTTCCAAGACCGCTTGACGTACCGGACAGGTCGATTCGAACAAAGCAACTGGCAGCGGGTCTTCCTCGTGTACAAAATGGGTCGGCGAGGCGATCCAGACGACCGATTGGCGCGACACACTTTCACCCTTGGGAAAGCCGGTTCGGTGGGTAATCAACAAAATATCCAACCGCTCTTTGTTAAACTCCTTAACCAAATCATCACTTGATTGGCATTCAATTTCAAATTGAACCCGTGGAAACGCTTCCGCCGAGCTCGACAATATACGGGGCAAGTAAGCCTCAACATAATCATCGGGAATACCAAAGCGGACCAGACCTTCGAGATGAGGCTCGGTGAAGACAGAGACCGCTTCATCGTGGAGTTTTAATATCCGGCGTGCATAGCCAATAAACTCATCGCCGTCCGAAGTCAGTTTGACGCTGCGTCCTTCACGAGAAAACAAGGACCTTCCGACGGTTTGCTCGAGCTTGCTCACCTGCTGGCTGACGGCTGATTGAGTGCGAAAGACTTGAGTTGCGGCATGGGTAAAACTGCCGGTATCGGCAATGGCTACAAAAGTTCGCAATACGTCGGTCGGTATGTTGATATCCATTTTTTGCACCAAATGTTACATTAGAAAAACTTATGAATACCATTAAGACAATTCGTTGGATTAATCAATAAGATAAGCGCATATGAAGCCTATCGACATTGAGTTTTAATTCTATTGAGGCCAAAAGGAAGCGTGTTATGGATAAAAGTATAGAAATTTCGGAAGTTTTTGCAGCAGCAGGAAAAAGCATTTGGTTTGCCTTTAAAACCACGGCAGCAACAACAGCCAAACATGCGATCCTCACTGTGAAACGTAGAAATGAACTCGCTCGACAGCGCTATCAATTGTCAAATTTGGACGATGACCGATTGCGTGATTTGGGAATTTCACGTGAAATGGCGGAGAAAGAGGCGGCTCGGCCGGTTTGGGATGATCCTCTGTCAACGCGTCAGCTGTCAGCCCCGTTCATCCAAAAAAGTAATCGATTTGTACTCTAGTCAAATTCAAGAGCTAGAGGATCTGCGACGGTGTAAATCGTAATATCACCGTCGCGGCCTTTGACATCGGCTTCATATTGCGGCAGTCCGGTTACATCTAGCCCTGCACAATTTGCGGCGGTTTCTGAAATTATGAACGGCACGCCATACTCCTTGGTAAGACTTTCGAGCCGTGCGCTCACATTGACATCATCGCCGATGGCCGAGAAATTTTGCGCTGTTGGTGGACCCATGGTACCGACGATGGCATCGCCGCAATGAACACCGATTCCCATTTTAAGGGGCTCTTTGATTTCGCGGGCTAAACGTTCGTTCAACGACGCCAGTCTCTCGGTCATGTTGATGGCACCTTTGACGGCATCTTTGCAGCCTTGGTCAACACCGGATTCTATGCCGTATAGCGCCATCAAACCGTCACCGGCAAATTGTGCGTAGTGACCATCGGTTTCGAGCAAGGCTTCTGACATCTCGGCGAAGAACTGGTTGAGGATAAATAATACATCATAGGGCAGTTTCCCCTCGCCCAATTTGGTCGAGCCTCTGAGATCGAGGAACATGACGGCCACTTTCTGTTCACGGCCCTGAATGCCGCCCGGCCGATTGGCGTCTCTGGCGGTTGCGTTTGGGGGTAACAAAGGACGTATGGAAAGATCGCGTCTCGGCTTGGTTTGACAGGCCAGTCGTACTTCGGGCTCGGCATTAACGCGTTTGAGGGCTTTTTGTTCGAGCTCCTCCGGCATCGGTAATTCTTCAAAGGCTTCACCGACATGGACCCGGCATGTCGTACACCGGCCCCGTCCACCACAGACAACCGCGTGCGGAATGCCGGCTATTCGCAATGTCTCAAGGATCGACTGACCAACAGGGGCGCGAAGAGAAATGGTGTCAGTAATTTTAAGTCGATAAATGCCGTGGCGATTGCGCTAGAGGCGCCTAATAAACCGAGCAACGAAGACAGATGCGACAAGGCCGCCAAAGACGTACCAGCCAATAAATTCCAGCCCGAGCAGATTATTGACGCTCTCGGAACCGTAATCGTTGACCGGGTTAAAAACCCGGTCAAAGAACTTGGGGTCATTGGCTGCAGTGACCTCCAATTGACGGCCAATGCGGGCAAAGCCCAGCAATGACAAAATCGGCGTAATGATTGCAAATGCATATATGAGAATGAACCAATCTTGATACCACGCCTTGAGGCGCAACCAAAAATGCAAGCCGACCCAAAGATGGCTCCAGACAATGATCAGCATAAAACTTTGTTGCACATCGCGCATCGGTTTCGCGATCCAAAGCACTGAGATCAAATATTCGTAGGTGGTGTCGAAACCAATGACCTGACCGGCTATCGCTGTGCCGATGACATGAATTAGGATCATTGGGAAAATAAGGATACCAAGCCCGATCTGTACCGCCTCCCAAACGGGCATCCTCAGGGTGCTGCGTCGAAAAAGAACAAATAGCGACAATAAAAAATGTGTCAAAAATGCCAACATCAAAATTGGCCCGCCAATCGGAGAAGCCCAGAGGAAACTCATGCCGCGGCGCATGGCCTCCATGGCATCATAAGAAATCAAGCCAAGCGCGTGATTGATCACATGCGGAATGATGTAAAGGGCGACGACAACCCCTGACCACATTCTAATCCGTCTTTCCCACATGTTCAAAAAACCTTCCTGGTTATTAATATCGCTTGATTCTCATTTGATTTTGACCAAATTTGGGGCCAATTACACCTAAATTATTTGTGTTGGAGATAGCTGTGCGCGGATATTTCGGCATTGGCGCTGAAAGAATACATAAATCCATGAATGTGGGGAGCCTATTTCGCTCGGCCCATGCCTTTGGTGCTGACTTTATGTTCACGGTTGATGCCGCCTATACGCGGCGAGGCGGCAAACGATCCGATACGTCAGACGCACCGGCGCATGTCCCGTTTTATAGCTTCCCAGATATTGGCTCGATGATTTTGCCGGAGGGCTGTGAATTGATCGGTATTGAGCTACTAGATGAGGCGATTGATTTGCCGAGTTTTCGCCATCCCCGGCAAGCGGCTTATATATTGGGGCCGGAACGCGGCTCCCTCTCACCGGAAATGGTCGAGAAATGTGCCTATACCATCAAAATTCCGACAAAATTTTGCATCAATGTGGGTTTAGCCGGTGCCATTGTCATGTATGATCGGGTAAAATCCCTAGGTAAATTCGCGCGCCGTCCGGTTACGTCGGGCGGTGAAATTGAAGCACTACCGGAACATGCCTATGGTGGCCCGACATTGCGAACGCAAATGGATAAATTTCGCACGCCGCCGCCAATTTTAGACGAAGACGACCTGCGAGCGTTAGAGAACAACTTGGAAGAAGAATGACACCCTCTTTAAATTTTAAATGTGCAGGTATTGTTTTTGGTGTTGGATTGCTGCTGCCCTTTGGTGGCCAAGCCCAGACGCTGATCAATAATTTTGATGATTGGAGCGCGTTTGCGGATGGTAAAGGCAGATCCAAAGCCTGTTATATCGCGAGCGTGCCAAAAAAAGAAACCAGCAATTATAAATCTCGCGGCAATACCTATATTCTTGTCACCCATCGACCCGCAGAAAAAACAAGTAGCGTATTTGAACTACGCGCCGGTTATGTCTACAGAAAAGATAGCGAGGTGACCGTCAATATTGATGGTCAGCTGTATAACCTCTTTACCGATCGTGGTACCGCTTGGGCACGTGATGCCAAAGCTGATCGATCGATCTCGCGAATGATGATTCGTGGCAAGTCGATGACGGTGACCGGCTTTTCAGCCCGCGGCACAAAAACCGAAGACACCTATTCATTGGCGGGATTTACCGCGGCCTATAATGCCATCGGCAAAGCGTGCGGAATTAAATGATGTCGGAAACAATAAAAGTTAAAAAAAATTTGATCGGCTTGTCTCGTGAAGAATTGGAGGCGGAGCTTGTCGGCATTGGCGAAAAAGCTTTTCGCACCAAGCAGCTTTGGCATTGGATATATCATCAAGGGGAAACCGATTTTGACAAGATGACGTCACTCGGCAAACCGCTTCGGGAAAAGTTGAAAGAAACTTACTCGGTGTTGAAGCCCGAGATTGTGACAGAACAATTGTCCAAAGACTCCACCCATAAATGGCTTTTAAAAACCAGTGACGGCAATGAAGTAGAATCT
>Ga0066376_10004607_pt1 | contig 11945 bp, 15 predicted proteins | sample Knorr_S15_td_Bot_FD_77009 | JGI IMG/M metagenome (GOLD analysis project Ga0066376, IMG submission 77009) | Marine microbial communities from Southern Atlantic Ocean transect - Knorr_S15_td_Bottom_ad_5009_LV_A | ecosystem: Environmental > Aquatic > Marine > Oceanic | place: Southern Atlantic... | reverse complement strand
TGCGGATTTAGAATTCTCTCCAGAACTCGAGTGACAATCTTTTTAAGGCGGGCGAAGTGCTTTCGATCAAATGTGTAAACAATTCTCATTTCCTCTACCAAGAGCCAAGCTGCGTTGCAGACGCCAATAGAATCGATCTTGTTCTCCGCATACCCAACAATGGCCTGTAAGATTTGACCTTTGGACACCAAACTTGACTATCTAGTCACAAATGGTCGCAATAAGGTCATAAATAGTGCTCAAGTTTCAGAACTGAAGGCTCGGCTGAGCTCCTACCCAGCGGAAGTCCGCAAAGGGGACACGGTTGTGGTGCTGGACCGCAGAACCCCAATAGCACAGCTGATCCCTAAATGGCCAAACTCTTCCTCGGAGATACTAAGTTGCGGAAGAATTTCGTGAAATAACCACCCGCCGATCTCTGTTGAGGGATGAACAGGGATCGTTGTGGCCCGTCCGTCATTGTGCTTCCACCTAGCGTGGCTTCCCTTCCGGCGGACCTTTACGAAGCCCAAGTTTCGGGCAACCCGTGCAAGGTCACCTGCTTTAACCGGCATCTGCGACCAAGGCGGGTACGTCTGGAGGAAGTGTTCGACCTTCTTCTTTGAACTCTTCGGCAATCATCTCAAAGACGTTGACCCATTCTGCCTGGGCTTCATCAGGAGTGCGGCCTATGGCGTGGCATCCGGGAATAGCCGGCAAATAGGCAATAAACGGCCCATGGTCGTCGGGTCGGATCACGATAGTGTATCGGTGAAAATTGTCCATCTACTGCTACTTTATCCTCGTGGTGGTTGACAGGCAACAGGAGTGGCCCCATCGTCGCGGCCGCAATCCCGTGAGACCGATCGGTGGTTGACCTCCTCAGTCGGAGGCTGCCGGCTGCTTTACGGAGATCCGAGAAAATTCAAGGAGTTGAAGATTTACACCTTCAAGCGCTACCAGGATCACTGCCAGTACTTTGAGATGAAACAGCGCTTCGTCGAGGCGTTCATCAAGGAACCTCTCCGACGCCATGATCGATATCAACTACCATATCGTGCCAGAACTGGGCCGCCCTTCTTCCAAGCACTTTTGACCATACGAATCATCCTAACTTTTGAGGAGGCTTGCAGTGCCTACATATTCTGCCTATAATGTAGGCATGAAGCGAAAGCAGGATGTGCAGTACACCGTTCGAGGGATTCCACCGAGACTTGACAAGCTAGTCCGACGCCGGGCACGGCGCGAAGGCAAAAGTTTGAACCAGATTGCGCTTGAAGCCCTCCAAGCTCTGGTGGGACTGGGTCGGGAACGAATTCGCTACCACGACCTGGACTCCCTCGCAGGATGCTGGGTGGAAGACCCTGAATTTGAAGAGGCTATCCGAGCACAGGATCAAGTTGATCTGGCACTTTGGCAGTGAGAATCGCCTTAGACACCAGTTGTTATATCGGTTTTTGCCGGGGCAATGAAGATGTTGTTCGGGTCATTCAAGAGGCCGAACGGGTGTTCCTCCCCTTGATGGTTCTAGCCGAGCTGCGCGCCGGATTTCTATGCGGCACCCGATCGCAGGAAAATGAGGCCACTTTAACTCGCTTTCTGAACTCTCCCCGGGTCGAGGTGCTCCACCCTGAGGAGCAGACAACTCACCACTACGCCCGCCTTTTTTACCAGCTGAGAAAGCAAGGGACACCCATCCCGCCCAACGATCTTTGGATTGCCGCTCTTGTCGTCCACCACGATCTAGTACTGTGCGCCCGGGACCAGCACTTTGATCACCTGCCCCAGCTACCGCGCCTTTAAATAGGCTGATACAGACCGCTGACTGCTGTCAGCGGAAATCCCAAATCCTAAATCCCAAATTCCAAACCTGAACAACCAGGCTGACAGCTGGCCGCAGACCACAGACCAGGGAGCTGACCGCCGACAATCAAGGACAGTCACAGAATCACCCGCAAATCAGGTCGTCGGATCCCAGATATTGAGCTTCTTGAAGTAGCGTTTAGAAAAGCCGCGATCACGGGTCAGCAAAGCATCTGCATGAATTGACGCATGAGCGGCAACCAGAAAATCCGGTATCAGATGTTGGCGCTTCCCGCCTCCCTTTCGATAAAGAGCCCAGACACGGCCAGCCTCACTGGCGGCTACAGCCGAACTCGGCTCGTAGGTAATCCCAAGTGCTTCCATCGCTTGGAGAAACCTCTCCTCAGAGGGAAAATGAGCCCGCACCTCAGCCCATACCACTTCGCTCACAATGAGACTTCCCTTGGCAATCGCTTCCTGAAGCCCCTTCCGGGCTGGACCGACAAATGGCTCCACACCTACGAATACATCCAGCAAAATGGACGAGTCAACCGCGGTCCGCATCGAGTTCTGGGCTCCACTTGGGTCCCCGACTCTCTTCGAGGGCGCGATCCACATCCAGAGGGTTGAGGATTGCTGTTACGGCTGAGACAGGATCACGCGCCATGCGCTTGCGGCCAATCAAAAGACCATCCCGCGTTTCGAACTCCAATTCCTGACCCGGCCGAAGACCCAATTGCTCGCGGATCTTCTTGGGAATTGTAATCTGGCCCCGCTCTGACAATGTGGATTTCATATCTCTATTGTATGAATTCATGCAGAAAAAATCAACCTTCCTTGCGAACAACTGATCAACTCCCTCGGGCAACCCCGCCTGAACGTCCCCGACTTTGTCCGGGATTGGGGATGTGTATTGCATCCCGCTGATCACACGGATGGGCATGGATGAGCGCGGATGAGCTCCCGTGCAACTTTCGGGTCTCTATGCCATCTTTTATTTTTGCCTTTGAGTGAAGAGACTGATACCTTGTAGGCGTTGTGATGGCGAGGGAGATTCGGGTTAGGTTCAGCCATCTTCACAATGTCTGCAGAAATCAGCCAAAGCGAGATTGAGGAAACAGTCAAGAGAGTTCAAGAGGGCTCTGTCGAAGATTTCCACAAACTCTACGACCTTTTCTCGAAGCCTATTTACAACTTTATCTGGCGCCTTATCGGTTCCACTCAGGACGCGGAAGACCTGACTCAGGAGACATTCCTGAAGGTTCACCGCGAGATAAAGAACGTTCGACAGCCAGGTCAGTTTAAGTTCTGGCTGTACCGGGTCGCTCGAAATGAAGTTTATCAGAAGCTGCGACGCTCAAAAAAAGCATCCGAGATCTTGGTGGACAGCACAACCATCGATTACTTCGACTTTCTTCCCCACCACTCGCCGGACATCAATCCAGAGAAGCGCGCCCTTCATCAGGAACTCAACAAGATTATTTCCCAGACGCTGCAAGCCATGGCACCCAAGTATCGTGACGTCTTCGTGCTGGCTGTCTTTCATAAAATGAACTACGAAGACATTACCCAGATCGTCGACCGGTCCTTGCTTTCGGTCAAAACCGATATTTACCGCGCCCGGGTTACGGTCAAAGAGGCGTTGAACCAGTATTTAAAGATAGGAGACAGGAGACAGGAGATCGGAGAGGGAAAAGATTGAAGGCAGGAGTGATTGAATAATGGACTGTGATGAGGTGAGGGTTCAGATTTCCGCCCTTATGGATGACAACCAGGAGGTTCAGGTCAAGGACATTCACGATCACCTGGGGTCGTGCTCTTCTTGTTCTGAATTTTACGAAGAAAAGTTAAAGGTGACCGAATGGCTGAAAGAAGCCGAGAACTTTCAGCTGGAACCCCCACCCGGTATCTGGGAGAGAATTGACTCCGAAATCACCCCGAAACCAAAAACATCCGGTAAGAAACCAACTCCGCCAGCTAAAAAATAAGGGCCGGCAAGGACCCAGGACTGCCTCCTGTCTCCTTACCTCATTCACTGATTTTGCTGCTCTAGCGTTCTGCGCTCCTGAATCAGCTCCCTTTCTTCCCTTTCCATCCTCTCAATGAACTGATCGGCATTGCGCAGAGATCTTCTAAAGTCGCGGGTCAATTCCGTGGCCGTGGGGAGATTATGAATGACGTGGGGTGTAATAAAGAAAACCAGCTCGTTTCGCCGTTTGTTACGGGTCGTCGTTCCAAAGAGGCCGCCTATAATAGGAATACTTCCTAAAATGGGGACCCGGTTGCGCCCCTGATCGAAACTGTCGCTGATAATACCGGCAATGGCCACGGTCTGACCATCGCGAACGATGAGGGAGGTGGAAATGGAATTGGTGTTGATGGTGGGTGTCAGTGACTGTCCTGTGGCCGAACTGACTTCAATGGCCAGATCCATGGTGACAATACCGCTGGCGCTAATTCTGGGCAGGATCAAAAGGGTCACACCCGTGGGACGAAACTGAATGGAATTCACGAAATTGGTTGACCCGGACTGCAGCGGGTCTCCAAAAGATGCGGTTGTGACCGGCACCTCCGCTCCTATGTTGATCTGTGCCTGCACACCATCCAGGGCCAGGATGCGGGGAGCTTCCAGGATTCGGACGTTGGTCTTTGCACTCAGGGCAGTAATGATCGTCCTCAACTGACGGCTTGAGCCAATGAATGCCGTGGTTCTGGCAGAGAGGGTGCCATCGACGATCGACCCTATGGTGGGGGGACCCAGGTCGGAGTTTGCGGCTTCCAAAAACATCGACACCCCGTAACTGAGGTTATCCTGAAGCTCTACGGCATAAATCTTGGCCTCGATAAGAACCTGTCTGGGAAGGACATCCAACTGCCTGATGGTCTGAAGGAGAAACTGATAATCCCCTTCAGTGGCCTGGATGATCAGTGAGTTATTGAACTCGTTGACGACAATCTTGGTGTTGCCCGTTACCACGGCTCGAATATCGGATCCACCGGCCATGGGACGACCGGTCAGACTAGGTCCCAAAGTACTCCCTCGAAATCTTTCCTGAGGCAACTGTTGGCCGGGGACAAAGCCCGATTGTGTGGCCTGTTGTTGGAGTTGACCGCCTTCCACCATGGAGGGGATACCTGCACCATCCTGATACAACTGAGACAAGATGTTGGCAATATTGGTGGCGGTATTGTTTTCAACCTGGTACACGAAGGTCCTGAGGTTGCTCCCTGAGGAAGGGGTATCCAGTTTGTCAATCCATTCTAGCACCTCCTGGAACACATCAGCTGAACGCGTCACCACCAGAATGCTGTTCAATCTTTCAATGGTGACCAGACGCACGCCGGCCGGAGAACTACCGGGGGCAAAGACATGGGCAAGATCGTCAGCGATATCGGCAGCCTGGTTGTAGCGTATGGGAACCAGATCCACGGTTGTCATGTCGAAGTATTCGGTATCCAAAAGCCGAACCAGCTTGAGGACCTGCTCAACGTTATTCCGGAAGTCGGTGAGAATCAGAATATTGGCGGAAGCATAATTAATCATGTTGGCGCCGTTGGACACAAAAGGCGTGATCAGCGTCACCATCTCGCTGGAGGGGATATGGTGCAAGGCAATGACATAGGTCAGGACGCCTTCGTTCTGGATTTCTCCCGGACCGGGTTCCTGAGGCGGGCCTATGGTGGACACCACCGGCCCCTGAGCAGCGGGTGCAGGCGGGACCGGCTGTGGGGCAGGCTGAAGCTGCGCCGCACCCGGCTGGGCGGCTCCCTCCTGCAGCTGGGAAGCTTCGGGATTAACGATCAGTCCATGGGGGATTTTGGTCGTCTCTCCCAAGGGAACGATGACATACATTCCGTCCTGCCGGACAATCCCCTGCCCATTCATCTGCAGAAGCTGTTCCAGGATCTCAAAGGCGTTCTCTCTTGGGATTTCTCCCATGGTATGGATGCTGGCCGTTCCCTGGACCCGCGGGTCGATGATGTAGGAGTACCCCAACTCTTTCATGACCGTATCGATCAGTGTGGTGATGGGAACGTCGTTGAAGCGGAAGATCAAGCCGTTTGAGGCGGGCTGGGGAGCAGGGTTTGGAACTGGGGGAGCCTCGACCTGCTCTACAACTTCCTCCTCTTGGGATTCTGCTTCCTCCGCAAGTTCGCCTTCTTCTTCAAACTCCTCCTCCGTAGCAGGTTCACCTTCCTCTGGGGCTTCCTCTGCCTCCAAAGTCTCCTGCTCCGGAGGTTCCGGCTCTTGCGTGGAGGTGGCCGCAGCAAACGAAAGACCAGAAATCTGAATGCTGAGAAGAACAATCAGGGAAACAAAAAGTGTTCGCATCATAGTCACTCTAGAAAGAAAACATCTGAATTCTCGGATTCGGTTGTGCACTCAAAATCGAAAAAGCCTGTTTGGGCGCACGGCTGAAACTGTCTCAAAATTTCGCTTGAATTTGCTTTAGGCCTGTAGGAACGCACAAATGTTCTCCCACAAACCATGCTTGACCAGCGGCTTATAGGGCGCACAGCCGTGCGCCCCTACCTGTCTCATCTCCAGACAACTTGCAAACACTTTTCGAGTAAAATGCATAATCAGACTCTGGATTTACCGGCCTTCAATTACTTGCTGAGTTCTATCACGGCCTGACCGGGCTCCCTGGCGGTCGACTGCTGGAAAACAAAAAGTGTTCGCATATGTGTCACTCTAGAAAAGAAAACATGTGCATTCTCGGATTCGGCACCTGAGGTGCCTCCCACCTTCCCTGGGCCACGTTTACCGGCCTTCAACGAATCGCTGAGTGCCATCATCTGACTGAGCTCCCTGAAGTTGCCCCCTGACGGACTCCTGCTCCCGCCTGACCGCCACCTCCTTGCCCGGACGATGCCCCAACAACGGACACTTCAAGACCCGAGGCCGTCTGCTGAGCGGCCCCTCTTGAGGTAGTCGTCTGTACGGCGCTGGGAGCAGCACCGACCCGGATCACGGTCACCTTTCCTGTGGCACGCTGCCCTGCTGCGGCCGGCTTCTTGGCATCGGCCATGTCGATGATCTCATTGCGATCTCCCCAGCGCAGTCTCATGGTCGTCTCCCCGATCGCATCCACCCAGTAACCTTGCACCAGGTCTCCAACCTCAACGTTTCGCAACTCTCCGGTCTTCTGGTTGCCCTCGAAAACCGTCATTATACCCAGCCTTCTACCCCCTACAGCTGACACACCGTGAAGCATGGGCCGGACTGCCCACTTGGGAGGTTCCTCTACAACCACCACAGGATCCTCCACCTCCACCTCCACCTCTTCCTGAGACTCGGGACGGCGACTTTCGGCGAAGAGCGTTCTTTGTGATACCACCACAAATTGGGAGAAAGGCTCTGCCTGACCCATGGGCTTAACAGGGGACAGGCCTGGACTCTCCCCTTCCTGTTGAGCGCTTTCGATGATTTCCGGGAGATTATGCTCCTGCTCGAAGCTTTCCCAGGTCGATCTGAACCACGCCGCAAATATGACGACCCCCGCAAAAATCAACACATTGATCAACACAACCCTTCGTTTCATGTTCTGTTCTTTCTATGGATGCCCACCAGCCTAAGAAAGTCGAATAAAACCGGAAACATTCATGCGGGGCTGGATACGTACCTGGTTCTGGGAACGGAGGCTATTCAAGAAAAAATTCTCCACCAGGAGAAACTTGGGGTGAGCCGAAAGAGCGTAGAGAAAGCCGGTCAGCTGCGACATATCACTGCGCAGGTTGATCTGCAAGGTGATTTTGATGTAGTTTTCACCCACTTCGCGCTCCTGTAAAGGATTGCTCCGAGTCACTTGGATACCGTTTGCAGCTGCCAGGGTGCGGACGACCTCCTCCAGCTGAATCGTGGCCAGGCTGATTTCCTGTGCATCCATCAATCTCTGACGATACCCATTGAGAACCCGGTCCAGCTGACTCAGCTCGGATCGATAGTTTCCCTCTTCCTGAAGGACTTGAACGTATCGGCTCAGCAACTGTTCCTTGTCCTTGAGTTCGCTTGCCACACCACTCTTGGCGTTATAGAAGGGTACGACGATCGCAAAGGCCAGCAGGATCACGACTCCCACTGCACCCAGGAGAGTTAAAGCTTTTTTATCTCGCTTGGAAAGTTGTCTCATTTTACAGCCTCTTCTGATTCACTCTCCTGGAAAGTGGCCTCAAAACTGAATTTCTCCCGGTTCTGCATGGTCCGATCAGGAGTGATATAGCGCGACTCCACGGCTCCCAGGTATTGAGAATCGAGCAAAGTTTTCAAGAGTGTCGAAGCGGAAGAAGAAAAACCGGTCATGCTGATCCGATTGCCCTGAATGTTCAGGTTTTGTAGGAAAGAATTCTCGGGGATTCTTTCCGTCAATTCCTTCAGCACCAAAAGAACCTTTTGCTGGCCTGTGATGAGAGCACGAAGTTCCTCCAACTCAGCCTGGCTCTCGTCGCGCTGACTCCTGAGTGTCATGGTCTCATCCACCCGATCCTGGAGTGCTTCAATCTGAGCTTCAACCTGGCCAAGAAGCTGCCGCTGCTGAAAATATTCTCGGGCTGTGAGGGCAAGACCCATGATCACCAATAATCCGACCAGCAAAAGCGTCGTGACCAGGCTTGGCCTTTCGGCAATCACGCGCTTCTCAGGAGGAATGAGGTTCAATTTACCGGGCCGGGATTTACTGGTCCCCGATATAGCAAGTCCAATGGCACCCAGCCAGCCACTCATATCGGAATCCTCTGAATCTCCGTTTCGCTTCAGGTTCAGTTTCTCGGACAAAAGTTCACAATCACCAAATTTGGCACGGAAGTCGTCAATGAAACCACCTGCCAGAGGTCCACTCAGATAGATCTTCTCAAGCCCCTCATCTGCCAGCTCCAGATGAGCGAAGAATCGCTCCAGTTCCTGGATCAGTCTTTCAAAACTCAAATCATCCTGAGAAAGCAGTACCTTCTTGGAGAGGAATTTCTCGGGGCCCCCTACCAGGACGAACTCCACTCCGTCAAGAGCCAGATCCACCACCAAAGAGGGGTGCTTCTTCGGGTAGCTGTCCTGGTGAGCTGAAAAGACATGAAACAGCCCCACACTGGAGACACGAATGGCGGCAGGGTAAAGATTCAGTCCATGGAAAAGATCCAGGCATTCGTCCAGGAAGGGCTTGGGAACCATAAGGGTCTGAAGCACGATCTTCTTCGTTTCCACATCTCTTTCCAGAACGATGTAGTCGCAATACGACTGTCCCTCTTCGACCGGCTGAAACTTCTCCACCTGAAAGCGCACCACCTGATCCAGATTCTCTTCCACCTCCAGGGGCAATTCGATCTGGCGAATCACCACCTGATCCCGGGGTAAGCCTAGAATGACATTCTCGCGGTCAAACCCGTTGTCTTCCCCAAATTGTTGAACCCAGGCGTAAAGATCCTCATGGGGTAATTCCTTATAGTGTTCCACCACGGCGCAACCTTTCAGGACATAGTCCTGAAAGCCCTTGGCAACAGTGGCAAACACCAAACTGTTTCCTCGAATCTGAACTCCGACAGCGGAATCTAGGTTAAACATGGTGACTCGTGCTTCCGTGCAGTTGTGAACTCATTATTCTTATTTCTCTCTTGACGTAGAGTTTAGGGACAGTCCCCGAATTCTGGGAGAATTCTTGGGACAGTCCCTAAACTCTACGTCACAGTTCAATGTTGGATTCATTCCAGTACAGTACGGTGTAGCCTTTAGGAGAGGTCGGCAAAATCTGAACCACGCAGCGGATCCTGTTGACCACTTCTGAGTGAGGCAGATGCCCATCACTGATTAAAGTATACACATTGGAACGGACGGTAGAGAGAAGCCTGCCGGCTTCCGTAGGCATCCCCGGGATCTTCTCCATGACCTCCGTGATATTTAGAAAAGGGGCTTCCTGTCTCATGCCGTAGATGAGCCCGGCTGCTTCATCATTCAATCCTGGAACAGCAGCCAATACAGGGACGGAAGCTGAATTCACATTGATCCGGTTGATGCTGGAAAAAGTGGTCAAGTACTTCTGCAGGCCGTAGTACTCGACCTGTTCACCGCTCTCGGTCGTTCCTTTGCGACCATAGTAAATTTCCGGGGTGATGCCTCGGACCAGGAGGAGTTCCTCTGGAACATCAAAAGGGCCGTTTTTAGCGAAATGAGGCTCAGCAAGTGATTGATAATAGTCACTCTCTGCTCCATTCAGTCGATTCAAATCATCCCGATCCCTCCAATCTTCTATGGAATCGGTGATGATTTGGGCCTCCTGTTCCTCGATCCCCACTCCGATCAAGAGATTGTAAATCAGATAGTCGGGGGCCAGATTCACGTTAATCTTTCCCGTCTCGTCGATGATCTGCACACTGGCGCTACCGCCCCCCATCGCCAACTCCACAGAACCGGTGAGAACCGGAGGAAGAGACTGAAAACCTCCCTCTCGTTGTCGCTGAAGTTGAGCGAAGGCTGACTGTGATTCGATCACTTTGTAAATGGCGTACTCGATGCCGGCACGCGACAGGTAGTAGGATTCTTTTTGATCCACCACATTGCGGGCCGCATTGACTTCTGTGCGAATCGAAGCTGAAAAGGACAGGGCCAATAAACTCATGGCCACCATGACCCACAGCACCACGATCAAAATTGCACCGGCCTGTTGACGATCTCTTGTCATACTATCGACCTTGAATGAAACGCTGCATTCCCTGCCGGAATTGCCCTCCAGTAAAACTGGCATTGATGGGGACAAGAAGATGTTTCTCGTCATAGTCAATCCTTATGGCCAGGGGAATAGCCAACAATTCTTCTCCGTTCCAGGAATCAAACCAATTATAAGTCTGCGATTGAGGATCGAATCCGTAATATTGAAACCTCAAATCCACAATATCCTCGATCAGTGCCAGGGGAGTCCGGGTCGGAGGGTCAAGCATGGACCTAAAGCTCTGCAAGCCCATGTAGGAAGCTTCGGCAGCTCCCAGATAGGTGTTGCCCCATTCATCCTGGGCGAGTCCGTAATGCACAATGGTGAGTCCGGGATTTTCCTGCAGCATCAAAGGCGCCACGGTGGCAAAAGTGACCGCCTCTGAAGTCCCGGAAAACAAAGGCATCTGAGCAAAAACGCGGGTCTGTTGCGGCTCTTGTGCATCAGCTGCCTGAAGATCCAGAAAAGAGGCGGAAGGTCGGACAGGAAACAGGGAACCGATTTGTCGCTTGATCAGATCCTGAAGGACCCGTTTTCGAGCCGCCACGTCCAGGCGTTCCTGACTCTTTTCATAGCTATTTAAACTCATCCGAAAAGAGGAGAAAATAATGCCAGACATTAAACCCAGAATCGTGAACGCGATGATGACTTCCAGGAGAGTAAAACCGGAGGCGGCTGACCGCGGGGAGAGAGGACTGAGTGCTGAGGACTGAGGACTGAGCGCAGTCCGCGGACCACGGACCACGGACCACAGACGACGGACAACAGACAACAGACAACAGACAACAGACCGAAGATAGGAGACAGGCAACCAGAGACAGGAGACGAAAGACAGAAGATTGCCCGGATCTTGGAACCTGGCACCTGGAACCTGGAACCTGGAACTGGGGTTCATAGGCCTCTCCCGAAGAGCTGTCTAACGGCATCAGCTGGCGTCCGTGGCCCGGTCCCCGGTTCACGGGGCACGGTCTTCAAGCACACCGTCCTGTAAAGCTTGCCATGGGCGTCGTTCTTAAAGTGCACATCCACTTTCACACTGAGTAAATTCACTGACGGCTCAACGATATCGATGGTAAGATTCTGCTCAGGCTCCTCCCAATCGCTTACCTCCGCCGTGTAGGAAAACTCTTCATCCAGATCACCGGAGAAACTCGTTGCTGCCTGGATACTCTGGTCACTGAGAATTTCATTCATCACATTTTCAGCATGATTCATGGCCTGATGAGCCATATCAATACGGCGAATGTTCTTGAGTCCTTCCGAGAAGATCTGCATCACCACCGATACCGTTATTCCCAGAATCGCCAGCGCGACTACGATCTCCAAAAGTGTAAAACCGTCGGTTCGTTTCATAACAGAGAGTTTGGGGACAGTCCCCAAATTCTGGGAGAATTTTTAGGACAGTCCCCAAATTCTCCGTTATTCTTTCCCATCAGTTGGACCTCTGGCCTTCTGGTCTGTGGTCTG
>Ga0066376_10004602_pt1 | contig 11951 bp, 12 predicted proteins | sample Knorr_S15_td_Bot_FD_77009 | JGI IMG/M metagenome (GOLD analysis project Ga0066376, IMG submission 77009) | Marine microbial communities from Southern Atlantic Ocean transect - Knorr_S15_td_Bottom_ad_5009_LV_A | ecosystem: Environmental > Aquatic > Marine > Oceanic | place: Southern Atlantic... | reverse complement strand
CCCAAGTCGAGGAGACCTTATACAGCATCGGCATGGCCGAATTCGAATTGCGCGCGACATTCTCGATGGTGAAATCCGAGACCACGAAGCCGTACATCAGGGTGAAAAACGCAATGGCGATGAACAGCAGTTGGGCGACACTGGCGGGGCGCGCCAGGGCCATCCATGCGGCGTTGCTGCGATGGGCGCCGATCATCGGCAAGGTTCCCTGGATGATGGCGGTGAGGAACGCCAGGATCAGTGCGAAATGTCCGACTTCAGCGATCATTAATTGCTCTCGTCCCCTTGCCATTGGCCCGACGCCTTGAGCGCCTCGGCGACTTCGGGCGGCATATAGTTTTCGTCATGCTTGGCGAGCACGCTGTCGGCGATGAAGATGCCGTCCGCCGCCATCTTACCTTCGGTTACCACGCCCTGTCCCTCGCGAAACAGATCGGGCAGCGGCCCACGATAGCTCACCGGCACAATGGCGGCGAGATCGGTGACGGTGAATTCGACGGTCAGTCCGTCGGCAAGACGGTTCACACTGCCCTCTTCGACCAGCCCGCCGAGGCGGAACCGGCGGCCCTCGGGAATGGATTTCTCAGCCAGGTCGCTGGGGCTGTAGAAGAACACCAGATTGTCTTCGAAGGCGTTCAGCACCAGGCCCGCCGCGATGAGCAGGGAAACCATGCCGGCGACCACGAAGCCAAGCCGGCGATGTTTACGCTTGAGTTTCATCGGTCTTTTCGCCTTGCAGGGCCTCAAGTTCGGCCTCGCGTGCGCGCAAAGTCCAGAGGCTTTGAATATAGAGCGCCGCCATGACTAGCGCCGACAGGCCGAGAGCCGGCCAGACGAATGCGGCATAGCCGCCCATGGAGAAGAACTCGTTCATGGCCAAGGATATAAGGTTCGTCCAGACCAGCGTCTAGTCACGATTGGCGTTCATTTGTAGGCTGCGCAGCTTGGCGGTGACGATCTCGGTTCGCATGCGCATGATCAGCACCGCCACGTAGAATGTGGTGAAGCCCACCACCATGATGAGCAGTGGCGCCAGCATGGAGAGATGGATCGACGGCCCGCCAATCTTGACCACGCTCGCCGGCTGGTGAAGCGTGTTCCACCAATCCACCGAAAACTTGATGATCGGCACGTTGACGAAGCCGACCAGGGCGAGGATCGCCGCCGCCTTGGCGCCGCGCGCCGGATCGTCGAAGGCATCGACCAGGGCCATGTAGCCGAGATAGAGAAACAGCAGCACCAGCATGGAGGTCAGCCGCGCGTCCCACACCCACCAGGCGCCCCACATGGGCTTGCCCCAGAGCGACCCGGTGGCCAGGGCCATGAAGGTGAAGCAGGCGCCGATGGGGGCCGAGGCGCGCGCCGCGATGTCGGAAAGCGGGTGCTTCCAGATCAGCGCCATGGCGCTGGCCACGGCCATGCCCGTATAGACGAACAGCGCCATCCAGGCGGACGGCACATGGACAAACATGATGCGCACGCTTTCGCCCTGTTGGTAATCGGGGGGTGCAACGAACAGGGCGAGATAGAGCCCGATGGCGATCAGCGCGGCGGTCGACCAGGCGGCCCAGGGCAGAATGACGGCGGAATAACGCATGAAGCGCGTCGGATTGGCAAAGCGGTGCATGGGTCTATTTCATCCTATACCAAGGATCATTCCGTAGAGAGGCGCAACGCGGCGGCACTGGCCCAGCTGCACAAGGGAAGGGCGGCGATCAACATGGCGGCCATTATGAGAATATGGGGACGCGCGGCCAGTCCGTAAACCGCTGCATCGACCGCGCCGACCCCGAAAATCAGAACCGGGATGTAGAGCGGCAGCACCAACAGGCTGATCAGCACGCCGCCGCCGCGCAAGGAAACCGTGAGGCCCGCCCCTATCGCGCCGATCAGGCTGAGTAGAGGAGTGCCGAGCAGCATGGTCCCGATCAGGGTGGCGAAGCCCTCGCCGTCCATGGCCAGCAACACGGCGAGCAGGGGTGAGACGATGACCAGCGGCAGGCCGGTGGTCAGCCAATGAGCGAGGCATTTAGCGAGCACCGTGATCTCCAGCGGCAGGGGGCCGAGGATCATCAGATCGAGGCTACCGTCTTCAAAGTCGTCGCGAAACAACCGATCCAGCGACAGCATGGCGGCGAGTAGGGCGGCGACCCAGATGACGCCCGGCGCGATGCGCATGAGGATCGCCTGCTCGGGGCCGACGCCGAAGGGGAACAGGGTGACGGTGAGCAGGAAGAAGATCATCACATTGACGCTGTCGCCGCCGCGTCGGAAAGCGAGGAGCAGATCGCGCCGGACCAGGCACCAGAAGGCGGTCATGATGGCCCGCCGAGGGTTAATATCCCGGCCTCGGGTATCGACATGCCGGCATGGGTGGCGACCATCACCATGCCGCCGTCGGCGCGGTGTTCGGCGATCAGGGCTTCGACGATGGCGATCGATTCCTCATCCAGGGTCACCGTCGGCTCATCGAGCAGCCACAGGGACGCCGGCGCCGCCAGCAGGCGGGCCAGCCCGAGGCGGCGGCGCTGCCCGGCCGACAGGAACCGCGCCGGGACCGGGGCAAGATGGCCGATGCCGAGACGGTCGAGCGCCTCGGCCACACTATTCTCGCTGTCGCCCTGGCCAGCGCCGTAGTAATCGGCCCAGAAGGAAAGATTCTCGGCCACCGACAGGGCCCGCTTGACCGCGTCGAGATGGCCGACATAGGCGATCCGTGCAGGCTCATGGTCTTCGTCATCGAAGGGGTGGCCGTTCCAGGTGAGCTGGCCTTCCGCCGGGGCAAGGAACCCCGCGATTATGCGAAGCAGGCTGGTCTTGCCGCTGCCGTTGGCGCCGTGCAGAAGCAGAGCGCCGCCGGGGGCGACGGCAAAATCGACGGAATCGAACACCCAGCGCCCGCCGCGCACGCAAGCCAGGCCCATAGCTTCTATTCCCAGAGAATCGCTCGTTGGTCGGTCGTTCACGCCAGTTCGCGGCGGTCGTCGATAACCTTGCCGTCGTTGGCCAGGCTGCCGGCCGGCACCAGGGCGGCGCGGCCCTTGAGCCGGCAATGTTTGCTCAACGCCTTGGCTACGGCGTCGGCCAGCCCTTCGCTTTCGGTATCGACTTCGCAATTGAGGGTCATTACATCGACACCCTCGATTTGCTCAACAATCAGGCGGCCCTTTTGCACGGCTTTAAACGACGCTACCACATGAGCGACCTGCTCGGGGTGGATGAACATGCCCTTGACCTTGGTCGATTGATCGGCGCGGCCCATCCAGCCCTTGATCCGGGCGTTGCTGCGCCCACAGGGGCTGATCCCCACAAGATGGGCCGATAGATCGCCGGTGGCGAAGCGGATCAGCGGATATTCGACTGTCGGCACGGTGACCACCACTTCGCCGACCTCGCCTTCGGCCACCGGATCGCCGGTTCCGGGGGTGACGATTTCGACGATGATGTCTTCGGCGATGACCATGCCCTCGCAGACGCCTTGTGGCCCCTGGGTCTCATAGGCGATCAGCCCAAGCTCGGCGGTGGCGTAGCATTGCAGCACATCCACCCCATAAGCGGTGATATCATCGCGCAGGGCTTGCGGCAGCGCCTCGCCCGAGACCAGCGCCTTTTTCACGCCTGACAGATCGAGGCCTTCTTCGCGGGCCTTGTCGAGAATGATCTTGAGGAAAGACGGCGTTCCGACATACCCCGCCGGTTGCAGATCGGCCATGGCGCGGGCCTGGCCTTCCGTGTTGCCGACGCCGCCCGGAAAGGTTGGGCAGCCCAGGGCCTGGGCCGCTGATTCGATCATCGCGCCGGCTGGAGTGAAATGAAAGGAGAAGCAGATATGGATAAGATCGTTCTTGCGGAAACCCGCCGCATGGAGTGCGCGAGCGACTCGCCAGTGATCGACATTATGCCCCTGGGGCTCATAGATCGGTCCCGGCGAGGAATAAATACTTTTCAGCTCACTGGATTGAACAGCGGTCAGACCGGCGAACGGCTTCATGGTTTTCTGAAGATCGCCGAGCGCCGATTTCCGGGTCACCGGCAAGCGCGCCAGGGCCGCCCGGTCGGTCACGGTCTTGGGGTCAAAATCGGCGAGGCGTTCGGTGAAATAGGGCGCCTTGGCCTTGGCGTGGGCGATGTGGCGCGGCAGGGCGGCAAATAACGCTGCTTCGCGCGCCGCGGGTTCGTAGGTTTCCAGATCGTCGTAATAGTCACTCATGACGAAATACTATGTCTGATTTGGGCCTCTACAGCCAACGCTTGCGCCGCTTGTAGTGTTTGACGTCACGATAGCTTCTACGCCCGCTCGACGACAGACCAAGGTAGAATTCCTTGACGTCCTCGTTCTCGCGCAGGGCCTTCGCGTCGCCGTCGAGCACAACCCGGCCATTCTCCAGAACATAGCCGTAATGGGCGTATTTGAGGGCCACGTTCGTATTCTGCTCGGCCAGCAGGAAGGTGACTCCTTCAGTTTCGTTGAGCTGTTTGACGATCTCGAAAATCTCTTCCACAAGCTGGGGGGCGAGCCCCATGGAAGGCTCGTCGAGCAGGATCGTCGAAGGCCGCGACATCAACGCGCGGCCGATGGCGCACATCTGCTGTTCGCCGCCCGAGGTATAACCGGCCTGGGCTCGCAAGCGAAGTTTCAGGCGGGGGAAATAATTCAGCACCATATCGAGGTCGTCGCGGATCGCGGCCTTGCCGTCGCGCCGGGTATAGGCCCCGGTCATGAGGTTTTCCTCGATGGTCAGATGCTCGAAGCAATGGCGTCCTTCCATCACCTGGATGACGCCGCGCTTGACCAGCTCGTTAGCGGTGAGCTTATCGATACGCTCGCCTTTAAGCTCAATGGTGCCTTTGGTAACGTCGCCGCGCTCGGCGCGCAGCAAATTTGAAATCGCCTTGAGCGTGGTGGTCTTGCCGGCTCCGTTAGCGCCGAGCAAGGCAACAATGCCGCCCTCGGGAACATTAAGAGACACACCCTTGAGCACCAGGATGACATGGTCGTAGATGACTTCGATATTGTTGACCCGCAACACCAGCTGCCGGTTCTCACCGGCAGCTGGGTTGGGATCGGACTCTGCGAGAGCCTCGCTCGTCATGGTGCGGGACTCTTCGTCTATGCGCCGCTTAGCAGGTGCGCGGCGTGATGTTGTTTTCGGCTGCGTAAGCCGCGGCGGCTTCCTCGACCATGGGCCGAACCACATCTCGGATCGGGCTGATCCAATCACTGGCGAACGACCATTTCGTGCCGTCCCATTGCTGGATCCTGATCGGCCCACCGGTCTCATGGTCCAAGCAGCTCACCTTGACCGGCAGGGTGAAGTCTTCCATGCCGAGTTCCGCAAGGCGCGCCACAGTGAGGTCGAGATTCTCAAGGCCCCAGCGCACTTCTTTGCCGGTCATCGTGCGGTTGCCGAACTTGCCTTGCGCCGTGCGCACGGCCTCGGAGCCGAACATGGCATTAACCACGGCGCGGTTATAGAGAACCTCGCCGAAGCTGTTGGCCTTGGCTTTTTCCATATTGCCGCCATAGACGTATTTCAGAATGTCCTTGTGGACCCCGAAATTCGATTCCGGCGAATGGAAGGTGGCTGATTTATAGCCAATCGAACCTTTACCGGCGGGGAGCACATCGGCGTCCGAGCCCGACCACCAGTTGCCGACGAAATGATCCATCGGATACTTGATGATGGCGGCTTCCTTGATCGCCACTGAATTCATCACGCCCCAGCCGGACATGAACACCCAATCGGGCTTGAGCCTGCGGACCTGCAACCAGGTCGCTTTCTGCTCCTGACCGGGATGGTCGACCGCGAGCAGGGTCAGCTTATAGCCATACTTATCGGCCAGGACCTCAAGCGTCGGGTTGGCTTCCTTGCCATAGGCCGAGTTGTGGTAGACATGGGCGATCTTCAAGTCCTTGAGGTTGCCCTCGCCGCCTTCTTGCTGGGCGACATATTTGATGAAGGCTGAAGCCTGGCTCCAGTAGGTGGTCGGGAAATTGAACACCCAGGGGAAGACCCGGCCGTCGGCGGCTGCCGTGCGGCCATAACCCATGGACAGGATGGGCACCTCGTCAACCGCAGACTTCGGGATCAACTGATAGGTGATGCCCGTCGAGAACGGGTTGATCAGGGTGGCGTTCTTCTTGAGCTTCTCATAGCACTCGACGCCGATCTTGGTGTTGTACTGGGTCTCGCACTCTTCGAAGGTGACGGTGACGCCGTTGATGCCGCCGTCGCGCTTATTGAGCATGGTGTAGTAATCGCGGAACCCGTTGGCTACGGGAATGCCGCTCGGTGCATAGGCGCCCGTGCGATAGACCAGCATGGGGAAGAACTGCTCATCCGCTGCGGCCGGCGTCGGCGTGAGCGTGAGCATTCCGGTCACCCCGATAGCGGCGCCCAGAAAAGCGAGTGTTAAATTGCGTAAATTCATAGTCGTCTCCCTGTGGATAGTTAAGACGGGCGTTTAAACAATTGGCTGTAAGGCTAGCACGCGACGGTTTGCAAAGGAAATGGGACTTAATCGTTGCTCCTTGGAATTAGTAAGGGAACGGCCATAATCTTAGCTTTTCCTTGGTAATTTGCCAAAGCCTGGCGAGCCCGTGGGGCTCGACGATAAGAAAGAAGATGATCAGCGAGCCGAACACCATGACCTCGATATGCTTCTGGGTGTCGATGGCCATGGCCAGCCCGAATGACTGGGGCACATTGGACAGCAGGATCGGCAGGCCGACGATGAAGGTGGCGCCGAGGAACGAACCCATGATGCTGCCCAGGCCGCCGATGATGATCATGAACAGCACGTTGAAGGACTCGGTGATGCTGAAGGCTTCGGTCTCGGCGCTGCCGAGCCATAGGAACACCATCATGGCGCCGGCCATGCCGCAATAGAACGAGCTGACGGCGAAGGCGACCAGCTTGGTCTTGAACGGTTGGATGCCGATAATCTCGGCGGCGATGTCCATGTCGCGCACCGCCATCCAGGACCGCCCGATGGCGCCGCGAACGAGATTCTTTGCGACCACGGCGAAGATCAGGACGAGCACCAGGGCGACTATGTAGCGCGCCTCGGCGGCGGCGGTCGGGCCGGTGATCATGACCCCGAAAATTTCCCTCGGCGGCGCGGTGATCGAGCCCGATGGCTCGTAGTTGTAGAACCACTCGACCTTGTTGAACATCCAGACCAGGAAAAACTGTGCGGCCAGGGTCGATACCGCGAGATAGAAGCCTTTGATGCGCAGGCTGGGTATGCCGAAGAGCAGGCCGACGCCGCCCGCGCACAGGCCTGAGGCGAGGAACACCAGAATGATGTTGATCTCGGGAAAGGCGGTGGTGATCTTGTAAGTCATGAACGCGCCGACCGCCATGAAGCCGCCGGTGCCAAGCGATAGCTGCCCAGCGTAGCCGACCAGCAGGTTGAGCCCGATGGCGGCCATGGTGAACACCAGGATGGGGATCAGCACCGCCTGCAGCCAGTATTCGCTGGCGGTCATGGGAATCACCACAAAGGCGATCACCAGGGCTGCGGCGATGAACCAGCGGTCGAGATTGATCGGAAAGACCGACTGATCGGTGGCGTATGTGGTTTTGAACTGGCCGGCTTCGCGATAGAACACGGCTTTTATACCCTCTCGATTATGCGTTCGCCGAACAGGCCCTGGGGTCTGAACAGCAGAAACGCCAAGGCCAGCATATAGGCAAACCAGTTTTCGATGGCGCCGCCGATTAGCGGGCCCCAATAGATTTCCGCGATCTTCTCGCCGACGCCGATGATCAGGCCGCCGACGATGGCGCCGGGTATCGAGGTGAAGCCGCCGAGGATGAGCACGGGAAGCGCCTTGAGCGCGATCAGCGACAGGGAGAACTGCACGCCGCTTTTGCTGCCCCACATGATGCCCGCGACCAGCCCGACGAAACCCGCCACCGACCACACGATGATCCAGATGGTCTTGAGGGGGATGCCCACGGAGAGCGCCGCCTGATGGTCGTCGGCCACGGCGCGCAAGGCCATGCCGATACGGGTGTAATGGAAAAATACCGCCAGCACGGCGACCAGCGCCGAGCCCGATGCGGCGGCATAGAGGTCGAACTCGTTCAACAACACGCCGCCGATTTCAAAAGATTCAGAGGGAATGCCCACATCAAGCGGTTTGACGTTGCTGCCCCAGACCATTTCCCCGAAGCCTTCCAGCAGGAAGGCCAGGCCGATGGTCGCCATGAACAGGATGATGCCTTCCTGATTGACCAGATGGCGTAACATGAAACGCTCGACGACGACGGCAAGCACCACCATGACCACGACGGCGAGTCCGAGCGCCGCCCATACGGGAACCCCGCGCTCCATCAGACCGACCAGGGTGAGGGCGGCGAACAGCACCATGGCGCCTTGCGCGAAGTTGAACACGCCCGACGCCTTGAAGATGAGCACGAAGCCGAGCGCCACCAGGGAATACATGACGCCGGTCAGCAAACCGCTGACCACCACCTCGGTGAAGAATATCGGATAGCTCACCATATCGACGAAGGGGGCGATGAATAAGGCGTTCAAAATTTCCATCAACCTGCCTTGTCCGTATCATGGACGACGCCGAGATAGGCGTCGATCACATCCTGGTTGTTGCGCACCTCATCGGGTGTGCCGTCGGCGATCTTGCGGCCATAGTCGAGCACGGCGACGTGATCGGAGATATCCATCACCACCCTCATGTCGTGTTCGATCAGGGCGATGGTGGTGCCGAACTCCTCGTTGACGTCGAGAATGAAGCGGCACATATCTTCTTTCTCTTCCACATTCATACCGGCCATGGGCTCGTCGAGCAGCAGAAGATCAGGCTCGGCGGCCAGCGCCCGACCGAGTTCGACACGCTTCTGCAGGCCATAGGGAAGGGTTCCCACCGGGGTTTTACGGATCGCCTGGATTTCGAGAAAATCGATGACATGCTCGACAAATTCGCGGTGTTCAAGCTCCTCGGTGCGCGCCGGCCCCCAATGGAGCGCCTGCCACAGCAGGCCGCGGCGCATCTTGAGCAACCGCCCGGTCATGATGTTGTCGAGCGTCGTCATGCCGCGGAACAGGGCGATGTTCTGGAAAGTCCGTGCGATACCCTGGGCGGCGGACACATAGGGCCGCATCCGGCTCCGGGTCACCCCCTTGTAGGTGATTGAGCCCGACTGCGGCTGATAGAAGCCGTTGATGACATTGAGCATGGAGCTCTTGCCGGCGCCGTTGGGTCCGATGATGGCCCTGATCTCATGCTCGCGGATAACGAAGCTGACGTTGTCCAGGGCTGTCACCCCGCCGAACGTCAGGCTGATTTCCTTGACCTCAAGGATCGGTTTGCCCAATGCCTTGCCAAGCGGCGCCGGTGCATCAGCGACTGCGGTCACGGCGCTCAACTAGCCAGTTTCATCGGCGCTGTCGCCGGCGCCGTGACTGTCGCCGCCGAGGCAATTGCAAGATCGGCCTTCATGGTGCCCTTGCGACCGTCTTCATAGGTTACCTCGGTCTCGATCTCTGCATGGTCCGCGCCTGAATAAAGCGCCACGACGAGGCTTTCGTATTTCTCGGCGACGAAGCTGCGACGCACCTTGCGGGTACGCGTCAATTCGCCGTCGTCGGCGTCAAGTTCCTTGTGCAGGATAAGGAACCGGTGGATTTGCGAGCCGACGAGATGGGCATCCTTGGCAAGATCGCGGTTGACCTCGGCGATCTCGCCCTTGATCAAGTCATAGACTCGGGGCTCGGCGGCAAGTTCGCGGTAGCTGCCGTAGGTGATGCCGAGCCGTTCGGCCCAACTGCCGACCGCTTCGAGGTCGATATTGATGAAGGCCACGGCCTCGTCGCGCTGGTCTCCGAAGACCACCGCCTCGCTGATATGAGGAAAAAATTTGAGCTTGTTCTCAAGATATTTGGGCGCGAACAGCGTGCCGTCGTTGAGCTTGCCTACGTCCTTGGCGCGGTCGATGATCTTGAGATGGCCGTCGGCATCGAAGAAGCCGGCGTCGCCGGTGTGATACCAGCCGTCCGCCGTCTTGACCCCGGCAGTGGCTTGTGGATTTTTGTAATACTCAAGAAATACGCCCGGGCTGCGGAAAATGACCTCGCCCGACTCGTCGATCTTGATGTCGACGCCGGGCGACGGTTTGCCCACGGTGTCTGTCTTGACCTCGCCATCGGGCTGGGCGGTGACAAACACGGCGCCTTCGGTCATGCCGTAGAGCTGTTTCAGGTTCATGCCGAGTGAGCGGTAGAAATCGAAAATATCGGGGCCGATCGCCTCGCCCGCCGTATAGGCCAGGCGGATGCGGCTGAACCCCAGGGTGTTCATCAACGGCCCATAGATCAGCACCCGCCCGAGAGCGTAGCCCGCACGGTCGAGCGCGCTCACCGGCCTGCCGTCGAGGATGGACGGGCCGACACGCCGCGCCAAGTCCATGAAAAATTTAAACATCCAGCGTTTTATATAACTCGCGTCCTCCATTCGAATCATCACCTGGGTCAGGATGTTCTCGAAGATTCGCGGCGGTGCGAAGAAGAAAGTCGGGCCGATTTCGCGGATGTCGAACATCACCGTGGCGGTGCTTTCCGGGCAGCTCACGCAGAAGCCGGTGGTATAGCTTTGGCCGAGGGAGAACACGTTATCGCCGACCCAGGCCATGGGTAGATAGGCGACCGTCTCATCGCTGTCGCACAAGCCGTCCAACTCGGCCGTGTTGCGCGCCGTGATGATGATGTTGTCGTTGCTCAGCATCACCCCCTTGGGGTTCCCCGTGGTGCCCGAGGTATACAGCATGATGGCCAGATCGCTACCGTTGCCCTTGGCGACCTCGGCATCGAAGAACTCCGGGTGCTCGGCGTCATAAGCACGCCCAGCCGCCTGCAAATCGGCAAGGCTTTCCATGAAGGATTCGCCGTAGTTGCGCATGCCGCGCTGGTCTTTATAGATGATTTTCTCGAAGCTGGACTCGCCGGCTTTCTCCTGGATTTCGCGGATTTCAAGCAGCTTGTCGACCTGCTCCTGATCCTCGACCATGGCAAAGCGCGCCTCGGCATGGGTCAGCACGAAGGCCAGCTCCTTGGCTATGGAATCCTGATACATGGGCACCGGCACCGCGCCGATAGCCTGGGCGGCGACCATCGACCAATAGAGCTGCGGGCGGTTGTCGCCGATGATCGCCAGCTTGTCGCCGCGCTTGAGCCCGGCGGCGGCAAGCCCGCAGGCCAGGGCGCGCACTTCGTCGAGCGCTTCGGCCCAGGTCCAACTCTGCCAGATACCGAATTCCTTTTCCCGCATGGCCGGCCGCGCACCCCTAAGGGCCGCGTTGCTGATCAGTAGCTTGGGAAAGCTATCGCCCTCGGCGAGGGTCGTCCCGCGTCCGCTCATCGTCCAATCAAGGCGTTATATAAATACAAAATGGCGCCTCCCAGCCCAAAAATCGCGGCGCACGCACTGATGGCTGCTTCACCGCCGCCACAACACAACAACTCAGGCCTGTTTTGTCAAGCAAGGGCGAGATGAAGCTATCGCCCAGGATTGAAATTCTAACTAAAAACGGCCCGTAACGTCGACTTTTGAGCAGTTCAAAATTAATTGAGGCTAGCCGCCATGTCGTTCAGCAATGCCACATAGATGCCTGTGCAGAATTCCATAGCCGAATCATCTTTTGCATCCCACGACGCAACCCAGCTGACCACTGTGTCATCGCCTTGCGCAGTCAAGGTGACAATCGCTTTATAGTTCGAGACTTCCTCAGACGAAATCGGCGAGGGGCCTTCGTCAATCGAATAACGGATAATGTGATCCGCATCATTAAGCTCGATCAGCGTTTCATGGAACACCCCGTTGAGCAGACGTTTCGCGCCGGCCTCGGTGCCCGATACGTCGCCAACGACTTCGCAGCTGGCGACGACATTCTGTGACCAGGACAGATCATGGAAATTACGGATCGATT
>Ga0066376_10004595_pt1 | contig 11966 bp, 10 predicted proteins | sample Knorr_S15_td_Bot_FD_77009 | JGI IMG/M metagenome (GOLD analysis project Ga0066376, IMG submission 77009) | Marine microbial communities from Southern Atlantic Ocean transect - Knorr_S15_td_Bottom_ad_5009_LV_A | ecosystem: Environmental > Aquatic > Marine > Oceanic | place: Southern Atlantic... | reverse complement strand
GTGGGCGATAGCCGGCCGCGGCAAGTCCGTGTAGGTTTCCTGGCGAGGCGCCCGCCTGGACTGCGTTGCTTCGTCGGTCACAGCCTGCCTGGCTGGAGCGTTCCTTAGACGGGGCTGCGCCCCGCACCCCACGCAGCGGCTCCGCGGGGACCCCGAGTGCCCCACTCCGCCGCCGCGGGGCGCGCATTGTCGCGCGCCTTCGCCTTGCTAGATAGATGCATCCCTTATTGGACGGGGCTTGTCCGCCACACGGGGGCGGGCGGTGGGAGCGGGCATCTCGGTCCGGGAACCGTCGGAGACGAGCCGGGGTGTTGGTGGTGCCGCCGGCGAGGAGGGTGCGCGGGCGCGGAGTTTTAGCGCCGGGTCTGGGACCAGCTCCGCGCTCGCTTTTCCCTCGGTGTCGGGACCAGGCACCCGTTAGCCCGTGCCGAGCGCTCTGCGGGCCGAAGGTGAGGAGGGTTGGGCTCGTCGACCGGTTCGCGGACCGAGATGCCCGCTCCCGCCGCCCGACCGCACCGGCGTGTCGGCGACAGGCACAAACAACTGGTGGTGACTGAGGTATAATCGGGCCCGATATGTGGACGAAGCTGCAGAACAATCCTCGCAAGCGAGCGCCTCGCAAGGTGGCGGTCATCGACCCGGAACGGTGCTTTGGGGCGTTTGCCTGTTCGATCTGTCAGGCGGCCTGCCCGGTTGAGGACTGCATTGTCGAGGAAAAAGACGCGACCGGCCGCTGGGTCTGCGCCGTGCTCATCGACAAGTGCATCGGCTGCGGTCTGTGTGTCACGGTTGGGAACCCGACCGCGCCCGGCAAGCGCGATTTCGGATGCCCCGCCGACTACGACGCCATCGATATGGATCCCTACACCGACGTGGTGTCGGCCGTCGAAGCCGATATGGGTCCAGAGGCCACCGAGTCCGAGACCGAACCGGCCAGCGCGTAGCAGCCCGTGATAGAAGTCCCGCGTTGCACCGAGACCGACGCTGGACCGGCTGAACAAGGCGAGAAGAGGGAAAATACCGGCAGTATTTGACCGATGAACAACGCAGGTCGGCCGGATTCAGCGCCGGTCGAATGCAGCGGGACTTCTACCACGGGCTGCTAGCTCACTCGTCTGCGGTCGCCAGGCTGTCGTCGACCTCGGCCAGCTCGACCAGTGGTACCCCCGGCACCACCGTCTCGCCCTCGGCGCACCGTATGGCGGCCACGCGGGCCTCACCCGGTGACCGTAGCGGTATCTCCATCTTCATCGCTTCGAGCACGACGAGCACGTCTCCGCGGGACACGCGTTGGCCCACGGTGACGGCGACCTGACTCACGGTGGCCGGCATGGTCGCCGCAATGGGTGAGGCGACCGACCCGGCCTGTGCCACGTCGGACGCCGCCGACGCGGTGTGGGCGTCCGGCCGAAGCGGCCATCGGAAGGTCCGGCCGTCAACCCAGCCCCAGTCGGCGTCCGGGCCGCTCGCGACGATGACCTCGAACCGCCGACCGTCAATCGTCGCCTCGTAGGTGTCGCCGTCGATGCGGCGCACGTCGATCAGGCCGTCCACGCCGTCAATCTGTATCTGGCCCCCGCGATGGTCGACGTCGCCCGTCAGCGTCTGCACGACGGCCCGCCGTGGTCGGTGATTCATGTTAGGACCAGTCAACGTATTCCTGTCCTAACCGCCACGCCCCGAGCGTGCTCCATGGATCCTGCGGCTCGGCGGCCTCCGTTCTCCGTCCGGTTGTTGGGTGAACGCCTGCCTCGACACGCCCATGCAGGGCGAGCGCAGCCGCGAGCGCGACGGCCGGTCCTTCGTCGTCCCCAGCACCGTCAGAGTCGACCAGTAGCCCGTCGAGTTCCGATTCGAGGAACGCGGTGTCGACGTGGCCCTCCATCATGCGCGGATGCCGCAGGATGCGGGAGAGCAGGGTCGCATTGGTCTGGACGCCCAGCACCACCAACTGGGCCAGCGCGACCCGTGCCCGTGCCAGCGCGGTGTCGCGGGTGTCGGCGAAGGCGACCAGCTTGGCGAGAAGCGCGTCGTAGTGCGACGACACGGTGCTCCCGCTGGCGACGCCAGAGTCGACCCGCACCCCGGGGCCGGTCGGCTCCCGATAGAACAGTAAGCGTCCGGCATCCGGAGTGAAGTCCTCGTCCGGCCGCTCGGCATAGAGACGGCACTCGATGGCGTGACCCCGCGTCTGGATGTCAGCTTGGGTCCAGGGTAACGGCGCTCCGCCGGCAACGGCGAGCTGGGCGTGGACGAGGTCACGTCCGGTCACGGCCTCGGTGATCGGGTGCTCGACCTGCAGCCGGGTGTTCATCTCGAGAAACGCCACCACCGCATCATCGTTGTCACCGTCACCACGGTCGCCGTCCCCGGCGGGGTTAGTGCCTCCAACCAGAAACTCGACTGTGCCGGCGTTGCGGTAGCCGGCGGCCTCGGTGGCCGTCACCGCGGCCTGGGTCAGTCTGGCGCGTAGCGTCGACGAGAGGTGTGGCGCCGGGCTTTCTTCGATGACTTTCTGGTGGCGGCGCTGCACCGAGCATTCACGCTCGTAGAGGTGCACGACCCCACCCTCGTGGTCGGCCATGACCTGCACTTCGATATGGCGCGGGTGCGTCAACAATCGCTCGACATACAGCGTGCCGTCGCCAAATGCGGCCTCGGCCTCGCGACGCGACGCGCGGACGGCGTCGTCGAGCTGGTGCGCGTCTCTGACCGCGCGCATACCGCGTCCGCCGCCGCCGGCCGAGGCCTTGACGAGCAGCGGATAGCCCAACCGGCGTGCCGCCTCGGCCAGGCCGTCGTCGGACTGGTCACTCGGGGTCTCACCTGGCACGACTGGCACACCGGCTGCCTCCATGAGACGGCGTGCTTCGATCTTCGACCCGAGCCGGGCGATCACGTCAGCCGGCGGCCCCACCCAGGTCAGCCCGGCCTCGACACAGGCGTCCGCCATTTCCGGGCTCTCCGACAGAAATCCGTAGCCGGGGTGCACGGCGTCGGCGCCGGTCTGCCGCGCGGCGTCGATGAGGGCGCCGATAGAGAGGTAGCTCTCGCGGGGGCGCGGTGGGCCGATGGTGACGCACCGGTCAGCGGCGCGGGCATGTGGTGCTCGCGTGTCGATCGTCGAGCAGACGGCGACGCTTTCAATCTCGAGCTCGCGACACGCGCGCACGATGCGAACCGCGATCTCACCGCGGTTGGCAATGAGCAGCCGACGGATACTCACGGACAGTCGTCCTCGACCCAACTGGGCGGGCGCTTGTCGAGAAACGCGCGGATGCCCTCTTTCGCTTCGGCGGTGACTCGCAAATCAGCGATAGTTTCGACGGTCAGCTGGGTGACCGTCGCCGGGGGGCGATCCATGACGGAGGCGATCAGCGTCTTGGTGGCCGCGCGAGCCCGCGGTCCGGCGGTTTTGAGGTCCTCCACGACGCGGGCCACCGCGGCGTCCAGGTCGTCCGGGGGCGCCAGCACATGCACGAGCCCCAATTCCTGGGCGCGACGCGCCGAGAACGACTCGCCGGTCAAGAAGAGGTGCCGGGAAGCCGACGAGCCGATCTTGGCGACCGCGTAGGGGGAGATGACGGCGGGGACAAGACCGAATGTGACGTCCGTGAACCCGAACACGGCATCCTCAGTGGCCACGACGATGTCACAGACCGCGACCAAGCCTATTCCGCCTGCCAAGGCGGCGCCGTGCACGCGCCCCACCAGTGGCACGGGCAATGTGTCGAGTGTGACGAACAGGCGCGCCAGCGCCCACGCATCGCGAAAGTTCTCCTCGTAGTCGACATCGGTCGTGCGTGATCTCCAGCCGAGGTCGGCCCCCGAGCAGAAGCTCGGACCGGCCCCGCCCAGCACCGCCATGCGCAGCGTGCGGTCATGCGTTGCGGTGTCCGCCCACCGCGTCAGTTCGTCGATGACGTGGTCGTCGATGGCGTTCCTCACCCCGGGGCGGTTCAGGGTCACATAGTCGATACAGTCCTCGCGCCGCACGTCGATCACGTCGTACGAATCAAGCATGGTCACCGGTCCTCACATCCTGAAGACACCGAATGCCGGCTTGGGCACCGGCGTATTGGCCGCCACCGACAGACCCAGCGCCAGGGCGCCGCGCGTCTCGGTCGTCGTGATGACACCGTCGTCCCAGAGTCGGGCGGTCGAGTAGTAGGGCGATCCTTCGTCGTCGTATCGCCGCAGTATCGGTTCGCGAATGGCGGCCTCGTCGGCCTCAGATAGCGCGTCCCCTCGGCGGGCCTGCTGGTCGCGCTTGACCGAGACGAGGACGTCCGCAGCCTGCGGGCCCCCCATGACGGAGATACGGCTGCCCGGCCACATCCAGAGCAGCCTCGGGTCGTAGGCCCGGCCACACATCCCGTAGTTGCCCGCGCCGAAGGACCCGCCAAGCACGACCGTGAATTTCGGGACGACAGTGTTGGCTACCGCGTGCACCATCTTGGCGCCGTCCTTGGCGATACCGCCGCGCTCGTAGTCGCGCCCGACCATGAAGCCGGTGATGTTCTGCAGGAAGACCAGAGGCACCCGGCGCAGCGTGCACAACTGGATGAAGTGCGTCGCCTTCAACGCCGATTCTGAGAACAGCACCCCGTTGTTCGCGATGATGCCGATGAGATAGCCGTGGAGCCGGGCGAACCCGGTGACCAGGGTGGGCCCGTACCGAGCCTTGAACTCGTCGAACCGGGAGTCGTCGACGAGCCGCGCGATCACTTCGCGCACGTCGTACTGCCGTCGAAGGTCGGCGCCCACGATGCCGCCGAGTTCCCGCGGGTCATACCGCGGGTCTTCCGGCGATGTGACATCGAGCGGTGGCGGCTTCATGGTGTGCAGGGTCGATACCACCGTGCGCGCCGTCTCCAGGGCGTCCGCGTCGTCCGCGGCCAGATAGTCGGCGACGCCGGACAGACGGGTATGCACGTCGGCGCCGCCCAGCTCCTCGGCGGTCACCGTTTCGCCGGTCGCCGCCTTGACCAGCGGGGGGCCGCCCAGAAAGATCGTGCCGGTGCCGGTGACGATGATCGTTTCGTCGGCCATCGCCGGCACGTAGGCGCCGCCGGCGGTGCACGAGCCCATGACCACCGCGATCTGCGCGATGCCTTCAGCCGACAATCGGGCCTGATTGAAGAAGATGCGACCAAAGTGCTCGCGGTCAGGAAACACCTCCGCCTGCATCGACAGGTAGGCGCCGCCGGAGTCGACCAGATACACACACGGCAGTCGGTTTTCGAGCGCAATCTGCTGCGCGCGCAGATGCTTCTTGACGGTAATGGGGAAGTAAGTGCCACCCTTGACGGTCGCGTCGTTGGCGACCACCATCACCTCGCGTCCCGAGACGCGTCCGATGCCGGCGACTAGTCCGGCCCCCGGCGCCGCCCCGTCATACATCCCATACCCGGCCAGCGCCGACAGTTCGAGAAACGGCGTCTGGGGGTCCAGCAGGTGCGTGAGCCGTTCGCGCACCGGGAGTTTGCCACGGTTCCGATGCCGGCGGTGGGCCGCCTCGTCGCCACCCTGCCGCGCGCGCTCGCGTCGTTCGTCCAGTTCGTATTCGAGGTCGCGCATCGCGGTCTCGTTGTGACGAAACTCGTCGCTGGTGGTGTCGATACTGCTCGGGAGCACGTTCATGGTGGCGTTACCAGCCGCAGCAGTCGGTCTTGTATCGGCACTTCGGACATCGCCAGACGGCATGCATCCGGAACATCTCTTCTCCGCAGCGTTCGCAGAGCACCGCGTCCGGATGCGTCCGTGTGTTGGGCGTGGGTTGGGTCTTGTTCAGGAGCGGAGTGACCGGTGGATTCGGCATCGCCGGATTATAGCGTCCACCGGGTCAGGAATATGTCGCCCCTTTTCCGGTATCGCCGCTGCTCTTGGCCGACCTTCCGGCCGCGACCTCCGATCCGGTATGCTGACGGCATGGACGAACGATCACGCGTGTTGTTGACGTCGCTACTCGGCGCCGCCTTGGGTGGCGCGGTCGGGTATCTGTATATGACCGAGAGCGGCCAGCGTGTCCGCGAGCAGATCGACCCCGCGCTTGACGCGATCGGCTCGGAGCTGAAGAAGGCTCGCGACGCGGGAGAGAAGGTGAAAGACGTGGCCAGAGAGGGACAACAGACGCTGAACAGTCTGGTCGGTGCAGGACGGGCGCGGGGCGCCTGGGATTCGTCTACCTACCGTCAAGCCGCCAAGTGAGCGCGGCCGGGCCGGCGCCCGGCGGTGTTCCCCGTCGGGTCCAGCGAGCGCTGGGTCGGCTGGGGCGCGTCGTGGCTCGCGACGCCAGCCGCGCGGCCCGCTCAGCCTGGGTGGCGTTTCGCCGCCTGGGACAAAGTGACGACCTGACCTTCGCGTCGTCCATCGCGTACTACACCCTCCTCTCGTTCTTTCCTCTGCTGCTCCTGCTGTTCGCGTTTCTTGGCCGCGTCACCTCCGATCCGGCGGATCGCGCGGCCCTGGTGGACCTGCTGCTTCGATACTTTCCACGGCGCCTCGACTTCATCACCACGCAGCTGAATGAGGTGCAAGGCGCGAGCGTCGGGCTGGGCGTGGCCGGCACCGTGGTCCTCTTCTGGACCGCACTGGGCGTGTTTCGAGCCATCAGCTCGGCGGTCAACCACGCGTGGAATGTCGAGCGGCGCCGCAGTTTTCTCAAGCATCAGGCATCCGCGTTTCTGATGCTGCTGACGGCCGGGGCACTCATGCTGGCCGCGCTGCTGCTGGCGAGCGTGGCCGAGGTGATGGCCACCAGCTGGTTTGGTCAGTTGCTCGACGACGTACCCGGGTTGACGCAAGCCGCCGACCTCGCCCTGCGATACCCGGCGACGCTGTTGTTGGTTGCGGTCGTGGCGTTGATTCTGTATTTCGTGCCCAACACCGCGGTGCAACTCGGCGACGTCTGGCTCGGCGCCATCCTGACCGGGGTGCTCTGGCGACTCGCACTCGACGGCTTCTCCTGGTATCTGGCCCTGGGCGTGGTGAGCGTCCATGGCTCAGTGGCGGCCATTGTGGTGTTTCTCCTCTGGGTCTACGTGTCAGCCGTGATCCTGATCTACGGTGTCGAGTTCAGCGCCGCCTACGCCCGACTCCGTCGCGACGAAGCACCGGCCTGCTGGTATCCTTGACGCATGCGTATCGCGTATCAGGGTGAACCGGGCGCCTATTCGGAGGCCGCCGCGTTGCGGTTCAAGGCCTCGGCCGATCCGCTCCCCCGAACCACCTTCGAGGAGGTGTTCGCGGCGGTCCAGGAGGGCGTGGCCACCCACGGGATTCTGCCGATCGAGAACACCATCGGGGGGACGATTCACGAAAACTATGATCTTCTGTTGCGGCACGAGTTGCCGATCGTGGGCGAGGTCAGGCTCTCGATCGTGCACAACCTGCTGGCGCTCGAGGGCACCACCCGGGCGATGTTGACACGGGTGTACTCCCACCCCCAGGGCTTGGCCCAATGCGAGCGGTTTCTCCGCACGCTCGAGGGCGTGGAGATCGTCGCCACCTACGACACCGCCGGCAGCGCCAAGATGATTCGGGACGGGCAGTTGCGCGACACCGGCGCGATTGCGTCCCGGCGCGCCTCCGAGGTGTTTGGTCTGGCCGTGCTCGACGCGGGCGTGCAGGACTACGCCGACAACACGACGCGTTTCCTCATCATTGGTCGCGCCAAGAGCGAGATTGCGGCGGCGGACAAGACGACCATTGTGTTCACCGTGCCGAACGACGCCGGCGCGCTCTTCAAGGCCCTGAGCGTCTTCGCCCTTCGCGACATCGACCTGACGAAGCTCGAATCGCGTCCCATCCCGGACCGCCCGTTTGCATATCTGTTCTACGCCGACCTGGCGGCCACGCGGGAGGACCTGCCGTGTGCGCGCGCTCTGGTGCATCTGGCCGAGTTCGCCCCCTTGCTGCGAACGCTCGGGTCATACCCGCGCTGGCAGGAGCCTGACCCGGACCCCGCGTCGGACTGAGGACCCGTGCCCAACCGCCTCGCACAGGAACCCAGTCCGTATCTGCTGCAACATGCCCACAACCCGGTGGATTGGTATCCCTGGGGTGACGAGGCGTTCGCGCGGGCGGTTGAAAAGGACCGGCCGATTTTTCTCTCGATCGGCTACTCCACGTGCCACTGGTGCCACGTGATGGAGCACGAGTCGTTCGAGCACGCCGAGATTGCGGAGCGGCTCAATACCCAATTCGTGCCAATCAAGGTGGACCGAGAAGAACGCCCGGACGTCGACCGCGTCTACATGGCGTTCGTGCAGGCGACGACCGGGTCAGGGGGGTGGCCGATGAGCGTCTGGCTGACACCTGACCTCAAGCCGTTCTATGGCGGCACGTATTTTCCGCCGTCCGCTCGAGGGGGTCGCCCCGGGTTCGTGGAAATCCTCGGTGAGATCTCCGGCCGCTGGCGCGAGTCGAGAGCCGAACTCGTGCAATCGGCCGACGGGGTGATCGAACGGCTCCGTGCGGCGCAGGCGGGCACGCGTGGCGAGGGGGAGATGCCGAGCGACGCGACGCTGACCGCCGGAGTCCGGGAATACGGCCAGACGTTCGATCGACACCACGGCGGGTTCGGCGGGGCCCCGAAGTTTCCACGTCCGGGAGAACTGCTCTTCCTGCTGCGCGAGCATGCACGCACGGGCGACATCGAGGCGCGACAGATGGTGCTCGACACCCTGCGGGCCATGGCCACGGGCGGCATGCGAGACCATGTTGGCGGGGGCTTCCACCGCTACTCGGTCGATGCCGGGTGGCGAGTGCCGCACTTCGAGAAGATGCTCTACGACCAGGCCCAGCTGGTGCTGGCGTTTCTGGAGGCGGCCCAAGCGGCGGGCGACCCCACGTTCCGTGCCGTAGCGGACGACACGTTGTCCTACGTGCGGCGGGACCTATCGCACGCGGAGGGTGGGTTCTTCTCCGCCGAAGACGCCGACAGTATTCCCCCCGATCAGGTTGACGTGCCGGGCGCCACCAAGACCGAGGGGGCGTTCTACATCTGGAGTCAGTCGGAAATCGAGCAGTTGTTCGGCGCCGACGCCGATGTGGTTCGGTTCCGCTATGGTATCGAGCCGGGCGGGAACGCGCCTCAGGATCCGCACAACGAGTTCACCCACAAGAACCTCTTGTATGTGGCCCACGGGCTGGACGACGTCGCGCGTCTGTCAGGCCGGTCGGTCGATGACGTCACCGCGGTCTTGGACGGCGTGCGGGCGCGTCTGTTCGAGGCGCGCTGCGGCCGCCCTCGACCCCATCTGGACGACAAGGTGCTGGCCGGGTGGAACGGGCTGATGATCGCCGCGTTCGCGCGGGCTGCGCGTGTCGCACCGCTCGACGATGAGGCGGCCACGACCTCGCTCGACACCGCGGTGCGGGCGGCGCAGTTTCTGCGGAGTCGGTTGTGGGATCCGGAGCGGGGCCGGCTCCGCCGACGGTTTCGCGACGGGCGGTCGGAGATCGACGGCTACTGCGAGGACTACGCGTTCGTGGTCTGGGGTCTGCTGGAGCTGTTTCAGGCCGGCGGCGACCCGACGTGGCTCGACTGGGCACGGCAGCTTCAAGCCACACAGAACGCGCTGTTTGGAGACGACGAGGCCGGTGGCTGGTTCAGCACGACCGGGGACGACCCGACCGTGTTGCTGCGTTTGAAGGAGGACTACGACGGCGCGGAGCCGTCGTCCGGCTCGGTTGCCGTCGGCAACCTGCTGACGCTGGGTCACCTGTCGGGCGGGGACGAGGCGGCGGACCACGGCGCCCGGGCGGCGCGCGCGATTCGCCGAGTGGTCACGTCGCCCCAGGCAGCGCGGGTGGTGCCCTTGATGGCGGCGGCAGCCTCGACCTTCCTGTCGGGGGCGCCGCAGGTCGTCATCGTGGGTGCGCGCGCGGCGGCCGCGACCATGGCCCTGCAGCGTGTGCTCGTCCAACACTACCTGCCGGGCGCCCTCACCCTGATCGTGGAGCCTGGCGTCCATCAGAACGCCCTGGCCTCACGGTTGCCCTGGCTCGGCGCCATGGCAGCGGTTGACGGAGAGCCGACGGCGTATCTGTGCCGCGACTTTGCGTGCCAGGCGCCCGTCACCGACCCCGACGCCTTCCGCGCCCAGCTCGAGACGGTGGTCGGCCACACAGACAGATAAGGCATACGACATGACGTTCGATGTAGAAGTGCTGCTCAAGGGGACCGATACCGTCGTGACCGAGACGGTGACGCACGATGGAGGGGATGCACCCGCGTGGACCGACACGGACGTCCACGAAATGCTGCTGTCGATCTTGCGGGTGTTCGCCCGGGCGAGCGGCGACGACACCGCCAGCGGGGACGTGGCACTGCGGGGTCTGAGCTGGATCGTGACGGATACGAAGGGTGGCGTCATGATCGCCATCGAGATTCCCAGTGGCGCCATTGCCGCCGGGCCGTTCGACCTCGGCGCGGACGAACTGACCCAGATGGTCGCTCGGGTGATCTCGTCCGGCGCGTCGACCACGTCCGTGCACTGATTGATCCGTTACCCACCGGGCTGAGCGTCGCTCGTAGCCGGCGGCTACGTACGACGAGCGTGTAGAATCACAGCAACTATGGAGGGGTCAGGCCGGGGGGATGCCATGCAAACCAAAGGCGCGTGGACGCGCGTGGGTGTGATGGTCACGGTGTTGAGTGGCGCGGCATACCCGGCCGTCGGGCAAACCTCGATCGACACGGGCGCCTGGCCCAGTTACGGCGGGACGAACTGGAGCCAGAAGTACTCGCCCCTCGATCAGATCGACGCCGCCAACTTCGACGACCTCTCCATTGCGTGGACCTGGGAATCGGAAGATCTGGCGCTCATCGAGAGCCTGCAACGGCGGTATCTGCCACCCCTTGATGCCAACGGGCTGAAGGCCACCCCCCTGGTCGTCAACGGCGTGATGTATCTCAGCACCGGGCTGGCCCAGGTGGTGGCGCTCGATCCAGTGACGGGCGAGACGTTGTGGGTCTACAACCCGCAGGCCTATACCACTGGGGGGAACGCCAGCATCGTGGGGCCGTGGCAGACGCGGGGGCTGGCCTACTGGACCGATGGCGATGCGGACGAACGGCTGCTGCTCGGCACCCACGATGGGTTCCTGATTGCGGTCAATGCGCGCACGGGCCGACCGATCAACAGCTTTGGTGTCGACGGCAAGTCTGACTTGCACACCGCCGTGCCACGGGCGACTCGCGGCAACTTGCCGCTGTTCAGCAACGAGGGACACACGGTGTCGCCCAATTCGCCCCCGGTCGTCGTGCGCGACGTCGTCATCTCCGGGGCCGCGATGTCTGACCGGCCGACACTCAAAGAGTGGCCGCCCGGCTCCGTCCAGGGGTTTGATGTGCGCACGGGTGAGCTCAAGTGGGTGTTTCACACCATTCCCCAAGCCGGCCAGTTTGGTGAGGACACGTGGGAGAACGGGTCGAACCTGTATACCGGCAACGCCAACGTCTGGTCGACGCTGAGTGGCGACGACGCTCTCGGTCATGTCTATCTGGCGACGACCGCTCCCACGAACGACTACTGGGGCGGCGAGCGGCTGGGTGACAACCTGTTCTCGCAGTCGATCGTTGCGGTGGATGTCGAGACCGGCGAACGGGTCTGGCACTTCCAGGCGATACATCACGGGGTCTGGGATTGGGATTTTCCGACCGCGCCGACGCTGATGGACATCACCGTCGACGGGCGGGACATCCGAGCCCTGGTGCAGGTCAGCAAGCAGGGATTCACGTATGTGTTCGACCGCGCCACCGGTGAACCGGTGTGGCCGATCGAGGAGCGCGCCGTGCCCCCATCCGACGTGCCCGGCGAGGTCCTGGCGCTGACCCAGCCGCACCCGACGAAGCCGCCCGCGTTCGAGTACCAGGGGGTGAGGGAGGACCTGCTGATCGACTTCACGCCGGAGTTGCGGGCCGAAGCGGTCGAGATTCTGCAGCAGTACGCCCACGG
>Ga0066376_10004590_pt1 | contig 11972 bp, 10 predicted proteins | sample Knorr_S15_td_Bot_FD_77009 | JGI IMG/M metagenome (GOLD analysis project Ga0066376, IMG submission 77009) | Marine microbial communities from Southern Atlantic Ocean transect - Knorr_S15_td_Bottom_ad_5009_LV_A | ecosystem: Environmental > Aquatic > Marine > Oceanic | place: Southern Atlantic... | reverse complement strand
TGTACTTAAAGGTGCTCGTACTACTAAATGGTATTTTGAACGTGAAGCCGATATGGCTGGGCGTCCAGGATACAAGTATTTTGCACTTGTAGCTCTACCTAAAAAACATTTCTTTGATGCATTTAATAATACTGCAAAAATTAATGTTTTTAAAGCACAAAAAGAAGCAGCCAATGCCGTTACCGAAGTTGCAAAAGAACAAGCAAATCAAACTGTTGAGTTTTGGAAACTTGTAGAAAAAGAAGGTCTTACTACTGATGACTTCTTTCAAATTCCTGGTAAGCAAGTCACATCTCAATAGTTATCCATTCAGGCGTAGTTATTTAACTGCGCCTATTCTCTAATTATAGGCTAATAAAGGGTGATATGAAAAATATGATTTTGTTGGTTGCACTTCCATTTATTTTAGGTTGTACGGCAACTGCACAAACGACACCAAGCAAACAACCAAAAACAAATAGAGTTGAAACATTTTCACAATTAGATAGTACAGAACCAGCAGAAAGACCTAAATGGTTGCAAGTTGTACCTGAATCCGATGAAGGATTTTATTTTGTTGGCATGTCTACTAAACGTACTGAAAAACGTAATGCAAGAAATGAATCATTTAATGATGCATTAATTGGTTTTGCTCGATACTGTGGACTAAATGTACAATATCTTTCTGAGCATCGAGATACAAGCATAGGCGGAAACGGAGGACTCATTGATACATTCTCAAAGGGTAATACAGTTGCTAAAATGCAAGCAGAAATGCTTTTAGGAAATGTTGCTACCAAAGATCGCTATACAGAAAAATATAGTAATTTTTATGGTGGCAGTTTCATGGGCCATGCATTTGTTGATGCTACATTAATTTATGTACCAAAAACAGAAATGGTTTTGTGCAAGAAAAATCGCAAACAAGCAAACACATTTCTTACCCAAAAAACTAACAAGATAAAACAATTAGAAGAAAAAAACAAGTCACTTGAAAATCAACTAGTGGTTGAAAAACAAAATACTAATGTTGCTCTAGCTCAAGCACAACAAAGTTCAGAATTTTTTAAACAAGTACTCAATAAACCTGTCATCGAAAAGACAGAACCAATTAAAAAAGATTTACCTAAATCTAATTTAAAGTCTATCACTATTACACAAAATAACAATTCATCTTGTACGAATAAAATATGTAATGGGCTTGTTGCATACTATCCCTTTAATGGTGATGCTACCGACAAATCTAGAAACAGCCATAAGCATCACGGAAAGGTGAATGGTGCAACCTTAACAGCAGATCGCCTAAACAATTTAAATCATGCCTACTCCTTCGACGGCATTAACGACTACATTGATATACCACACAACGGTCAGTTAGAAGGGATGACTAGTGGTTTAACCTTAGCAGTCTGGTTAAAAACTAGTTCTACCCAGAGTCAAATTGTTATTTCAAAGGCAGGAAAAACAAGAACTGGTAGCATTACTGATGATGTGTATCACTTGGGATTCAACATATGTTGTAACAAATCATTCTCAAGCCAAATAAATGGTGCAATTCAAGGAGTTGTTATTGACAAGAGACAACTTACTCCTGCATCCTTATATATTGCAGGTAGCTCAAAGGTTATTACTGACGGCAATTGGCACCACATTACTTTCATTTGGAACAAACTAAATTTTAAGATCTATGTTGACGGACAAGAGGATTCAAATCTTGTTTATTATAACAACAAATCGACTAATTCAAAATCTCTTAATTCGTCAATTGCAACCACTCTTAGAATAGGAGGAGGAATGGATCCTTTTTCAGGTTCCATTGATGAGGTTCGAATTTATAATCGTGCCCTTTCAGCAAACGAGGTGAAAGAATTATATTCGTTTATTTTATAATTTACTTGATGAAGCAGATGTCTGTAATTTATAACCAGTTACTCCGCTTCCTGTTCCTTTCGACCAAGTTTCCCATGTTGGGATTTCAGTAGGTGGGTTTGTTGTTCTGCTTACAACTGCTCTATAAGCAACTTCACTCATTCCAGGTAGAAATTTAGTAGCCTCAATATAATAAACTAATTCTGCCTGTCTTTTTTGATATTCAGTAGATGTTCCATCTTTAGTATCGCTTTTATATCTGTCCGGATATTTAATTCTCATATCTTGTATACCTTCTGTCCGTAACCAAGATCGATTTTTTAAATCTGAATAATCCCCAAGCATTAACACACTTGCTTCTGCTACCCGTCGATCTTGCTGTTCGCCATGACTTTGAATCATAGATGCAACATTATTCCATGCATCTGTTGTACTCTCTATTCCACTATCTGCATCAACTGCATTTTGTATTGCGGTACGTAAATCATAAATTATACTTCCAATAACTACCTTTGATATACTTCTAGCACTATAACAAAAACTAACTAATGTATCATATTGATTTTGTGTTAAATGAGTTACTTTACTGCCTAATTCAGACCTCAATCGTTTTTCTGCTACTTTGAGGTCACGCCGAAATAAACTATGCGCCTGATCTTCTGTAAGTCCATTTATATTTGTATCATTTGACGAACTGTTATAGCCAATTCTATATTCAGAACCATTCCAATATTGATATGCTCGCCAACGTTCAAAACTAAGAACTAAAAGAATACCATTATCACTTATTTTTAAACTTTCCAAAGCAATTTTTATACCAGAGTAATTATCACTATCTTTTATAAAAATAGTATAATCATATGCTGATGGTGATATTGCTGAAAGTGTCATTATGAGTATGTTGCTCCGATATCCTCGTTATGTTCAGCTCCTGGATCTATTGCAACATTTTTACTTGAATGGTTATCCCAAGGTTCTTCTTCAGGTACACGAGGACATATACTTGTTGCTGTAGTGGTATTACCTGTAAGATTTTTTAGTTTAAGTTTTTTTGCAGGTTGAACAGAACCACTATTTAAATCCAACCTTGCGGCTTGTACTGCAAATTGACCCATTGTTTTTATATTACCATTTAAATCAGATTCTAACGTATAATCTTGTTTACTGTATAATTCAAATTTTCCTGCCATTGCATTTATTTTTATTCCATCTTTGCCTTGACTAAGAATATTAACACCATTGCCCCCATGAATATTAACATTATTATCTGCATGTATGTTTATATCTTCATTGGAATGCATTGATATACTGCCCTTAGCATATACATCAATTTTTCCATCATTGTTTAGTTCGACCCAGTTATAACCGTCCCTGCTAATAATATAAATCATACCATGTTCATCATTGATCATAATTTGGGCACCATTTCTTGTTCTAAGACGAATCATACTATCAGTGCCTTCACTATTACCATCATCCATAACAAATTGGTGTTGTCCGGGCGTAAGGATTCCAAAAACTCTACTTGGCGATTCACGTCTTGCCCCACTAGTGGTTGTTCCTCGAATAGCATCAGATGTTAACCCTTGGGTTTTTAAAGCATTAACCATAGGATCGTGTTGGGGGCGTAATACATTTTGAGAATCATTTATATTTCTTTCTGCGGCAGGACCTATTCCATCATAATTATCAGCACTAGGTATACCAGGAACTGTAAAGTTTTTTTCCTGATGATATAAACAGCCCATAAGTACGCCGTGATTAATATCACCTCCAAGGAAACCAATAATAACAAGAGTACCTTTTGTAGGCGGGACCATCCACATACCATAACTTTTTTTAGTACTATCGAAAGATTTAACGTCGTCTGTTTCAAATTCACTAGTCGATCCTGCAAATGGCGACATATAATCTACATATGTCCAACTAGATTTTAGTTGTGGTGGACCTTTAAATTCAGGTATATATACTGCTATCCTGCCCATTCGATCACTATCAGCGGCATCCTGAATTATGCCATGATATATTCCATAAACAGGTCTTCCTTCTTGTGCTGGTGTTCTTGCATCTGTTGTCATTTTTCTTCCTTACGCTGGTGGACAGTATAAGTTAAACCAACCATCAGCATCTGTATATTCTTTACTTCGTATATGATATTTTGAAGCACCTGGTTGGGTACTGCAATCTCTAAATTCAAAATGTGCATAATTCCATCCGTTTGTGCCACTCCAATATAAACTATTAGCAATTGCCTTTGCACCAATAAGCCCCCAAATGGTTAAGTTACCTGCTGAAATTGTAGGATCGACTAGACTCGTGGTCATGTATTCAAAATCTGGTGATGCGGCCGGTAAAATAATTTTAAATCCTGTTCCAGTTGAATGGTGCGATTCTTTATATTCCGTAGTAGTTTTACCTGCTTTTTTTAATGCATCATGTGCTGAAGCAGATCGAACAGATTCGTTTATGTATATTGTTTTTTGTATTGCATTATCCGAAAGGCATCCTCTAATAAACGCCGATACTGCTTCTCGTATTTTCGGGTGTAATCTGGCAATATGCCTATCTGTTATGTCATGTCCGGTTGCTGTAAAACTATAAACACTACCAACTGGATCTTCACCATATCCTGCTACTGAACCAACAGGTGGAGCTTGTCCTAGTTGTGTTTTTTCACTTGTTGGTGTTGTAACTTCTAATTCATATGCCATTAATTTTTCCTAAATTTGTCATTGTGCGCCTTTTCCTCTATCCAGAGGTGTCGGAGCAGCAATCACTGTCGACTTTTTATTTAGATTATCACTTGCTGAGAAAGTTGATTCTTTTCCTTCTTTTTCTTTTTCTTTTTTCTTTGGTTCTTCTTCTGTGGCATCTAATATTTCTTTCAATAAATCATAATTTGATGCTAAACTTCTATACCCATACAAATGTTGAGTGAATCCTCCATTATTGTATGATGACATAACTTCTCTAACTCCGTATATTCCACTTAAAGTAAAACTATCAGATATTACAGTATCGCCTGTTTCGTCGTGTTCTTGTGGCATTAATAATTTAAAATAAAACAAGTTAGATCCACTATCATAATGAGCGGCAACATTTTTTCCTACATTCTGGTATTGTTTATTAATATTAGACATGCCTAACCAATAAGGATCTCCGATGATATTTAATTGTATTTCAACTAAGTCAGCTGAACTTGCCATGTCTGCATATACTGCACCAAATTTAAAAGCACTAGGACCTGCAACATTAACAAAACCTTTGGTTTTGGATTCAATAACTGCTGGTTTTCTTTGTGGTACAAACCAATTATTTTCTTCTTTTTCATCTTCTTCAGAAAATGATTCGAGGTATTTAAATTTCCCTGGCTCAGTTTTTGTTGTTGGGTCTGATAAAAACTGTCCAGATTCGGGTGCCATCACAGAAGAATTTAAATCGTCTTGTTGAAGGTAACCATGTGGGCCTGCTGCCATTGCAGGTTTTGCTGATGCCGGAGATTCAGCAACTTCTTGAACAGGTGATGCCATTTTCGTTCCCGGTGGAGGATTAATTGACGGCTCTTTAATTTCTTCTGCATTTGGAGATTGACTTAAAATGGTATCAGGATTGCTATACATTCCGTCATATCTTTGTTTTACTATCCAATATGTATTATTTAATTTTATATCAAAATTTAATATTTCGGTATTTTGTCCAGTATACATATACATATATTTTTTTGTTAATAATTTGTGTTCTGCGAATTCTCGTAATCGAGCTATTTGCTCTGGTTTATTAACTGAAAATCCACCACTCATATCACCAACTTTTTCATTTATTTCTAGTTTAATTTTGTATATAAAGTTTTTTTGATTAACCTTTCTTACTGAATCATAATTCCCTGAAATTCTGACTTCGGGTACTATTCTAAACCATAATCGCGGATCTGAATCCTTTCTTTCATCATCTTCACCGGATGATTTTGCTGAAGAACCACTTACCGTCGGTAATTCTTGCATTTCTTTTGTTGCCGCAATTGCTACACTAAGAATATCAACAATACTGTTTCCTGTGTAGAAAGTAGAATTAAGTCCACCGTCACCTGACGGATCAAGTTTATATTTTGGAGCACCAGCAGATGTTAATTTTCCACCAAATATCCATCGAGACATTTTTTGAGATGTTTCGTCAATTGTTATATTATACGTATCAGGAAATTTAGAATTAGTTCCTGCTTCCTTTGCCGATAACTCATTTAATTCTTTAGTAAGAGCAACAGTAAATTGTCCTAACGTGTTTGCTTTTATTGTTAATGCCGACTTTAAATTTTGAACACTATCTCGTAATGCTATTTGAGAAATTTCTACTAATTTTAAATAATATTTTGCTCCGCCTTGATCAACTGCAATAGTAAAATCGGTTATTGCCATGACATAGATAAAATGATAATCTAACCCTCCTTTACCTTCTTCTACTTGTGCATCATCAGATTGCATAAAGGATATTTCTAGTAAATATACGGCATCTGTTGTATGATTTTTTATTCCTAAATTTTTTGCACCTCGTACAATATTATCTAAAAGAGTAACTCCTAACGGTTCAACAATTGTCATTGTAGCAGTTAACCCATATGCCGCTCTTGCTAAAGGTGTCCAATTTACTACATGAGTTGTTTCTAAATCTGTTATGTTAAATTTGCTCGTTACTCCGGTTTCAGCAACAACAATACCATTTTCGCTGTTTAACGTTTGAGCCGCTGTGTACCCGATTTTTTTATTATCTTTTGGTGATAACATTGTCAAACGAAGATGGTATGTAAATGATTGTGTATTTGTTAATGGATTTTCCACCCAGTCTATTATTAGTTTTTCTTTTGAGCGAGACGGATTAGCTGAAAACGGTTTATCATTATCGTTGTTTCCGACACCAGGACTCCATCCGCCTGATTGAGGGTTTTCTTTTATCGGAGTGCTTAGCCTACTTTTCAGTCGATCGCCAGGTTTCTCAATAACAGATCCTCTACCGCCACTTACTTTGGGTTGTGTTATAACATTTTGAAAAGCCGCCATATTTTACCTATTGAATATACTTGCTAATATTATCTTGGGAGGGAACTTTTATACTGGTGCCTGCTTTAAAATCCCAAACCGGATCTCTTAATATATCTCTATTAAAAAATGTAAACACCCACCATAGCCTAGGAGAACCATATAATTCGTTGCTTAAAATATCTGGTCTAAAATTATGTCGTTGTTGTAAGGCAACAGTTAGTTCATCTCCCTGCTCTGATACATCCGGCGGATTAAACACACCCAAATATCGACTTGTCATTGGGGTTGTTGCATATACACTACTTTGTTTATAGTTTGTAGAATAACCAGCCATTATACGAATCCTTCGTTTTTAACAAGCATGCCTTTTCTAAAGTTATTATAATTCCATTTTGTACGTACATCACTTGGTCTATGTTGTATACTTAATCCAATGTACACGCTCATAATAGATGGTACTTTAGTTTTAAATACTCCCGAATCGGAATCTTTACTTCCAATTTTTTTACCACCACTGTATGGTATTTCTACATCAACATAATCTACTTCATTTGGTAATTCATGTGAGAAACTTCGTATAATCACAGGTACATTTTTAAACATTAAATCGCCATATGCATAAAACCGTAATACAGGAGGCGGTTTTCCCGGAGTAGCAGAGGTTTCACCAAAATGCATTTTAGAAACAGTACGTAAAAAATGTATAGCACCTATCATATATTTTGCTTCTGCGTCGGATTGTGCTGTAAACACACCTGATATGTCAATTTGTGGTGGTCGTGATTTACTAAAACCGCTAAATTGATAGTTAGTATGAGTTAAATCATAATCCATATATTCAACCATATGTTGTATGTTCATTGTAGGAGTATACGGAAATACTATACCTCTTGTTCTGCGGATAGGTGCTAATATTTCACTAGCATCTCCTGCCGACCCGCCAGTATTACCGCCGCCTCCTGAGAGACCTTCCCATAGTCCTTTACTAAAATCAATACCACCACCAGACATCGAACCACCAAACACACTTTTGTTTCCAGGCGGTACCGAAATTCTTACTCTATGATCTTTAGCATCCTGGGGACTAGAAGAAAACATTTTACCTAGTTCCGCTTTCGCTCCTCCTTCATCAAACCATCCCATTAGTTAATCCTCTTATCTATCATTGTAAAGATGTTGCCATCCCATTTACCAAAAAACTTCATAAATACTTTTCCTTTGTCTTCATCAGATGCACTAGAACGCATAACATCTCTAAAATTAGTTGCACTCATATCATCTTCGTATGTTGGAACGGTCATATAATAAACTCGTTCTGCATTTGTGTCTGGATCTAATCTACTTTCTAACTTAGCACCATCATTATATGGCTGTAACACGTTTCCAGGACCTAACCTTCCTATATCTTTTTCACTAAATGCAAGTATCACTGCCGTAGTATACGGGTCTCGTCCTATTAATTCAATGTTAGGCCTATATGGCATTGTGTTTACTATATGGTCAGCTTGTATATCAAACATTGTTGATATAATATGTTGCTTCTCAGGAAAAGTAAACGGATCTCTTGAATAATCGTTTTCATCATGCATTGCTTGTTGTTTTTTACCAAACATTGTGGCGATAAATATGTTGTCAGCACCAAACTTATCGGCTAAAAATTTATATACTTTGTAATGACCCTTATGCATAGGTTGAAATCTTCCACCATAAAAAACAACAACTTTCTGTGTATGATCTTCGCTCAGCAATTCTGTAATATTCATTTACAATCTCTTTACTATATTTATAGTCCGAAAATCATTGACCTTTTGGCGGGTTGAATGTATAATAGTAGTAAACTACTGGAGTATTATTATGGCTAATTACTTAAACAATAAAGACTTATTAAGAGAAATACATAAATCAAAATTTACATATTGCTGGATAAATGATAAAGAAAAACATTATTTTTACGATGCAATTATTTTTGATAAAGACGAAATAACAGAAGAATTATTAGAAACATCTTTACAAATACGAGCTAATAGAAAAGCAGTTCAGGCATTTGATAAAGAGCTTTTTAGTTTTCAACTTTCCGGAAAAAAAGGCGATAAACCTAAACTAAACGAATTTAAGTACGACGGAACATTAAAACACAAAGAAACAGAATTAATATTTAGGCTTATGTCCTTTGATCACATTCCTTTAGAACCTGGAAGAAAAAACAAACCTAAAACTCAAGCAGATCATCACGCAAAGGTTAACTTCCCCCCATTTAAGCATGTAAGTGCTAAAGGTCGTGAGGTTGCTCGATCACATTGGAAGGGCGATCGAAAAACAGGCGCATTCAAAGTTGACCACGGATACTTAACAGATCACTTAGCAAAAATGTTTATAAAATTATGTGATAGATATTCTACCAGAGCTAACTGGCGAGGATATACTTATGTAGACGAAATGCGTTCGCAAGCATTATTACAGTTATCACAAATTGCATTACAATTTGATGAAAGCAAAAGCCAAAATCCTTTTGCTTATTATACAGCCGCAGTTACTAATTCATTTACTAGAATATTAAATATTGAAAAACGTAACCAAAACATACGAGATGACTTACTTGAAAAGGCAGGGCACAATCCTAGTTATACTCGACAAATGAAACATACAATCGAAGCAGGTGAAAGAGCAGAAGTTGAATATCAAGAAAAACAACAACTAAAAAAACAAATAGAGGAACAATACTAAGATGAGTAATCTTTTTAAAAAGGTTGCTTGTTTCACAGATATTCATTTTGGCTTAAGAAATAATAGTAGACAACATAATACAGATTGTGAAGAATTTGTATTATGGTTTATTAAAGAAGCCAAAAAAGCAAATTGTGAGACTTGCATATTCCTAGGTGATTGGCATCATCATAGAGCATCTATTAATGTTAGCACTATGAATTATACAATGTCAAACTTAGAATTTTTATCTAAAGCATTTACAAATGTCTTTGTAATAATGGGCAACCATGATCTATTTTATAGAGATAAACGTGAAATTAATAGTGTAGCATTTGGTAGTTTATATGATAATGTACACATTGTAAATAGTATTTTTACAGAAGGCGACGTAAGCATAATACCTTGGTTGGTTCAAGATGAATGGAAAGAAATGCCTGGTATAAAATCTAGGTATATATTTGGACACTTTGAACTTGGTGGATTCCAAATGAATCAATTAATAGCCATGCCAGACACAGGGGGATTACAAAAAACACATTTTAAAAACCAAGAATATGTGTTCTCTGGTCATTTTCATAGTCGCCAACAACAAAAAAATGTTATATACATGGGCAACACATTCCCACATAATTATTCGGATACCTGGCAAGATGATCGAGGTATGATGATATTAGAGTGGGGAGAAGAACCAAAATACAAAGCATGGCCAAATGCTCCTTCCTTTAAATCACTTAATCTTAGTACTCTTGTTGATGACCCTGAAAAATATTTAAAACCAAAAACATACATAAGAGTTACACTTGATGTAGATATATCATATGAAGAAGCAACCCACATAAAACAAGTTTTTACAGAAAAATATAATTTACGAGAAATTATATTAATGCCACAAAGAGAGGATGAATATGCTGACGATTGGTCAGCCGGAGACGGCGCTATTTTTGAATCAGTAGATCAAATTGTACTAAGCGAATTGACTGCAATTAAATCTACCCATATAAGTAACCAAAAACTTATTGACATTTATACCCAATTGACTGTATAATAATTCCATGTTGACAATTAAAGAAATTACACTAAAAAACTTCATGAGTGTAGGCAATGTAACTCAGGGAGTTAGGTTAAGCGATTCTGGATTAACATTAGTTCTTGGAAATAATTTAGATTTAGGTGGTGACGGATCACGCAATGGAACAGGTAAAACTACCATTGTGAATGCATTATCTTACGGGTTATATGGCCAAGCACTAACAAACATTAAGCGTGATAATTTAATAAACAAAACAAATGGCAAGCATATGCTTGTCATGATTGAATTCGTACATAATAATATAACCTATAGAATAGAACGTGGACGAAAACCTAGTGTATGTAGATTTTTTGTTAATGATGCAGAGCAAATTGACGAAACCGATGAAGGACAGGGAGAAAGTAAATTAACACAGGAACAAATTAATAAAATTCTTTGTATGTCTCATAATATGTTTAAACATATTATGGCACTTAATACATACACAGAACCGTTTCTTGCTATGAAGCAAAATGATCAACGCAATTTAATTGAAGAGTTATTAGGAATTACTTTATTATCTGAAAAGGCGGCATTACTAAAAGATTTAGTACGTGAAACAAAAGAAGAACATAAAGAAGAAGAATACAAAATAGGCGGTATACAACAAGCAAACCAACAAATTGAAAGCTCGATAAAAGACTTACAACGGCGCAATGATATATGGAATAAAAAACATACAGAAGATATAGAAGAATTAAAGACTAAACTGTTAGAACTTGCTGAAATAAACATTAATGACGAGTTACAAGCACATAAGGACTTAGAGGTATATAGTACTAAGCAACGAAAAACGTTGCAACTAGACGCGAATTTAACACAACTAGACACCAAAATAACCAAGTTACATCAGGATCTATCAAGCATAAAAGATGAAGCATGTTATGTTTGTAATAAACCATTAGATGACGAGTTACACAAAAAATTACTAAATGATAAAACAAACAAACTTAAAGGATATGAAAAAGATCATACAGTTGTAATATCTGAAAGGAAAGAATTAGGTGAATTAGGCAAACAACCTATTGCTCATTATGATAGCATAAGCAAAGCATACGATCATAAAACAACACTTGATACATTATCTAATCAACTTGAACATAAATTAACAGAAATAAATCAATACATAGACCAAATTGAAACACTAAAAAATAAAGGGTTACAGGAAATTAATTGGAATAAAATTAACGAATTAGATGACTTAAAAGAGCACCAAGAATTTTTACTTAAACTACTAACAAATAAGGATTCTTTCATAAGAAAGAAGATTATAGAGCAAAATCTTAGTTTTTTGAACACAAGACTTAAATATTATT
>Ga0066376_10004589_pt1 | contig 11973 bp, 8 predicted proteins | sample Knorr_S15_td_Bot_FD_77009 | JGI IMG/M metagenome (GOLD analysis project Ga0066376, IMG submission 77009) | Marine microbial communities from Southern Atlantic Ocean transect - Knorr_S15_td_Bottom_ad_5009_LV_A | ecosystem: Environmental > Aquatic > Marine > Oceanic | place: Southern Atlantic... | reverse complement strand
GGCGCCGGTCTTCTGTTATTGCAAACCTCTTTTGCAAACTTCTTTAGCAATCCTTTGTGCAGTCCCTGCCACGTTATGTTTCGTTGCTCGGCTCTTTGGGGTACCGTATAATTGGCCCTGAAACACGATGTTACTTGCAATAGATATCGGAAACAGCATGGTCACCATGGGGGTGTTCGATGGAGAACGCTTGGAGACCACGTTGCGAGTCGCCACCGACACAAGGAAGCTGGCCGACGAGTACGGCTTGCTCATCACCAATCTGCTGAACCTCAACGGGGTGGAACCGTCCAAAATCGACCGCATCTCAATGTGTAGCGTGGTGCCGCCTCTGACTTTGGTCTTCGACGGCGTGTGCCAGGCGTATTTCGGCATTCGGCCCCTGATCGTGACGGCCAGCGTGCCCACAGGTCTACGGATTCTCTACGATAGCCCCAAGGATGTGGGGTCTGACAGAATCGTCGATGCTGTGGCCGCAATCCACCTTTACGGAGCGCCGGTTATCGTGGTGGACTTCGGCACAGCCACCGTTTTTGATGCGGTGAACCGGGAACTGGAATACTTGGGTGGGGCCATCTCTCCTGGAATCAGCGTGGCGGCAGAAGCATTGTTCCTTAACACCTCCCAGTTACGCCGAGTTGAACTGGTTGCGCCCCAGACGGCCATCGGCAAGAACACCTCCGCATCTCTACAGTCGGGACTGGTGTTTGGTTACGCTGGCCTCGTTGAGGGATTGGTGGCAAGGTTCAAACGGGAACTGGGGGACGACGCAAAGGTTATAGGCACCGGCGGTCAGGCGGGCATCATAGCCCATGAAACCGACGTTTTCGACGAGATAAATCCTGACCTCACCCTGGTGGGACTCCGTCTCATATACAACATGAATCAACCGAGTGTTGAGACTACCAGTGAGCCGCTTCAAAGCGGAGCAAGGGAGGCGTAAGCGTTCTTGGCCGGACCGTTGGAGAATAAGCACATCGTCTTGGGCGTCACGGGCAGCATCGCCTGCTATAAGGCTGTTGATTTGGCCAGCAAGCTGGTGCAGGCGGGTGCGCTGGTGGACGTTGTCATGAGTTATGGGGCGACCCGGTTCATAGCGCCTCTGACATTTCGTGCCATTACTCACCGCGATGTTGTGACCGACGGTTTTGACCCCCAGTCGGAATCGGCCATAGAGCACGTTTCCTTAGCCCACAGAGCCGACATCGTCGTCATCGCTCCCGCCACCGTTCACTGCATAGCCAAGCTGGCTGGCGGCCTGGCCGACGATCCGTTGACAACCACAGTGATTGCGACAAAAGCTCCGCTCCTGATAGCTCCGGCGATGGACGCCAATATGTTCGACCATCCGGCCACTCAAGAAAATCTGGCCAAGCTACGCCAGCGGGGAGTGGTTGTTGCCGGGCCCGCTCCGGGCCGCTTGGCCTCGGGGATGATGGGAATGGGCCGTCTCTTGGAGACACCCGAACTCTTGGGCTACATCACGGCCACCATGGGTAAGCAGGGAGACTTGGATGGCCGCACCGTCGTGGTTAGCGCTGGCGGCACTATGGAGGCAATCGACCCCGTGCGGGTCATCACTAATCACTCTTCGGGGAAGATGGGCTACGCCTTGGCGGAGGCAGCAAGAGACAGGGGAGCTAACGTGGTCTTGGTAACCGCAGCCTCTGGCTTGGCTGAGCCCGCCATGGTTAAGGTGGTCCCCGTCGGGTCCGCTCAAGAGATGTGCGATGCTGTGCTGGAGCACGTGAAGTCAGCTGATGCCTTAATTATGGCCGCCGCTGTGGCCGACTACCGACCATCTAGCCAGGCGGAGCAGAAAATCAAGAAATCCGAGGACGATTTGACTATCGCACTCACCAAGACCACCGACATTTTACAAGCTGCCAGAGGGAGCTTTGTTAGAGTGGGTTTCTCGGCGGAAAGTCAGGATTTGGTGGAAAATGCCAAAGCCAAGGTCAAGAGCAAAGACTTGGACCTGATTGTTGCCAACGACATCACCGACCCGGACAGCGGTTTTGGACGGGATACCAACAAGGTTGCCCTGATTGGCCGGGATCTGCAGGTGGAAGAGCTGCCCGTGCTGAGCAAGTACGAGGTCAGCAATCGGATTCTCGACCGGGTTTTGGCACTGCTGCCAGTTAACTAAATCCGCATTAACTGCAGAGTTTTGGAAAGGCTGGTGGAACGTTTCGACAATCACCACGAACGGATTTGGTTCACCACTGGATGGTTCGACAAGCTCACCACGATTGGATTTGCTTCACCACCGAATGGTTCGACAAGCTCACCACGAACGGATTTGGTTCACCACGAACCGATGAGGGGAGCCAAGGGCGGTTCTGATTATCCACGAAGCAATTTGATTCCCACCCCGTTCGTCCTGAGCTTGTCGAAGGATGCTCCTGGCGTGCAGGGAGATTAACCACACGCCTGCAACGCCTAACCGGTGACCGCCTCCTTGAATTTGCGGATGGCCTCGATGTGTTGGTCCGGCCCCTTTAATCCCGCGCGCATTGTATTGACGGACAGGTGGGTCGCCCCGGCCTCGGCCCACGCCTCAGAACCTTTTTGCCAATCATCGGGACTGCCGCCGTCGGCCAAACCGATGCGCCCTTCAATGCCGATGGCGCTGGGGTCGCGACCCGCTGCTTTGGCATACTCATGCATCTGCCCGATACGTTCGATACCAGCACTGTCGGGCTGGAACTGGGGGAACCATCCGTCGCCCAAGCGGCCGACCCGCCTTACCACGCGTTCCGCGCCACCGCCGAACCAGATTGGGATGGGCTGCTGCACCGGCAGAGGATTGATGCCGGCATAGGTGACCTCATGGTATCGGCCTTTAAACGAGACCACTTCTTTGGTCCAGAGTTCGCGCAGCAACTGTATCTGCTCCACGCTGCGCCGTCCCCGGTTACCGAAATCCTCTCCTAAGCCCTCGTACTCTACTTCGTTCCAACCGATGCCGATGCCCAACCGCAGGCGGCCCCCGGTCAATACGTCTACCTCTGCCGCTTGTTTGGCCACCAAGACCGTCTGCCTTTGGCTCAAAATCAGGACGCCGGTGGTCATTTCTATTTTCTCGGTGATGCCAGCCAAATAGCCAAACATCACGAATGGCTCATGAAACATGTCCTTGTGGCTGTAGGGCCGGTCCCAACTGTCCCGCTTGCTGCCGTCGGCGCCCAACACATGGTCGAACACCAGCAAGTGCTCGTAGCCCAAAGCCTCGGCAGCCTGAGCGAAGTCCCGCACGCCTGCCGGGTCAGCTCCAATCTCGGTCTGGGGGAAGATAGCTCCTAAACGCATCACAATCTCCTAGCTTTGCCTAATTTGGGAATAGATTTATATGCTTATGTGGTGCCCAGTATCCGGCGTTTCGATTGAATCGTCAACGGAGGCGTCAACGGGAGTAGACAATGGAGACCGTGACGGGGAAGCCAACAAATTTGAAGGTCAGGTCAGCGAAAGATGCGCCTCTGAATGTCCGTGCGCCAAAAACGGACTCATTGCCGTGTCAGAACGTTGAGCCGACCGGGAGGCACTGACGAATCGGGTCGGTAGATGTAAGTTCCGCCTGGCGCCATCCACTCCTCGTAAAGCAATTCCTCGTGTTGGTCATACTTAACAACCATGGCGTACCAGTCGTTTCGGGGGACGTAGAACTTTGCGTAACCCTGCTTGTTGGTCTTGGACTGGTTATAACCAGCGATTAGGATCTCGGCTCCAGCAACCGGAATGCCAGCATCATCAAGGACTCGTAGCTTGACGGCCCGCCACGGCAGTATGGTGGTGGTCAGCAGTTGTTTCAGTTTACCGGTTCGACCGGATACAGAAGTCTCCGGAATCATCTGGACAACGTCGGTCATCCACGCCCGTTTCTTGGGGGTCATCCAGTTGGGGCCGTACTTGATGCTCAGATATTCTTCGGGAGGGTTCGGAACCAAGAACTTCTCGCCGATGAAATCAATCTCCTTAAGATCGGTGAACAGGTGTAAAGGAATCCGGACGCCTGGGTAATGGAAAATGTGGTCGTCAAAAACCCAGTAGCAGTTCCAGTCCATCTTATTGGACTGCTTGGTCATCTCAACGTAGATATTGTGGTCGGTTCTGCCCACATTGAGCACGTAACCATTCTCTTCGAAGGCGGCAGCCACGATGTCGATGGTTTTCTCGGTCAATCCATGAAGTCCGATCACGGACCCCAAGTCCACGTCGTCATCCCAGGGAATCAGATCATTGTCCCTGATGGGGCCTAGGCAGGTGCCCTGCCGCAGAAAGAAGACCACCCCTAGCGCATCCATGATTTGCTTTGCTTCCTTGAGCATCTCCTTGGCGATAGCCACGTTTATCGGAGGCAAATCCGGAGCTGCTTGCTCGGAAACCGGTTCGTTCATACTATCGCTCGGTGGCATTTAACTTTATGCTCCTGGATTTTCGGCATTCGGTGAGCCTGATACCTGCCGATTCTACCATGCGTTTCCAAGCGGTTGGTTGCCCGATAGGTCGGGCGCATTCCTGGCTCACTTGTTGGGAGGAGCCTTTCAGTAGGCTATAATGCTGCTGATTTCCGAAGATTACGCCATAAAATGTTTTTTTTGAGAGGGTACTGTGAAGAGCATTGAGCTGGATTACTCAAAACCCTGCGCCGGCGAACCCGAAAAGGGGCATAACCGTTGGCACCCCGACATTCCGCCGGTGGTTGAGGTGGCTCCGGGAGAGGAGTTGGTGATGCAGACCAGGCACGCCCTAGACGGTCAGGTCTGGCCTGGTTGTACTGCCGATGTGCTCAACAATCTGGATTTAGGCTTGATACACCCGTTGACTGGTCCCGTCTATGTGCAGGGGGCAGAGCCTGGAGACATGCTGGAAGTTAACGTCCTCAACATAGAGCCAGCTAGCTGGGGATTCACCACCATCATCCCCGGTTTTGGGTTTCTGCGGGATGTGTTCTTGGACCCCCACATCGTCCACTGGGACATCCGTGACGGATACGCGGAATCGGCGGACCTGCCAGGTGTTCGGGTGCCCGGAGCGCCCTTCATGGGTACAATCGGCGTGGCCCCATCGCGGGAAATGCGCCGGGAGATTGAGCTCCGAGAGGCCGAATTGCTGAGCCGGGGAGGGGCGGTGCTCGGGCCAGAGCCCCAAGGAGCTGTGCCCGCCACAGAGCCCTTGGCCTCCGAGGGATTGCGTACCATTCCCCCTCGAGAACATGGCGGCAATATGGACATAAAACAACTCACCGCTGGCACGCGACTGCTGCTCCCGGTATTTACCGAAGGGGCGCTCTTCTCCGCTGGCGATGCCCACTTTGCTCAAGGCGACTCGGAGTGCTGCGGCACCGCAGTGGAGATGGACTGTACCCTCCACGTAAACTTCCGGGTGTTGAAGGGAGAGGCTATCCGGCGGAACCTGCGCTTCCCCACGTTTGAAGCGGATGATTACTTTGCCACGCCGGAGATGGCCGCGCCTCGCCGGTTCATCGCCTGTACTGGTATGTGCATCACTGATGCCGGGGTTAACGAGTCGGAAAACGCGACCCTAGCCGCTAGGAATGCCTTGCTGACCATGATTCAGCTTCTGCAGGAACGAGGTTGGACCAGGGAGCAAGCTTATAGCATCTGCAGTGTGGCCGTGGACCTGAAGCTGAGCCAAGTGGTGGATGTGCCGAACTTCGTGGTTTCGGCATTCCTGCCCTTGGACATCTTCGTCGACTAATCGGCTGGAGTGCTGACCCTGGGTTTCTCACCGCGGTTCCCTCTCGCATTGGGAGAAGGATGCCTGAGATAAAATCGTGGCTGGGCTAGTGCGTCAACTATTCCGATGAATGTCCCGTTGCGGTATACTGGGCTTGCTCCACACCCGCGTTCCTCAGGTGGAGCATGCCATAAGCACTAGCATGAGATGGTCTTCTGAGCCCAATTCCATGAGCTGGATTTGGCGCTCTCGGGATTAAATAATTAGGAGATATGAGATGAAATTTGGATTACTTTTCGAGGCGCAGCGGCCCTTCGAAGGCAACGATGTCGATTGGAACAGCCTTTACCGAGAGACGTTGGACCAGTGCGAACTGGCGGACAAAGTGGGCTTCGACAACCTTTGGTTTGTGGAGCATCATTTCCTCATGGGCTTTTCCGGTTCACCCTGCCCTGAGGTGCTCATGGGAGCCCTCAGCCAGCGCACCAAGAACATCAGGATAGGCTTTGGAGTATCGATTCTGCCAAACCACCATCCCATTCGCATAGCCGAGCGGGTAGCCATGGTGGACCAATTGACCAACGGCCGAGTCGAGTTCGGCACTGGCCGATCGAATGCTTATGAACAGATGGGCCAAGGCATCGACCCCCGGGAAACTCGGGACCGCTGGGAAGAGGCCATCACCATGTTGCCCAAAATCTGGCAGTCTGATGAATTCGAGTGGAAGGGTAAGTTCTGGGACGTGCCTTCCCGGCGGGTGCTGCCCAGGGTATTCCAGAAGCCCCACCCCCGGATGTACCTGGCCTGCACCCAGACCGACAGCTTCCGTCTGGCAGCTCAGAAGGGCATCGGGGTCCTATCCTCGGCTTCCTACGCCGTGGATATCCTGGCGGAGCATGTGAAGGTCTACCGCGACGCCATCAAAGACGCCGAGCCCGTGGGCGCCTTTATCAACGAGTTCTGGGGAAACAATGTCCATGCCTTCTGCGGCAAGGACGATCAAGAAGCCAAGGAACTGGCAGCGGAGTCCATGAAGACGTTCTTCGGACCGGATAAGCCATATATCCAAGGCCGCATAAATGCCTACGAGGAGCTGCTGGAAGCCTGGGGCGGAGTGCCCGAGCACCTGAATGCCGATTTCGGGCGCTGGTTGCGACAGTCCGATGATGCTCATAAAGAGCAGGCAGAGCAGGCAGGAATCTCACTGGATTCAGGACCCGGCGCAGCACGTGCGGCTGTGGCCGGGCTGGATGCTAATCTTCTAGTGGACCGCGGCGTCATCATCGCTGGCAACCCCGAAAGCTGCATCAAGACTATCCAGATGTATGAGGACATCGGCGTTGACCAAGTGATAATGATTATGCAGACGGAGACCATCAACCACGAGCGGGTTATGGAATCCTTGGAGTTGTTCGGTAAAGAGGTAATCCCGGCTTTCCAGACCGAGATGGCCAACGCCTAATCGGTCAACTTGCCAGGGACCAAGGCCGAAAGTTCACAATGCGAGCCAAGAATAAAGAAGCCCCGAGCTCAAGCTCGGGGCTTCTTTATTGGGCCATTCGATGTCAGTTCAACAATGGGGTAATCCTCACGGGTAGAGATTTGTTCGTTCAATCAGTGAACGCATTGATGGCAAGAGGAGATGGCCTGTGGGCGTAACCCCATTCTGCCCACCGTCAGCGGATTTATGGGGAACGTACGGGAACCACCATGAAGGCCGTGGACTCTCGCCGAATCCGGCGGCGATGCCTACTTCGTAATCTTAGTACAATTGGTAATCGCCACGTCTAAGATTGACATCAAGGTTGGCCCTCAATACACTCAATCCAATAGCCGATTTTTATTTAGGGTCACCTTAATTGAGGGCGACGGAACCAATCAATGTGACTGGCGGCGATTCGTAGAGAGGTAGCATGAGGATTCTCTTCTTGCTTGCGGTAACTCTACTATTGGTGGCGATTGCCTGTGGTTCGGATACCACAGCGACTCAGCCTGCTACCCAACCCACTGAGGTTCCCACTTCCACCGTCACGGCTCCGCCGACATCAGCGGTCACCGCCCCATCGGCACTGATTGCCGGCGCCACCGACGCAACACCAACCACAGAGGCTCCCATCGTGATAACTGCGCCGGCCCTCACCGAAGAACGGTTCGTGGAAGATGCGGTCTTGCAACGGCTGGGCCCGGAGCCGCCTACATTGGATCCTCACATCACCGTTTCTGGAGAATCGGCCCTATACGTCGTGGAGATATACGGCGGTCTAGTTACCATAGATCGAAACCTCCGGGTCGTCCCCGACTTGGCCAAAGATTGGGAGATAAGTAACGGGGGGATGACCTATACATTCTTCTTGAGAGAGGATGCCAAATTTCACGACGGCAAACCCGTAACCGCTCATGATTTCAAATGGTCTTTGGAAAGGGCAGCCGACCCGAATACCTTGTCGCCCGTCGTAGATGTTTATCTGGGCGACATTGAAGGATTCAAAGCCAAGATTGAAGGACGGTCCGACACGATGCCCGCAATCCGCGTGGTTGACGACCACACGTTGTCTATCACCATTGACGCGCCCAAGGTATTTTTCTTATCCAAGTTAACCTACCCTACGGCATTCGTCCTGGACCGGGAGAACGTCGAAGGAAACGATAGTTGGTTCAATGAGCCCAATGGTACTGGGCCATTCAAGTTGGCGGAATATGCTCCCGGAGAGATACTCAGGCTGGAGCGAAACGAATTTTACCATTTGGAGGTTCCCAAGCTGGCAGGTGTGGATTTCTTCTTGGGCGGCGGCGATTCTTTGTTGATGTTTGAAAACGACGAAATTCACGTCACCGGCGTAGGACTGATTAACCTGGCAAGTATTCTGGATCCGGCCAATCCCCTGAGCAAAAATGTGATTCAAGCTCCGCCGGGATTTGACGTCAGCTACTTTGGTATGAACTCCAACGAACCTCCCTTCGATGACGTCAAAGTCAGACAGGCCCTTAACTATGCGGTGGACAAAGCGACCCTTTCCAGTGTGCTCCTTGAAGACTTGGTCGTGCCTGCAAATGGCATCCTGCCACCGGCGCTACCCGGCTTCACCCCGGATATCCAAGGCTATAAATTTAACCCGGAAAAAGCCCGTCAGCTTCTGAGTGAGTCCAAATATGGAGATAATTTAGAGGATTTCCCCAGAGTTGTGTTGACTTTGCCAGGCTCTTTCGGAGCCTCAGTTGGACCGGTGATTGAAGCCATAGTCCAAATGTGGCGAGTGAACCTTGATATAGAAATCGAGATTTTGCAGACGGAGTGGGCCATTTTCCTCAAAGATCTGCACCAAGAGCGGTTCCAGATGTTCGGCGGTCTCTCTTGGAGCGCTGATTACCCGGACCCGGAGAATTTCCTGGATGGGCTGTTTCACTCCGAGAGCAACAACAACAACACCAAATATTCCAATCTGGAAGTAGACGCCTTACTGGAGCAAGCAAGGGTAGAGCAAGACCAGGATTTGCGATTTGAGACCTATCACCGCGTAGAGCAAATGATTATGGACGATGCTCCGTGGGTGCCTCTATGGCATGGAAACGGCGGGTACGCTTTGCTCAGCCCAGAGGTGAGGGACTACTACCTATTCCCCATGACTGTCCCTCGGCTCCGCTACGCCTATATCGTTGAGGAATAGTCGGACGACCTATGACCGAGCGGCGGGAAGGTAGCACGGAAGGTAAAACACAAAGGAGCACGGAAGGTAGAACAGAAGGGAGCGCGGAGAACCGGGTTGACACCGCTGAGTTCCTGAGCCAAGTGGCGTTGTTCAAAAGTCTTGAACGCAAGGTGTTGGAAGGATTGGCCTCCAGGATGCGCATGGTTTATCTCTTGGAAGGCCATATCATTCAGGACAACGACCCGGTGGATGGGCTGTACATCATAGAGTCGGGCTGGGCCAAGGTGACCAAGGCTTCGGAAAGTGGAGAAACCGAGGCGGTTTTGGCGATACTACAGCCGGGGAGTTGTTTTGGCGAAATAGGACTCATTGACGGGCTTCCCCGCACTGCCACTGTTACCGCAATGGAGCCTACTTGGTGTTATTTTCTGCCCAGAGATGCTTTCTTGGCCGCTCTGGAAGAGAACCCTCAAATCGCGGTGGGTATGCTGCCCGCTCTAGCGTCCATGGTCAGAAATGCCGATCAGTGGATTGCTCAGCTCCTCTAGCCCCACATCCCCGCATAGACTAATTACCCCTCTAAGACCGGCACCGCCTAGATTAAAGACGTCAAGTGTGGATGACGGTAATACCAAGTTGCTGGGTCAAAATGTGCCCACCAAGTATCGTGCGCCGTTGCCCCAAAGCCTCCGCAATACTGTCATTCTGAGTGAAGCGAAGAATGACACACTTGGGCCACACATCTTAGTGACGACTGGTTAATTCTTGCCGCGAACGTCGATTCAGATTAACTACGAACGCTCCATTATTGCGAAATCTGACCGCTGTTAGTAATCACAATTGTCTTCAAGAATCCGTGGTCGCTGCTGCCAGCATAGGCTATCGCGAACACGTTCCCTGATACGTTGATAATCTCAGGAGTCTTCCCATTCGACGTGTCGAATTCCAGGGTGTCAATCACCGTGTTCGTGATTTGACCGCTAGTGGTTATCTCCACCGTTTTCAGGAACCCGTCATCGCCAAATCCGGCGTAGGCGATGGCATAAATGTTGCCAGCGACAGGAACGATGCTTGGTTCCTTTCCCTTTAGCGTGTCGAATTCCAGAGTGTCAATCACGGAGTTTGTGATTTGACCGCTGGTGTTTATCTCCACTGTCTTCAAGAACCCGTCATCGCCATTGCCGGCGTAGGCTATGGCAAATATGTTCCCGGAGACAGGAATGATTTCTGGGGTCTTGCCCTTAAGGTTGTCAAATTCCAGGGTGTCGATTACCGAATTCGTGATTTGACCGCTAGTGTTTATCTCCACTGTCTTCAAGAATCCGTCGTCGCTGTCGCCAGCATAGGCGATGGCATAGACGTTGCCCGAGATAGAGATGATATTGGCGGTCTTGCCTTTCGCATTGTCGAATTCCAGAGTGTCGATTATAGAAGTAATCTGACCGTTGGAGGCAATCTCCACCGTCTTCAAGAATCCGTCATCGCCATCAGAGGTATAGGCAATGGCGAACACGTTGCCCGAAATCGCGATAATGTTGGGGTTCTTGCCCGTCCTGCTATCGAATTCCAAGGTGTCAATCACAGAATTGGTGATTTGGCCATTGGTGGCAATCTCCACCGTCTTTAAGAATCCGTCATCAGCGTCACCGGCATAGACTATGGCAAATACGTTGCCCGAGACCGGTATTATATCGGCGTCCTTGCCCTTAACGGTAGCGAACTCCAATGTATCAATCACGGCATCGGTGATTTGACCATTGGAAGCCACCGTGACCGTCTTCAGGAATCCGTCGTCGCCGCTGCCGGCATACACGATGGCGTACACATTGCCCGAGATATTTATCATCTCCGGTGTCTTGCCCGTAACCGTATCGAACTCCAGAGTGTCCGGTATGGCTGTCGGAACCGGAGTTGCTGTTGGTGCTGGCGTAGGCGTGGCCGTTGGCACTGGCGTGGCCGTGGCCGTTGGCGCTGGCGTAGGCGTAGGCGTGGCCGTTAGCACTGGCGTAGGCGTGGGCGTAGGAACCGGGGTTGGCGTTCCGGGGACCGGCGTGGGAGTCGGTGTCGGCGTTGGAGTAGCCGTGGCTGGCGCTGGCGTCGGCGTGTCCGTAGGGGATGGTGTGACGTCCGGTGTGGGTAACGGTGTGGGCGTGAACGTCGGCTCCGGGGTAAATGTTGGCCCAGGCGTTGGCGAAGGAGTGGGCGTCAATGTGGGATTCGGTGTCGGCGGCGGCACACCGTCTTGTACGGTTACCGAAGAACCCGCTTCAAGATTTACAGAAACCCCGTCGCCTTCCACTACCACCACCGCCACGCTTTCCGGCAGATTTTCTATGCCAAAAACATTCGACGTAACTTCGGTGATTTTCGCTACGGTGTTGGCAACCAGCAAAAGTGGGACACTTTTGTTAAGGAGAGATCCGGGGGAAATGGCCGTGTTCTGGGACTCCCGGAGCAGGCGGTTGTAGCGTTTGCGTTGGGCTAAGGTCTGAGCTTTCACCTCCTTTCTCGTGATCAGGATTTCTTCGCGTCTTCCGTGTAGGACATCATCGGGCGTCACGTTGCCAAGGGCTTTGTGATAGCGGCGGTTGTTGTAGTAGTCCACGAAGCCGGAGATGGCCTC